>ERZ791881.480-NODE-480-length-36937-cov-5.305406_pt1 | contig 36937 bp, 44 predicted proteins | sample MGYA00510161_ERZ791881 | MGnify/ENA primary metagenome ERZ791881 (study PRJEB30046, sample SAMN00792073) | human gut metagenome | study: EMG produced TPA metagenomics assembly of the A metagenome-wide association study of gut microbiota in type 2...
TAAGTGATAAAACGCAAAATTATAGCAAAGTCACCAAATTGCTAGTTAAGCCTATTAATATATAGAAACGGAAAATCTTCAGAAATTAAGCGATATAAATCTGTTGTCACTACAATAGGTATAATTGATGAAGTGAAATATGATTTTAAGAATATGAATGAGTATTTAAAGTATTGTGGTAATCGTACTGTATTTTCTGAGAAAGAGTTAAAGCAGTTTTGGGAATCTAATAAAGGTAGGTTGCTTGTTGTAAAATTTATTTATGTTAAGAGTTTAACCAAGAGATTGAATTTAGATTCATTATGGAATTTGAATATAGTGGAAAAGTGTAAAGGACCACGTCCATTTGATCATATTTGTGATTCGGATTTTGAAACTATATTACAGACGTCAAATACCGATATTATATATTGTGATAATATTATCAATAACTAGTTAACAATTATCCTCATTATGGAAATTGATTGATTCTAGTATAAAATATAGAAGAGTTTTGTAACTTAACTCTTCTTTTTTAATTAATTCGACATCTATAATGTGTATTTTGATTGTATACTTACTATAAATTATATGTAGCTAAAATAGTTGGTTTTAACTAATAAGGAAAGGAAAAAAAGTCTGGTTTTAGATTAGAATCTGCAAACTAGGCAAAGGTGAGTAAATGCGCACAATTTTATTATCAATAAAACCAAAATATTCAAAATTAATATTTGATGGTTCTAAAAAATTTGAATTTAGAAAAATAATTGCAAAAAAAGAGGTTGATAAAATTATAGTTTATTCTTCGAGTCCAGAGAAGGTAATTATTGGTGAAGTTTATGTTACAGGAATTGTTTCTATGAAAAAAAAGAATTTGTGGGAATTCACAAAACAGTATGCTGGAATTACAGAAGATGAATTTTTTACATATTTTGATAAAAATGAAGTCGGGTATGCTTATAAGTTAGGAAAAGTTGAAAAGTATAAAAATCCAAAGCAGTTAAAAGATTTAGGTGTGGAAAAAGCTCCACAGTCTTTTATTTACCTTGATTTGTAAATTTGATTATCTTAATACTTAACTAAGTTTATATTAGAAGCATTTTATTATGGAAGAAGGATTTATATAGCACGTATATTGCTGAAAATTTTGAATATGCTTGGGAAGCTAATTTTTCAAATGAAAAATTTGAGTATCAATGTTCAATGGAATTTTTAAAAAGTTTGAAAGAAAAGATGCAAGTATATAGCAATCAATTTGAAAAGGAAAATTTAAAGATAGCAAAAATTAACACCAATAATCATTAATTAAGACTACACAAACAAAAATTGATAATGAATACGAGGCGATATAGTGGGTCGTAAAACATTTTTTGATGCAATAGAAAGAGAATTGGATTTACAAAAAGAATATGAGAAAACGGATAGTTTAATATTGACTACAACAAATTGGTGTGGGTAAACATTAAACTCATGTATTGAATATTATTTTAAAAATTGGAAAGATAAAAAGAATTATTGGATTATTTCGGAATTGATGGATGACAATACATCCCATAGCAAAAGGCTTTAATTAAGTTTAGAACTCTTAATTTTGCCTAAGATGGATTATTTCTGCTTTTGTGAAAATTATTTTTTATATCACAAATAAATTGTGTTATAATCTAAAAAAAGAAGACACTACATTAATAGTGAAAAGAGTAAAAATTCTTGCAATTATCACGATTTGTGGTATATTATAGGTGAAGATAGAGATATCTTATTTTGGCGATGAGCCTAATTAATAAACAAACCCAAAGGTTTGTAAATGAATTTCGGGTGATGAACCCAATTACTACGGCAGGCTAAAGCCTGCCTTTTATTTTAAAATAAGGAGTAAGTATGAGTTATAGAGATTTGAATAAGGCGTTGGGATTTTTAGCACAATCATTAAGTTCACATAATGCAAATATTGATTCTTTTAGAGCTGCAAAAGCATTTGAAAAATTTTCTAAAGAAATTGTTACAAGATATAACCAAAGTACATATCGCATTGGAGATGTCTGTTGGATTGAATTTGGTAATAATTTAAACCCAGAGATGGCATACAAACATATGGGTATTGTTATTAGAAATGATAATCTACTTTATTATGTCTTGCCAATTACAACAAAAAATTCATCCAATCGACTCCATTGTAACGCATATCATGTAATAGATAACCCTGAAGGTAACCATGAATTTGTTTTACTAAAAGCAGAGGATTATACTTTTTTAGACCATGATTCGGTTGTAAAAGCATCAGAAATAAAAGCTGTTTCAGTAAAAAGAATACTTTCAAGATGTGGAGGTATTGACACGAGTTCAGAGTTATATAAAACATTAATGAAATTTTCAATAAAAAGATTATTTCCAACATTTGACTATGAATTAAATTTAATGAAAAAAGAAAATTCTTTACTAAAAATGAAATTATATCTTGCTGAATTAGATAATCAATATACAATATCAGACTTGTCAGAGATATCTATAGACGGATTTGATATTCCAGAAGAATTTGAAATAATAACATTTAATGAAATTGAAAATGTTGATGATGTATATAAATATTTATTAAAAATAAAAGATAAATACAACCAAGTAGAAGAAAAAGAAATCATATATGTATTTAATAGAACTGAATAAAGTAGTTTTATTTTAAGAAAATTAAAAAGAAGAATTAATCAATGATGAAAAATTCTTCTTTTTTTAGATAATTTTAAATCAGCCCCATATTCTCTAAGTAGTGACGTATTAATCCTACTTTTTCTTGTTCTTAGAACCTTTAGGCCTTCCTTGTTTCCTTTTGGTTGTGGTAATCCCTTTAATGGCATTGGTAAATTCTACTATAGAACCATAATTTTGAATATATACTTCTCTGAAGATGATATCTTGAACATTTGGTAGTGAACATATAGCTTTTACTTTTTGTCTTTTATGAGCACCTTTAACATATAAACCGTTTTCTTTAATAAGCTCGTTTAATCTTTTGGCGCCGAGATTGTTGAAAAAATGATATTTATTGAAGATATACATCGATGTTTCATCATTTCCCTCAAATTCAGATTTATCTTTATTATCTTTTGATAAATTAATAATTTTTCTTGCTTCTTTAATCATGTCTTGTGATTTCTTAATAGTTTTCTTAGATGGACGTCTTAAATTAAGCTCTTTATTTAAAATATCTTTTTCTTTTGGATTGTCTTTATATTTAAGGGTATGTCTAATCATTTCACATAAAATCTTGGTTGCATCTAAACGAGTAAAATTTTTAATTTTATGATTAGTTTTATAATTTTGAAGATACACAAAAGTGCCTATATAGTCTTGTAAATAATCACTGCTTACACCAGTAGTATTCTTAACTAAATATTTATCTAACATTGAATGAAAAGCATTAACTCCATTAATACCAAGTTTAAATTTATATCTAATAATATTAAATTCATCGAATGAAATAGGTTTCTTACTATTTTCAATATGTGGATAACGTCTTTCTTTATACATCTGACGATTTATAGCTTCATCTTTCGCATATTCTTGCTTTGTAAGTTTGTGATATAAGTTGTCAGTATCAATATAACCACGAGCCTTTCTTTCGACTCGATAAGTTGATGGTTCAACATAATGCGTGTATCCATTTTTATCACACCAATCTGAATAGACGCTAAACATGTCAGTACAAATATAAGACACATCGCCAATGTAATTATTTATGCTTTCTAATTCATTAATATTCATTTGGCCTAAACATATGCATTTTGCCCAATAATGACCATTATTATCAACAGCACATAAAACATTTACAAATTCAGGACCGAATATCCCACATTTTGAAGCATAATTATGTTTACGGGCTTTACGTTTCTTTGAAGGTTCTACAAACGATTTTAAAGCACGAGAACCTTTTTGTACCTCCCTAAAATATTTTTCATCTATTTGTATAACCCCACTGAGTTTTACATTGTCACTCATAATGTTTAGAAGATGTAATATCTTGTGAACTATCATCCAAGTAGTTCCTAATTTGTTAGAAGCAGAATTAGCTGATATATCAATCATACTTAGATTTCTAATTATCATATGAATAATGTCGACCATTTCATCCCATGAATAAGAAGTACCCTCAAAAATAGTATTTACCGATGCTGTAAAACTTTTGCTGCATTGCTTACATTTATATTTTTTTGTGCCATTAGCATTTTGCCCATTACTAACATATTTGGACGAACTACAATGAGGACAGTTTAAAGTAATGTTATGTTCTTTAAAACTATTTTCTATGGAGGCGGATATAACAGTATTCAATTGTTTAGGTAGTGACTTTCTTTTTCTTAGACCATCAATTATTTCTTGGTCTGTATATTTGCTGAAATCTGGCATTCACAGCGCCTCCTGTAATAAAAAAATAAGCAACGAAATGAACCAAAACAATTCATCTTTGCTTATATTTTACTACAATATTGATGTTTATCCTATAAACAAGGGATTATTTCATCACTCATATTCCAAAATAATCCGAATTATTTAACATTTTATGAATTGAGAGAAACATTCAGATTCTAGAAATTATTTGTTATGATTTAGAAATTTTAAATTGTAAAATTTGTACAAAAAGTGATGGGAAATTGATTATAGAACAAAAAGATGCTGTGGTTACAGAAGTTGTTGATATTGTAGAACCTAGTTTAGCAGATTCAATTTTGGAATATAATCATTATGTATTACGTGGAAATATAGAAGAAAAGAAATCGATTTTGTTAAAGATTATTAATTCTTTAGAACCCAAACTCCCAGAATTAAAAAGAATAAATGGTGGATTATTTAGTGATTATTCTTATTTAATCAATAACATGAATTTGAGACACAATAATTGTGATTCAAATGATGAAAAGAAATATAACGAGAAGTTTTCAAAATTATCAGATTCAGAAAAGGAAGAATGGTATGATGAAACGTTTCAAATGTGTCTATTAATGTTTCTATTATTGAAGCATCAAGATAGAAATGATAAAATAAATGCTATGAAAAGGAAGGATGATGTTTTATGAAAATAGCAGTTGCAGGAACAGGATATGTAGGATTGAGTATTGCTTGTTTATTATCTCAACATAATGAGGTAAAGGCAGTGGATATTATTAAGGAAAAGGTGGATATGATCAATAATCGTGTTTCACCTATTCAAGATGATTATATTGAAAAGTATTTGGCTGAGAAGGATTTGAACTTGGAAGCTACTTTAGATGCTGAATACGCTTATACTGATGCTGACTTTGTAGTTATTGCTGCACCAACTAACTATGATAGTAAGAAGAATTTCTTTGATACAAGTGCAGTAGAAAGTGTTATTGAACTTGTATTAAAGTATAATCCTTCAGCTATTATGGTTATTAAGTCAACGATTCCAGTAGGATATACGGAGAGTGTTAGAAGGAAATTTAATACTAAAAATATTATTTTTAGTCCTGAATTTTTAAGAGAGTCTAAGGCTTTATATGATAACTTATATCCTTCAAGAATTATTGTTAGTACAGATGAGAATGATGAAAAGTTAGTTAAGGCTAGTCATGAATTTGCTGCTTTACTTCAAGAAGGGGCTATTAAAGAAAATATTGATACTTTGTTTATGGGCTTTACAGAGGCAGAGGCAGTTAAGTTATTCGCAAATACATATTTAGCTTTACGTGTATCTTACTTTAATGAATTAGATACTTATGCTGAAATGAAAGGATTAAATACTCAAGACATTATTAATGGTGTATGTTTAGATCCAAGAATCGGATCTCACTACAATAACCCTTCATTTGGTTATGGTGGTTATTGTTTGCCTAAAGATACAAAGCAATTATTGGCTAACTATGCGGATGTGCCTGAAAACTTGATTGAAGCGATTGTTGAATCAAACCGTACTCGTAAAGACTTTATTGCGGATCGAGTATTAGAGATTGCGGGTGCCTATGAAGCAAATGATTCTTGGGATGAATCTAAAGAACATGATGTTACTGTTGGAGTATATCGTTTAACAATGAAATCAAATAGTGATAACTTTAGACAAAGTTCAATTCAAGGTGTTATGAAGCGTATTAAGGCTAAAGGTGCTAAAGTTATTATTTATGAACCTACTTTAAAGGATGGAGATACATTCTTTGGTAGTAAAGTAGTAAATGATTTAAAAGAATTCAAATCATTAAGTCAAGCAATCATCGCTAATCGTTATGATAGTTGTTTGGATGATGTACAAAATAAAGTATATACTCGTGATTTGTTTAGAAGGGATTAATTATTGTTAAATAAAAGCTAAAAAATTAATTTCATGATAGGCTACCAAATTCATCTAAGTAATTAATGGACATAAATAGTGTCAATTATTCTTCTAAAATATAGATGTACTTGGAGGTATCGTCTATGTTTGAAAAGAAGCCTAATGGATTTGTTTGTTCCAAATGTGGTTGTAATAAAGCGGATTATATTGAGAAAAGACATGTTTATCAATGCAGAGAATGTAAACATCAAGAGTCAGTCACTGCTAAAACTGCTTTGAATTCTACAAACTACCTTTGTTAGATTGGATTCTTGTTATGTTTGTTTTTGTTGTATCAAAAACAGGTATATCCGCACAATGTATAAGTGATATTACAGGTGCTAGTTATAAATCTGTAAAATTGATTCTTCGTAAAATAAATGCGGCTCAAAAACAATGATAAATATCCTGTGTTGAATTGTGATGCCAGCAGAACAAATAAATCCCTAAAACTAGCATGAAAACTCATGGACATACAAGCATTTGAAAAAGGAAACATTCATTTAACTAGTGCAGATCACATGATGTCAAACTTGAAAAAGAAAGTAGATGGGATGATGCACGGAATAGAACTACAATATCTAGAAAATTAATTAGCTGATTTTGAATGGAAAATAGCCAGAAGAAAAAGAAATGGGAAACAATTGCTAGAGTCATTAGGACGAACATTAATACATGGAGCACATAAAACACGAAAAGGACTTCTTCAACATTTTAAACAAGTTGAAGAAGATATGGCTCTCATGTATGCGTAATTTTCCTTAGATGAATTTGGGAGCCTATCATGTTATTTTATGATAATATTAAAGAGTTAAATGTGGCATAAAGGGGGGTGTTGGTGTATGCGTTATGTCATGGGCAAAGTATTTTATGATACATCAGGGGTTATGAAATGCATTTCATATGATAATGCGAATGTAGAATATTATAGTTTTCTACGTGAGTGTAGAAACAACGGATTGCACCAGGTAATTATCACTTCTGAGATGATGATTGAATTAGTAAAAACATCATATGCTGATTTTGGAAGGAAGATTTCCAAAATTGAATTCATGGAAGAAGATTCTGAAGCTGATGAATATGTAAATTGCCTGTTAAAGGTGATTGAGTCAAATCCTTATCAATTGACAAAGCTACTAGATTATTTGATGCTGATAGCAGAAAAATCTTCCGTTGAGATTAAACGTATATATATTAAGGGTCCATATGTAGATGGAAAGGCAGACAGTTTCTTTGTTCAGTCAAATGGAATAATTGGAATTAATAGAGAATCTTATGATTTGATATCGAAAGAAATTTGTACATTTACTGAGAGGTGCTTATTCGAATGAGAATTGTTGAGATTTTCTGGAAGGTGTTGAAGCCAATCATTGGGGCCACTCTTGGACTTATAATGGTGAAGAAATTTAACCTTTTTAGTTATTTTTCATTTGTTCCAACCGAGGAAGCATTTAATATCTGCATTACAGTTTATTTTGCGTTAGCGGAGATATTTCTTGAAGAAATATGTGTTCGACTAGTTAGATGGATACAGAATCAATTTTTTTCTACAATTGATGTAACACTATATTTGCCACAAAGCAATCCAGATACTGGGCATAATCCAGAGATACGGTTCAACTCACATGATAGTGCAGAAATCAGAATAGAAATCCATATTTGTGGAAAAAGAAAGCATTTTTGTAATTCTAAGATGATTTTTAGACATTTGTCATTTGCAGATATCCAACCGAATTATCGAAGTGCTTTTGTTTACGTCGAGAAGGGAGATTATATCATCAACCTTCAGCAGTTGTTTGGAGGAGAAGAAAAGAGAACTGAGAATACACACAATTTTAAAATGGTTTTATCTCAGTGCCCTGTTGATGGTGATACGTCAGCCAAATTGATTCCTGAATTGTCTATGAGTAAGTGTTCACGAATTTGGGTACATCTTAATAGTAATTATGTGAATGTTAGGACGGTGAATAATAATGGCGGCTACAACTAGATGGAAAGATACAGTGGAAACCGATTTCAATACTGCTGTAAGAAGACTTATTGATGAAGTCGTGTCAGATGAAAGAATCACCAACATTAGTTGGGATAATTGGACATTTAATAAAATATACGATGAGAATCAGCGGATTAGGCTTGGTGATCATGATATAGAGTATAATTTTATTAAGTATTCCTATGATCAAACCACGATTGATACTTTATCAATGGATGATAGAACCATTCGTAAAACTGGGTTTATTATTCCGTACAAAAGTGCCGGAGGCATTAATTATATTATTGATCAAAATACTTCAGCACAGAAATTGCTTCGTAAATTACTTTCTTACACAAATAGAAATGAGTTAGAAAAGAGTTCATTTGGCTTTACTGATGACTTTTTTATGTGGCTTATATATCGTGTATACAATGAGAATATTAATGTCGAGATGGTTCCAGAAGGAAAGATACTATCAATAGACTCAATCAAAGGTTTCAAAGGAAATACAGAGGATTCATTAACACAGGTGTCTGCCACAGGAGAATCGGTAATGAATATTATTAGTACGTTATCGTTTATATTGGAAAGCAGCAGCCTTAATCAAGTTAAACTGGATGTATCCTATACAAATCATGCTAATGTGAGTTTAAAGATTCAAAAGGGAACGGTTAATATTTATTTTGAAGAATATCAAGGAGAATTTGAAATCGAACCAGAAGAAAAACGGATTGCACAGTTATATTTGATGGTATATCTCGAAATTTTACCGTACCTGATTCAAGAATATAATTCTGATGTGGGTAATGAAGCATGGAATCATGAAGTTAAAATCGAATTCATGAGGAGTGTCGCAAAAAATTTAACGGATAGAGTTCAAAATAGAATTGTAACTCTTGGAAATCGTATAGAATGATGATTGAAAGAGCTTAGTGTATAGTCAATGTCATTAAGTTAAGCCTGAATATAATTTAATTCGGTAATCCGCAATTAGACAGGTGCGACTAAGAGTTGACTTTAAGAATTATAGGGTTGAAACTCCTATTAGTGTTTAAAGGATTAACTAGGAGCAGAAATTTTTGCTCCTTTTATAATGAGAGATTTGAATCTGAATGAGTTAAATCAATATATTCAGTTAACTTTTCATATTACAATCATAAAGGAACTAAGATTGACTGAAGTAGAACCTAAGCATCGTGGAACACCTGCTACAAAAAGAGGATTGTCTAATCAACAGGTGTGTATCATCACTGCAATTCAGAGATTTGGGCTTACAATTGCCAGAATACCAAAGTATATAAATTGATACAATGCTCTTTTTGTCATGCAAAGAGAAACTCAAGGTATGGATAACACAGAAAAGCTACAATACGTACTACTTAGGTTGAAAAAAATCTATAAGATCACTCGATTAAAGGATTTGAAGAACGAATGGTTGTTCGCATAAGTGATAAAAATCAGAATTATAACAATGTCACCAAATTGCTAGTTAAGCCAATTAAATTATAGAGGTTTAGTTCTATGTTATATTGGAAATATAAGAATTAGTAGCTATCAAGGAAATATGAATAAGGACGAGCTTGATGGATTTATATATTTACCAAATAAAGCTTTAAAATCAGGTTTTGCATATATCATTGAAGCTAAAAATTATCGCAATGGCGAAAATGATGCAACAAAACAATTGGAAGAAACAAAAAAATTTTTTATGTGAAGATGTGAATGTAAATATATATACGTTAAAAAAGTGTGCATATATGGAAATTTCAAAAAAATTCAATTGATATTTAAATATAACCTTAGTAGACTTTGAATTAATAAAAATGTATGCTAATCTTAACTATGAAGATAAACGATTATAATTTGATTCATCATAAAACATTTTGCTGAACTCTTTTTATATGTAATATGGTCTAGTCATTATAAATTTGTTTAATCTCAAGGAGGTAGTAGCCTTGGAAAAATCAATTAATGATGCAACATTGCAAAAATCAGGTGATATCTATCAATATTTGATTGCACTAAAAGATTGTTTTGAATTAAAGGCCGGAGAAACTTTATTTATTGAAGCTTATGGTGATGTAAGTGTTGTTGATGAAAAAGGTGTCGGTTTTCAAAAAGAAGTAAAACATCATTTTGAGGTTTCTAATCTATCAGAAAGGGATATAGATTTTTGGAAAACACTCGCCAATTGGTACACTGATTATGAGCGTGTGAAAAATTTTAGTAATTTTATACTGAGTACTACAGCTAATATAACAAAAAATTCATCTTTCTATAATTGGAATCAAATTGATAAGAATGAAAAGCTTCAACGCCTCAAAAATATTGGTAAAATAAAAAAAAGCAAAGGGAAAAATCTTTAGGATACAATATGAGAGGATTTTTAATGCTGATTATGATGAAAATCGTATTCTAACGATATTAGATAGATTTACAATTGAATCTGCTAAAACTAATCTTGAGGGAATATCTAATGAATTTACAAAATATATAGGACATATTCCTGTTAATAATAGGGATCAATTTATTGAAGCTATATTAGGATATATAATATGCAAAGTAAAAGATGTTTCACATGTATGGAGTGTTACAAGAGAAGAATTTGATGATATTTTAATGGTTCAATCTCAAATTTATGGTCATTCTGAAAATATATCTTTACCAAATGAATTTGGGGAATTGCAACCAACTGAATCTCAAATTGAAATTGCAAAACAAAAAACATTTGTAGATGCTATACGTGAAATAAAATATGATAAAAAAATAGATGAAGCAATTTCAGATTATTGGAAAACAATGAATACAATCGAAAAATATTTTTATGACAATATCTCGTATATAAATAATATCGAACCTTATAAAATGATATGTTATCAAATTTGAGATACGCTAAGGACAATAGTGAATTAGATGCTGAAGATTCAACAGAAAAAGAAAAAATTAAAATTTCAAGAAAACTATATAATGATGTAATGATGTGGGAACCAAGAAGTTTTGGACATTTTACTCATAATCAACAGTATTTTCAAAGAGGAATTATACATAATATAGTTGATGATGGTGATTTTCGTTGGAAAGTAGGTGAAACAGAAAATGAGCATTAATTTCATTAAGAAGCTTTCAATGAATCCGCACTTTTATTCATTGTTAATTCAAGGGTTTCTCTCAGGTTATGATTCACCGTGTGATTTAAAATTATCGTTTTATGTACTACCAATCTTATTGAACAAAGACTCACGAGAAAAACTTAAGACTGCAAATAGGAAAAGTCGAATAGAAACATTATACGAGTCAAAATTGGAAATTTTTGAAACAAAAATTTCAGGGAAATGTAGACTTGTAAACTTTTTAGAAAGTTATGATTTTCTTAAAGAATATTGTAAAGAATCCATTATTATTTTGTATTCTGAAGAGAAGATATCTATTGAAAACAATAAAATAATTTTAAATAAAAGAATTGATTACAAAGATTATAAAGGAAATATAAAAGGATGGATTAGATGTTCATACTATCTTGGCGTTGTATTTTCAAAAACTACGGAAGACGATTTATCTATATTTTTAGGAGTTGATATTTAATGAAAAGCTATATAAAGTTAATAGTAATATTTAATAAAAATGGTGATAAAAGAATAGTTCCACTTAAGCAAGGAGTTAATATAATAACGGGTGAATCGAAAACAGGGAAAAGTGCATTAGTCGAAATAATTGATTATTGTTTATGTAGTACACAATGTACAATACCAAAAGGAAAGATTACTGATTTTTCATATCTATATACTCTTATAATGGTTATTGGCGAACAGACATATATTATTGCACGTTACAATAGGGAACTTGGAGGAAAAATGTTTTTTTCTAAGGAAAATACTAGTTTTGATACAGAAAATTTAGATTTGCAATATTTTGATGATACAACTGCTTTACCATATCAAGATGTAAAAAATAAAATTGAAGCTGCATTAGGTATGTTTGTAACGAACATGACTGATAATAATGAGCAAAAGGGTAAAGCATCTTTACGAAATATGGTTTCTTATATGTTTCAACACCAAAATTTAATAGCAAGTAAATTTGCTTTATTTTACAGATTCTCTGATTTTTATAAGAGAAAAGAAGTGATTAATCAATTTCCTGTCTTTGCAGGTATGGTTAATCAAGAATATTATAGTAGCTTAATTGAATTGAATTCACTGAAGGCTAATCTAATTCAACAAAAGAAAAAACAGAAAATCAACAAAAAAAGTCAACAATTTGTAAAAGATAATCTTATGTCACTTTTATCGGATTATTATGCATTACTTGAAATGAATTTTGATAAGAATGTTTCACTTAATAAAATGTTAAAAATAGCTTCTGATTTACCGGAATTTGATGACACAACACTTTTTGGCGATAAGGAAATTGTTAAACGTTACAATGAGTTAAAGTTAAAATTGGAAAATATAAGAAATGAAGAAGTAGTTGTTTTGGCTAAAATTAATGAATTAGAAAAAACATCCAACAATGGAAATTCATATTTTAAGATGCTTCAAGATTTAAAATTACAGACTGAATCAATTAAAATTGAAACTAATACATATACATGTCCATTGTGTGGAAATAATTGCAAAAAAATCAACGAGAATGATTCCGAACTAACGATAGCAACACAATGGTTAGATAGTGAACTTGAAATTACGGAAAAATATACAACTGATTTTTCTGAAGATATTAGAAAATTAAAAGAGAAACATGGCAAAATCGAAGAAAATATTCGAAAAGTATGGGAAGAGAAAAAATTAATTGAGAATAAATATATAAAGTCTAAAGAATTATTATCAAAAAGAGAAAAAATCAATTATGCTAAGGCAAAAATTAAATTATATGTTGAGATGAACGATTCAGGAATATTTGAATTTGCCGATGATGATATTTCTAAATTACAAGAAGAAATACAAAAATTGCAAGAAAAAATAAAAGTATTTGATATAGATAATAAACTTTCTAAAGCTCAAACGTTTATTTCTGATAATATGAATAGACTTGCTGAAAAACTTGATTTTGAAGAAGAATTCAAACCTATTAATTTGAATTTTGATCTCATAAATCATACTTTTGATATTTATCAGTCGCAGAACAATAAGCAAAGAATTTATTTATATGAAATGGGAAGTGGAGCCAATTGGGTTTCTTGTCATATAGCATTATTCTTAAGTTTTTTACATTATTTTGCTCTACAACAAGAATCACCTATGCCATCAATTATGTTTTTTGATCAGCCAAGTCAAGTGTATTTTCCACAAGGAGCAGACAGTGATGACCTTACACATACAGATTTAGTTGCTGTTAATAGTATGTATCAAACTATTTTTGATGAAATTAAAATGATCGGTTCAGAAAGTGGAATTTTACCGCAGATTATTATAGTAGATCATGTTGATGGTAAGAATCTTGATTGTGAAAATGAATTTAAAAATTATATTCGGTGCAATTGGAGGGATGGAAAAGCTCTTATTTAAATAAATTATGAAATTATAATCTTGTTGTTGTGTTTATATTGTTAGTTTGTGATATTAAACTGGAAAAGCTAAAAATTTAGCTTTTTTTCATGTGAATTAATGAAACTCATTGTTAATTATGTTATATTTAATGAGTATGTTTTATGAATGAAAAGGGAGGGCTTTTATGGCAAAGAGTAGATTAGATCGTATGCCAAGTAATGATCTAAATGAAATGGAAGAGATTGATTTATTAGAATTATTTCGTGCTGTTTTGAAATATATTAAATTGATTATCGTATTATGTATATTGTTTGGAGTCGGTGGTTTCTTTGGAACTAAGTTATTGATTGCTCCAACATATACGGCTAGTACATCGATTTATTTAACACCTCAGATTAGTGAGAGTGGATCTTTGGATTATAATTCACAGATGGCCAATAGTAAGTTGGTTACGAATGCTGTTAATTTATTAACGCAGAATAACATTATGTCTGAGGTAGCTAAAGATGTTGGATTAGAAAGTGCTGATAGTGTTAAAAAGCTTGTTAGTGTTAGTAATGAATCGAATACAGAAATTATTACCGTTACTGCTACAACTACAGATCCTAAGTTGTCTAAGGATATCGCTAATGGTACAGTAAGTACTTTTACTAAGACAATGCAGAAGAATTTGAATGTTCGTAATATTGAGGTTGTAGATAAGGCTAAGTTGTCTTATGTTCCTAGTGGACCTAATATTAAGAAAAATACATTATTAGCTACAATGGTAGGTTTTGTATTAGGTTGTGGTTATGCAGTATTAAGATTCTTGTTTGATAATCGTTTGCGTACGAAAGAAGAGGCAGAAAAATATTTGGGTATTCCTGTTTTCTGCGAGATTCCTGAATTATAATGGCTAAGTTTATAGATATTCACTCACATATCGCTTGGGGTATTGATGATGGTATGCCATCTATTGAGGATGCTCAAAGTGCGTTAGAATCTGCTAAGGCTGATGGCTTTGTAGGAATATGTAGTACACCACACTTTATTCCAGGTCAATTAGATGTTTCTATTTATAATGAGATTGTTTCTCGTCAAATGGAATTGAAAGAAATGAGTCCGATTCCAATTTATTGTGGTGGTGAAGTCATGATGAATAGTGAGTTTATTGATGGGTTGGATTTAGATTTATATCCTACACTAAATGGATCTAGATATATGCTTGTCGAATATAATGTTCTTCGTGATATTCATTCAATTGATTATAGAGATGATTGTTTGTATGAATTGAAGGTAAAGGGATTTGTTCCTGTGATTGCGCATATTGAACGTTATTTTCATTCAGGACTAGATAATTCAATTATTGATAATTGGATTGATATGGGTTGTGTTCTACAAATCAATCGTACGTCTATTTTAGGAATGCATGGAAAGACAATTCAATCCAATGCTTTATCTTTATTGGATGATGGATATTGTGATGTGATTGGTACAGATACACATAGAGCAAGTGGGCATCGTATTTCTAAATTGAGTGATGCGTATTCTGTAGTAAGTAAGCGTATTGGTAGTGAGAATGCGGATATATTATTTTATGAGAATCCTAAGCGAATCTTGAGTGATATGGATATATTAAATATTGAGGTTGTAAAGAAAAAGAAGCGTTTTAGTTTCTTTAGGAGATAGAAATGGCAAAGAAAAAGAGAAATCAGTTTGATGTAGATGAGATTTATCGTGGGTTGCGTACAAATATTGAGTTTAGTCAAATGGATGAGGCTATGCAAGTTATTACTTGTGTAAGTACAGTTCCAAATGAAGGAAAGAGTACGATTGCTTGTAACTTGGCTCGTATTATGGCAGCGAAATATAAAAATGTATTATTGATTGATTGTGATTTAAGAAATGCATCGGTTCATAAAACGTTGCATATTTCAAATCGTTCTGGACTTACAAATATTATTTCTGAATTTCAAGAAGGACTTAGTATTAATTCATATGAGGGTGTTCAACAAGTTCAATATGATGGTGGACAAACACTGACTGTAATTACGGCAGGTCATAGAGTACCAAATCCTAGTGAAGTATTGGGATCTAAAAGAATGGGACGTTTTTTAGAACAAGCTCGTAAAGAATTTGGATATATTATTATAGACTCACCACCAATGGCAATTGCTAGTGATACAATTCCATTGAGTAATGTGAGTGATGGCGTATTATATGTAGTGGATGCGAAATCTTCCGATAAACGAAGAGTAAAGACGGCTATCAATGATTTAAAACGTAATGGTGGACATGTCATTGGTGTTGTATTAAACAAAGTGGATATGAGTGATGAAAACCGTTATGGTTACGGATATGGATATGGTTATGGAGGAGACGATGATGGTAAAAAGAAATAGTTTAATATTCCTTACAGCTTTTGGTCTACTTCTAACAGGTTGTAGTAAATCTGGTTTAGAAATCACAAAAAATGATATTTTAGAAGTAGCTAGAGATGATGCGAATGCCACAAAAAGTGAATGTGAAAATGTATCCATTAAAGAACAAAAAAGTTCATATATTGTTTCATTTAATACCAATGGTGGATCTTATGAATATAAGATTGGTAAAGATGGTATTATAAAAGAGCGTAGTTTTAAGCGTGGAGCTAAAGAAGAGACTACTGAAACGGAAAAGGTTGAAGAACCTGTTAAGGAAGAAAAATCAACAACTAGTAAAAAAGAAGAAAAGTCTTCAACTTCATTTGATGAAGGTCAACAACAGGCAATCAATGCGGTATTGGCAAATTCTGGATTAGAACAAAGTGATGTATCTAATATTACTTGTTCTTTAGATTCAAATACAAATCAATATACAGTCACATTTGTATTAAATGATGTCACAACTACAGCAGTTGTTGATGCAGCTACATTTACTGTAATATCTACAATTTTAGGATAATCATTGTACCTTCCATTTTGGAAGGTATTTTTTTTTAGTGTATGGTATTATATTACATATGGAGAAAATTTACTTATGATTCGTTTAGAAACACATTGCCATACAAGATATTCAAAAGACAGTCTACTTCTGCATTCCTTGTTGTATATGAAGTGTCGTCTGTGTCATATTGATGCGATTGCGATTTGTGAGCATAATAATATCTTGGGAGCATTAAAGTTTAAGGAATATTGTTCAAAAAGAAAGAATAAGGTCTTTGTGATTGTTGGAGAAGAAATCATGACTTCATCAGGAGAAATTATAGGACTTTATTTAAATGAAGAAATACCAGCTGGTTTATCTTGTGATGAAACAATTGATCGTATTATAAGTCAGGGTGGTGTAGTCTATGTACCACATCCTTATGATGAGAAAAGAGCTAAAACAGTATTGTGTGAGGATTGTATTTCTAGTAATTCTTATCGTATTGATTGTATGGAATGTTATAATGGTAGAAATGTGGATGAAAATTATGGTATTCAACAAACCAGGATTGCCAATAAGTATGGCTTAGTAAAAGTAGTCGGTTCAGATGCACATACTTTAATGGAAATTGGAAGAAATTATATGGAAGTTAAGAGCGTACCATTGAATAGTTCCGAATTTAGGAATGTTATTAAAAGTTGTACTTTCCATACCAAGCCATGTATAAAGTTGGCTCATAAGGTAACTAAGGTAGCTAAATTAATGAAAATGATTGTAAGGGGGAACTTCAATGAAATATACAGAGTTATCAATAGAAAAATTAAAAAATGAATGCAATAGTTGGGCTAAATCTTTAAAGAAAACATATAGTCCTGATTTAGTGATTTATGTAGCTAGAGCAGGCTATTTGATTGGTAAAGAGATGAGTGAAGTCTTTGAAGTACCAATGGTAGGAATTAGTGCAACACGTGAGGGGAATAAATTAAAGGAGATTGTGGGTCCTGTTATTTCTTTAATGCCTAATTTTGTGCGTAATTTCTTGATCAGTATGGAATTAAAATCGAATACGCATGATAAAAATACGGAAAGAAAGATTCATTTTCATGAAAGTTTAGAAAAGTTAAAGGGACAATCTTTTGATCGTATTTTAGTTGTAGATGATTCTGTAGACACAGGACATTCAATGAAACAAGTGGTGGATGCGATTCAAAATGAGTTTAAAAATGCTGAAATAAAGATTGCAGGATTAAATGTATGGGATAAGAGTAAAAATATTATTCATACGGATTTTGCACTTTATGAAAATACAGTAATTAAAGCACCTATGTCTAAGGATTCGAGTGAATATAAGGAATTTGTGCGTATTTATAATAATGAAACTAAAGAAGGAACTTTATAGTATCAATTTTATGAAGGAACTACGACAATTACAGAAACACAACCGCAAAGGGCGTGTTTGAATCTTTACGGATCGAAATGCCTATACATCTATTACATGCTTACGGTTGAACAGAGGATGGCAGACAAATATAGAAGTTAAAATAGAAGATGATACAGTGTGGCTGACACAACAGCAGCTTACTAAATTATATCAATGCAGTAAATCAAATATTAGTGAATATATAAAGCATATATTCAAAGAAGGGGAACTGGTTAAGGATTCAGTTGTTCGGAAATTCCGAACAACTGCAGATGAAGGAAAAAATATAATGTTACTTATTACAATTTAGATATGATTATCTTTCTTGTATACCGTATTAAATCAGTGATTGCAACAAGATTCAGGCAGTGGGTCGATTTTACTAAGCCAGAGGATGAAGAAACATTCAGAATGCAAAATGAAATGATGTATAAGAAAATGGAACAGGAAGAAATACCGTTTATAAGTTGGACGATAAGTGTGTCTTGTAAAAAAATAGCTGGAAGCATAGACGTTCTTGAGTAAAGCGTTAAAAGAAAACCTTATTATGGGATTGTGATAAAATATCTTATCAATTCTATAAACAAATCAATCGCAATTGACGACTAATTTGGTGTGTATCTAGCGGTGATATTGGTGTAACATAACCTTCTTAATGCTATGGTTTGATAGTAGTGAAAGGAGGTATTTTTTGTATGCAGAAAAGAACTACAATTTAAAATGTGATTCGATATTACAAATAAGTTAAACATAAACAACATTTGACTAAGTGTTAAACTTCTGATATAAGGTATAGTAAAAGTCTTGACAACTATCAATTGATAGTGCATACTGTCAATAAGGAAAGAAAGGAGGAGTGGCTACGAATAGAAATTCAAGAATTGACTCCAAAGAATTCGTAGAGCAGTTTCTTAGTGAGTTAAAGGCGATATTAGAATCAGATACATTTGTGATTGAAAGAGATTTGGATATTCTTCCTAAAAAGAGAAACGAAAGTGCAACAGATCCTTATACAACAATAAATACAATGGCAGATTTAGAGTTTGATGCGAATGATGTGTGTGAAGAACTTAAAGCAATCACGGTAGAAGATTATGCTGAGACGATGTTAGATGACAGAAATGTGACTGCTCCACCTTTCTTTGTGTTCTATAGGAATATTCAGACAAGAGATGTGTATATTAAGGTAAAAATTAGGGATAGGGCGACTGGAAAAGTATTTTGTGTTTCTTTCCATTTTGCCCGTTATCCTAAACCTAGCCCATTGCCATATGAGGGTTAAATTTTTGTGAGAGGAGGATACCAAAATGAAGGACAATTATTTGATTGAGAAAGTTGAAAGATATTGCCCTCTTTGCGACAAAGTTCACTTTGTAGAAAAAAGAAAGAGAATTGGCGAAATGCTGATTAAAAATGAGGTTACCTCTTATGAGGAGGTTTACTTCTTTTGCCCAGAGAGTGTTGATTATGAAGAAGATGAGTTTGTATCTGCAGATTTAATGAATCAGAATCTTCAGAGTGCAAGAAATGCATACCGAAAAAAACATGGTTTGCTTACGTCTTATGAGATTGCAGAAATTCGAGGATTATATGGAATGAGCCAGGCAGATTTAGCCGTTTTACTAGGATGGGGAGAAGTAACTATCACAAGATATGAAACAAAATCGATTCAGGATGAGACATATGATCAGCTGATTCGTATGGTAAAGGATGATCCGTATTATGCACTTGAGAGATTGAAAAAACAGCGTGAAAAGTTCTCAAAGGAAAAGTACGAGATATTGCGAAGTGCAATCCAGCATAGAATAGAGACAATCGGTATTGAACAGTTAAACAGAAAAACCATTGAAAATCGCTATGCACAATTCGATGGGCCTTGTGAGTTTAATGGATATCAGGTATTGAATTTAAATAAACTTGGAGCAACAATGGCATTTTTTGCACAGTATTGTAAAAATTTATATAAAGTAAAATTGATGAAGATGCTTTGGTATGCAGACGCATTGGCTTATAAACAAAGAGGTCGAGCAATAACCGGATTGGTTTATCAGCATCAAAAATATGGGGCATTGCCTATTGCAAACTCAGAAATTATTTATCTTCCACAATTGACAGTAGAAGAAATTGAGAGAGAGGAAATGGTAAGTTATCATATTCAAGCGAAATTAGGAGTGTCTTTAGATGCTTTGACTCCAGAAGAAATAGATATTATCTATAAGGTGGCTAATAAGTTTAAGAATTCTACAACAAATGACATCGTTGAGTATATGCACGCAGAAGATGCTTATCAGGAAACACTAATGCAGCAAATCATACCATTTTCGTTATGTACCACATTGAAAGAATTCTAAAAGGTAGATTTAAATACTCAGCATGGTATCGAGTTTAATATCTGAGATATAAGAGAGGTGTTACCAGACGAGTTGATTGATACTCTTCAAAATGTACAGATAGTAGCATTGGATGAAAAAAACTCATGCACAGGCAATAGTAGTAACCGCAGCGTTTGCAGCGACAGGTGAAGGGGCTGTACCTATTCCGTTTTCTGACTGTGCACTTTTGTTTCCAATTCAGCTCACGATGATAGTGTCGATTACGATAATATTTGGATTTGATGTTAACAAGAGTATTATTAGTGCACTACTATCATCAACAATAGGAATTATGAAACTTGTTTTTAAAGGTGATATAAGCTGAATGATCTCGGAATAAAAATGGGTAAGGAAACAATGAATACGTTTTTTGCGGATGTGATTCAAAATGAGTTCAAAAATGCAGAAATTAAAATTGCAGGATTGAATGTATGGGATAAGAGTAAAAATATTATTCATACGGATTTTGCGCTTTATGAAAATACAGTAATCAAAGCACCTATGTCCAAGGATTCAAGTGAATACAAGGAATTTGTGCGTATTTATAATAGGGAGACGAAGGAGGGCACGTTGTAGTATCTATGTCAAAAGAAATGAAAGTTGTTGTTTATCGAAATTCAGAAACTGAAAATGGAGTCGAATATTCGCTGATTTATGATGGTATTGCATCAATTACTGATACGACAACTGCAAGGGATGTATTTGATCCTTTAGGTATTGAGGTACCTTTACACGTACATTTATGTTTTAAAAATGATCAATTTAATGGGAAATATGTTCCTGAAATATGGATGTCTTATTACTTTGATGATGGGGTTTTGAGGACTAATTTTGATCCTGTAGATGCAAAAATATCTGAATTGAATAATTATGGATATGAATTTGATCACCTTGAATTTTTAGTTGATACACTTGGCGGTATTGGTGCTGGTGGAGCACTTGATTTTCTTAAACAATTTTATGATGCTGCAAATGAAATTTATAAACAAAATCCTCTGGCATTTGATTTATTAATTCTGAATTTGCCAAGAATTAAAAAATTATGTACTAAGGTATTTGATATAATCCAAAATAATTTACATTGTTATGATTCTTTTGAACAAGGTATAAAGTTTCAAAAGGAATATACTTTAGATTCATTTACTAAGGCTTTACAACTTGAAGAAATTCGGCGTCTTAATAATAAGATGACTTATTTTCAAATCGTAAATGCTTTCCTCATTGTTTTTGGCTATAAATATGATTATAAACATAAAAAATGGATCAAGTCATGATTAGAGAATGGAAGAAGGTACGTAAATTTGTGCTTTTCTTCTTTTTTTTATATAATATTAAAAGTCATATATTTGGAGATTTAAACTATGTCAAAAATAGGTACTTTAAAGATAACGATAGAATTTATATTTTATTGGATATTAATTAATTTCCTGCAGGAGATCAATGTCCTGCGTTTCTATGGGGAATATACAATTAAGCTTTGTGCTTTATATTTTTTAATGCAGTTGTTGATTGGGCGTTATCAAGGAAAAGTGTTATTGATGTATGATGAGATTCGTTTATTGATTCTTTCGCATTTGGGCTTTTTCTTTGGTAGTTTTTTGATTTTCCCATTTAGTTCTTGGACAGTTCGTAAAATATATGGTTTTTTATTATTAACACTCGTCTTATTTGTGTTTGCGGGTTGTAACTCAAGATATTCGCATAAGATATTCCGTCAAAGATATAAACATAATACTTTGATTGTGGGTACAGGGCATACGGCTGCGCAATTGGCTTTTGTATGTCGTGGAAATAGTTATTCATTATTGGATGTGCAGGGTTATGTGAGTTGTAAGTCGTATGGAATTCATCAAGAGCAGGTTGTTTCTAAAAAGTTAACGATGGAATTGGATGCGGTAGATGATTTTATACGTACGCATAATATTGATACGGTATTGATTGCGATTCCGGAAATTAACAGAAAAAATTTAAATCGTTTATTTGAGTTATTTAAAGGGAAGGTATTGAATATTAAATATTTACCGCAGGTAACTGGCTTAGTGACGTTTGATACGAAGGTTGAGGATTTTGATGGTATTTTAATGATTTCAAATTCTCGTGGTGTCAATCAATTGGGATCTTATATTTTAAAGCGTTGTATGGACATTTGTGCAGGGCTTTGTGGCATGATGATCTTGATTCCTTTAACGGTATATGTATTCTTTAAAAATCGTATGGAAGGCGATCGGGGGCCTGTCTTCTTTACGCAGAATCGTATTGGTAAAAATGGCAAGGAATTTAAGATGTATAAGTATCGTACAATGGTGCTTGGTGCAGATAAGATTCTAGAGGATTTAATGGCAAGTGATCCAAAGATTCGTGAAGAGTATCAGAAGAATAAAAAACTGGCCAATGATCCTCGTATTACAAGTGCAGGGCATTTCTTGCGTGAAAAGAGTTTGGATGAATTTCCTCAATTTATCAATGTGTTCTTTGGCCAAATGTCTTTGATTGGGCCTCGACCGTATCTGCCAAAAGAAAAAGTCGATATGGGTGAATATTATGAGGATGTGGTTGCGTGTAAGCCTGGCATTACGGGTATGTGGCAAAGTCATGGTCGTAGTGATGTGAGTTTTGAAAAACGTCTGATTCTTGATGAGTATTATTATCGTAACTGGTCATTTTGGTTGGATGTTACATTGCTTTGTAAGACAGTAAAACAAGTTTTATATGGAAGGGGAGCAGTTTAATTATGAAAAGTAAATTTTCGAAAGTATTGAGTATTTTATTGAGTGTTGTATTGGTGATTTCTTCATTTTACTTATTGTATCAAGTGATTCGTTTGAATGTATTGCCATCTAAATTCTTATTTCCACTTACGATTGGAGTGGTTGTCTTGGATGCCATTTTTATCTTATTGCTTATTTATTTTAGTAAGAATGTGGTTTCTAAAATTGTTTGTATTGTATTAACACTATTCATTTGTGTCGCATCTTGTATGGGTGGGTATTATATTTCTAAAACGCAAAATGTTTTAAGTAGTATTACAAATGTTGCCAAACATGCAAAAAATACAGTGAGTGTGATTGTCAAAGAATCAAGTTCCATTAAGAATAAGTCTCAATTAAATGGTGTAAGTGTGGGTAGTTTACGTTTGAATGAACAGGGTTCTAAAAAAACGCTTAAAGAATTGAGTAATGAAGGTATTGTTTTAAATCAAACAGAATATGATAGTATGACAGCCCTTTTAGAAGCTTTCTATAATGGGGAAGTAGATTCGATTATTATTAATGAATCAAGTCGTAGTCAAATTTTGGATATGGAAGCTTATACTAACTTTGATTCGAATACGCGTGTTGTGTATCAAACTTCTTATAAAGTAAAAAATAATGATTCTGCAACATCCGTTAGTGATATTACTTCAAAACCATTTAATGTATTGATCTCTGGTTCAGATACACGTGGTGGATTTGATGAAAATGGTCGTAGTGATGTGATTATGATAGCTACAGTCAATCCTAAAACACATACCATTCTATTAACTTCTGTACCACGTGATTTCTATGTCACTACAGCATGTGATGCAGGCGATGGATGTATGCAAGGAGCATTAGATAAGATTACACATACAGGTATTCATGGTACGAATACGACAAAGCGTACTGTAGAACAATTGTTGGGTATTGAGATCAACTATACATTCAAAGTTGGATTCGATACAGTAACAGAACTTGTAGATATATTAGGTGGAGTCGATGTATATGTAGAGCCTGGTTATGCAGTTCATACTAGTTATTTAAATGTAAATGAAGGAATAAACCATTTAAATGCTGAGCAGGCACTAGCTTATGCTCGTGAACGTTATTCATATACTGAAGGTGATCGTCAGCGTACTAAGAATCAGCAACAAGTGCTTATGGGTATTGTAAAAGAGGCGACTAAACCTAGTGTGATTACAAACTATGCAGCCATTATGGATACTATGGCAAATACTTTTTCTACAACAATGTCCAATGAGGAGATTACGGATTTGATTAAGTATCAATTAAACAACAATCCAACTTGGAAAATGGAGCAGTATATGGTTGATGGTACGGGTGATACTTTAATGTGTGCTGAACTTGGTGATGCGGCATCTGTCATGGTTCCAGATCAAAGTACGGTTAAAATGGCTAAGGATAAAATTAATGCCGTGCTTGCAGGTAAATCGAGTGAGGATGTTAAATGATATGTCTGCGAATGATTATATAAATTCGCAAGTGGATCCTTGTATAAGAAAGTATGAAGATTTATTTAGAAAATATCATAAGATTCATATGGGTTTAATGATTGCTTGTTTTAGTTGTTTTATTGGTGTGATTATACTCAATGTAGTTTATATCATTGTACCTGTTATTTGGTTAGTTCTTGCAAGTATTGTATGTACTTTAGGTGGTTTATTTCTATTCTTCTTTGATAGTTTGAATGGGTACTTAGAAAAGTCATTATCTTATAAACATAAGGCTGAATCTTTGGGTTATGAAAAGAGTTTATACAAGGCGAAAGAGAATGGCTTTAAAGGTTTTGCGTATCGTTGTGAAAGATATATGTAGATTGTGGGATGGTCATATTGACTATCCCTTTTTTTGGTGGATTTGCCAAAAGGGTTGGATTTATACTATAATATGTAATTGTGAGCCATATAGAAGTTTATAGGAGATTATTTTTATGCCTAAAAAAAATGTAAAGAATGGTAAAAAATCAAATAGGGTAATCAGTAAATTTTTGACAATATTTATGATTGCAGCTTTGGCATTATTGATTTTTCAAATCATTAATTTGAATTTGTTACCAATGAAACTCATGATATTAGTGTCTTTAGTCTTAATCATATTGACTTTGATTATTATATTAATGTTGCATTTTAAAGCTCGTAAGTTTTTTTCAAGACTTTTAATGGGACTGATTGCACTATGTATGTGTGCGGGTTTAGCTTTTGGCAATTATTTTATATTTAAAACGGATAATACTTTTGACAAAGTGACAAGTCTTGCGGATAGTAAGGCCACTTCAACTTCGATTGTTGTTTTAAAGGCTTCTTCGATTGAAAAAGAGAAGGATCTTGCAGGCGCTAAGATTGGTACGATCCTAGATATGGATAAAGAGGCAACAAATCGTATGTTGAAGGATTTGGATTCAGACAAAATCAAATATACGACGAAGGATTATTCTTCATTGGATGATATGATGGAGGCTTTTTATAATAGTGACGTGGATGCGATTTGTTTAAATGAAAAGTATCGTGATATCTTACATGAGGGTGGAGCGTATTTTAATTTTCAAACGGATTCTCGTGTCGTGCATCAAAATGTGTATTATACAAAAGTCACTAAGACTGATAATCCAAGTGATCCAGTAAATAATATTACTAAGGATACGTTTACTGTATTAGTAAGTGGTAATGATTCGTATGGTACGTTACAAGATTCGAATACGCGTAGTGATGCCAACTTATTATTAACAGTCAATCCTAAAACAGGAACGATTTTAATGACAAGTATTCCCCGTGATTATTATGTGGAACTTGTTTGTCCAGATAATGAAGAACAAGCTTGTCCTGAAGGTAGTTATGATAAATTAACGCATTCTGGTTTAATGGGTGTGAAGAGTACGGAAAAGACAATTGAAAAAGCTTTGGGAATCACAATTAATTATAATATTCGCATTAACTTTTCGAGTGTTGTAAGTTTAGTGGATGCCTTAGATGGAATTGATTTGGATATTAAAAAAGGTGAGGAAGTCGATATTTTCTATACGAATTCGCAGCCTGGTTTAAGTGTTGGTAAGCATCATGTGGATGGAGAAACAGCCTTAGCCTTTGCGCGTGAAAGACACGCTTATGCCGATGGTGACAACCAACGTGTTCGTAACCAACAAAAAGTATTTAAAGCTATGTTTAAACGTATTGTTTCACCTAAGATGATCACAAACTATGGTAAGTTTATGGATGCCTTAGCTGTTGCGTTTGATACAAACCTATCGGGTGATGAAATCAGTAAGTTTGTGAAGTATGAACTAAACAGAATGCCAAAATGGAAGATTGAATCGTATGCGATTGTTGCGGATTCAGATACAAAATTCTGTTATCAAGCACAAAGCTATGCGAGTGTTGTCATTCAAAATGATATTATGAATGAAGTGGCTAGAAAGAAGATTCAAGCTGTCATTGATGGCAAGAGTTCAGAAACGGTAGAAGATCCTTCTGGATTCTCACAAACACCAAATGAAAATAATGCGATTGGTAATACAGCAGAACTTGAAGCGATGGGAATCATTAATAATAGTGGATCTTCATCAAATAATAGTAGTAATGATTATGATTATAACTACGACAATAATTATGATTCTAGTTATGATAACAGCAATGATTATAGCAATAATTATGATTCAAACTATGATGATTCAAACTACTACAATCCAGATGATAACTATTATGAAAATGATAGTTATGATGATACGGCTGGTTAACACTAAGATACCTTCGGGGATCTTTTTAATGCGTAAAATGCATTGTATTATGTCAAAAAATGAATAAAAAATGCAAAAATAGAGTAAATATGTTGAGGTTTCTATTTATTATGCGTATTATGTAAGTGTGGAGGTGTTAAAATGTTAATACAATTTTCTGTTACTAACTTTTTGTCTTTTAGAGATGAAGTGATTTTGAGTTTAAGTACTAATAAAGATGATTCGCATAAAGAAAATTTATTGTCTTATAAAAACGAAAGAATCTTACCAAGTGTAGCGATATATGGTGCTAATGCAGCTGGTAAATCAAATTTACATAAAGCGATGAGAGCAGCTATTCGAATGATTCGTAGTTCAAATAATCTACAAATAGATCAGCCATTATTGATTACACCGTTTTTACTGGATGAAAATAGTCGTAATAATAAGACTAAGTTTGAATTCATATATGTATATAATGGTATTAAATATGAATATGGTTTTGTTCTAGATACACAATATGTGTGGGAAGAATATTTGTATGAGTATAGAAGTTCGAAACCATCTATGATATTTGAGAGAAGTAATATCAATACATATCGTTTTACTAGCAAGAGCAAACCACAATTGTCTAAAATTGTTGATAAAAATACTTCTAATAAATTATTTCTAGCGACTGCAACGAGTTGGAATAGTGATTTGACTAAAGATGCATATATGTGGTTTTCAAACATGGTAGATACATATGATTCTCAAAATTTAGAAGAGTTGATGTTTAAAGAGTTTGAAAAGAATGATGATTCTTTAAATGAATTTATCTTACACCTTCTACAAAAGGCAGATATAAATATTACAAATTTTAATTATGAGACAAATGAACAACCTAAAATTATGACATCTCATCAAGTGATTGAGAATGGCAAAAAACAAGAATATGATTTAAATTATTTTGACGAGTCAAATGGAACAAAGAGATTATTTACGTATGGACCTGTTTTAAAGAATGCATTGGAAAATGGAAAAACAATAATTATTGATGAAATTGATAATGCATTGCATCCTGCAATGACTAAATCATTGATCGAAATGTTTCAAAATCCAAATATTAATAAGAAGAGTGCTCAATTAATTTTTAATACGCATGAAATTAGTTTGTTGGATTTAAATTTATTTAGACGAGATCAAATTTACTTTGTTGAAAAAGATAATAAAACGGGTGTTTCTGATTTGTATTCGTTAGATGATTTTTCGCCACGAAAATCAGAAAATATTCAAAAAGGATATTTGCAGGGAAGGTATGGAGCTATGCCAGTTGTAAATTTGGAGGATATTGAATGGTAAAAAGAGTAGGCCAAAAGAAACGAGGTAATCCTTCTAGAAAAACTAAGAAAATTATTCTTATGGGTACTGAAGGTAGTAATCAAACAGAGAGAAAATATTTCTCTTCGTTCAATCAACTACAAAATGAGTATCGCATCCTATTTTCAAAAGGAAACAATACGGATCCAGTAGGTGTTGTAAATGATTTATTAAAAGGGGCAAAAAAAGAAGAGTTAGATTTAAAACATGGCGATGCATTAGCGTGCTTTATTGATGTTGACTTTAAATCAGGAAGAGAAAAAGAATTAAAAGAAGCTATTAAATTAGCAAAGAAAAAGAATGTGGATCTGTATTTATCAAATCCATGTTTTGAGATATGGTATTTACTTCATTTTCGCTATAGCACGAAATCATATTGTTCAAATGATGAAGTAATCAAAGAGTTGAGTGCATATATACAAGATTATTCAAAAAGCAAAGATGTATTCGAATTAATCATAGGTAAATTAGAAACGGCATTTAAGAATGCAAAAAAATTAGAAGACTATCATTTTGAAAATGGGACATTAGATGCAATTAAAAAGATTCCATCAACCGAAGTATATAAGATTGTTGATAAAATTATTCAAAACAAATCGGATTAAATAGTAAAGAGTTAGGAGGTGATTTTGTGTTGGATGTAAATAGGATTATCGCAAATAATATTCAAAGAGAACTTGAAAAGAGAAATTTAAAACCAGTTGATTTGGCTAAAGAAATTGGTATCTGTAAGCAGACAATGAACAAAATGATGGATGGTATAAGAACAATAAATGCGATCGAACTTCACAAGATTGCAGAATATCTTCATGTATCAATGGATTGTCTAATGAAAATGCCAGATAAACCAATAGACACAAATGTGATTCAATCGCTTATGGCACGTGTTAAAACAGAAGAAGCAAAAAAGGGAATACAACTTGCAGATCAACTTTCTGATATGATTCTATTTCACACTCGGGTCTTGGAAAATGGTAAAAAGATGGAACAGCCTTGGAATAGTTGATTCTATTATATTCTGTATTTATAAGGGAAAATAGTTGATTTTTAGTGGCATACATTGCATAATAGCTGTGTAAAAGATATGTACTAGGGTGAAGAGCTCGTATATCTATTCGAATTTAGGGTGAAGAGCCCGTATACTGAGGGTGGGCCTGTATGCCTGCCCGTTTCTTTTGTTTATTGGGGAAAAGAATATGAGATGTATCTTAATGAATAAAAATACACCTGTACTAGAGGTTGAATACATGAGTGGTGTTGGTGTATTCACGAATATATATGCGTTGTATAATACGGACTATATGCCTTATCATTTGTATGTTTCATGTGTTGAATTGAGTGAATGGTTTAAAAATCGTGGGATCCCATCCTTTAGAGATCGGTTGGACTTATTGATGCACCGTTTGAATGTACATGCACCAAGTGAATTATTAGATAAAGCTTTTGGTTTATCCTTATCCGATCCATATTGGTTAAAACCAAAGGATTTAGATATATCCTATGATAAGATCAATTTCTTTGAAAATGATTTTGAATATGCTCCATTCATGGATGCTTCTTTATCAAAGAATAGTGATCGTATTCAAAATGAATCTTCATTATATTCTCCAAATAATACCACGGATGGTATGTTAAGAAAGGCTTGGATCATTGAAGATGGTATTCGCTATTTATTGAAGGGTGGGTATAAAAGTGAAACACTACAACCTTTTAATGAAGTTTTGGCTAGTGAAATTTGTAGAAGACTTGGATTTGAACATGTTGAATACTCATTGGCAATCTACAAAGATATGGTTGTTTCTAAATGTCCATGTTTTATTGATGTCAATACAGAGCTCATTACAGCCCGTCAAATTATGGATGATTCGATTGATGACTATGATTCTTATATTAAAAAATTAGAATCAGAAGGTATTGGGGATGCTCGTATTAAAATGGAGAATATGTTTATACTCGACTATTTAATGTTAAATGAAGATCGGCATTTAAATAATTTTGGCATCATTCGAAATGTGAATACACTCAAATGGGTGGATGTTGCTCCTATATTTGATAATGGACAAAGTCTTAATATTCAATACTACGATGATAATGAAATGCACGTTGTAGGTGAGGGAAAATTCTTTTATGAAATTAAACCGCTTAAAGAAATCATTCAAGTTGTACAAGATTTAAATCGCATTGATATAGATAAACTACAAGATTTACCTGCATGGTTTGATGATTTGTTGCATCAATATCAACATATGACTTACTATTCAGATCAACGTATTCATAAGCTATGTGTTTTGCTGAATCGACAAATTCATAATCTTAAGTTTTTCTTAAGTAGTTGAGATAACACAAGATTCATCTTATAATTGAATCAATCGAAAGGATGTTTGTTATGTTTTGTAAAAATTGTGGTCACGAAATCAGTGACGATGCAAAGTTCTGTTCAAATTGTGGGACAAAAGTAGAAGTTGAAGAAGAAATTGTTGAACCCATTGAGGTTATTGATAAAACACAAGCTAAAGAATGGTATTATGTAGAGAATAATGATTCTAAAGGAGCCTTTACTTTAGAAGAAATGAAAGAATTGATTGAATCCAATAAAATTACGGGTTCTACTCTAGTATGGAAGGCAAGTTTAAAGGATTGGCAAAAACTAGCAGATAGTGAGCTTAATGAATTCATGCATGTGGATGAAGTAAAGTATTGGTATTATGTTGAAAATAATGATTCAAAAGGTCCTTATTCACAAGATGAAATGAAAGGGTTTATGGATGCGGGTATTCTTTCAGGCAATAGCTTTGTATGGAAAACAGGCATGCAAGATTGGACACACCTAAAAAATACAGAGCTTGCCGGAAATCAAATGCCAGAACAAGAACCTACACCACAACCTTCTTATTATGGGGTGAAAGAAAAGAGTATTGCCTTAAATGTTGTATTAACCTTTGTGACATGTGGACTATATGGCCTTTATTGGCTATATACCATCGCCAAAGATTTAAATGATTTATGTGCAAGCCAACACCAAGAAAAAGGAGCCGATCCATTCCTTGTGGTTGTATTAAGCATTGTCACTTGTGGTATTTATCAAATTTACTATATGTATAAAGCGGGTAAGATGGTTTCAAGCCTTACTAAAAATGGTCAACACCTAAGTGATGATAGTGTTGTTTTAATGGTATTAGCCATTCTACAACTATCCATAGTTTCTTATTGCATCCTACAAAGTAATATCAATGGACTTTCAAAAAACTAAGACTTTAGGAATAGTTCTTATACTATTCCTTCTTTTATTATTCTATAAATGTCCTATTCAAAGTGTTACAGGCTTACCATGTCCTGGATGCAACATGAAAACAAGCCTATATTATCTACTTCATTTTAAATTCTCTTTATCCCTCTATTATCATGCACTCCTTATTCCTACTCTTATTGTGTTTGTGGTGGTTTTGATGAATTTAAACAAACCAGAAAGAATCAAGAAACTATTGATCATCTGGGCCATTTTCATGATTGTCTATTATATCTATCGTATGATTGTGTATTTTCCCAATAGTCCAATGATGTATTCTAAAGAAAATTTGATTTATTTCATATTTAGACACGTATAATGTCAATTAAAGTTGTATTTTGAAATCAAAAGGAGGACAAGAAGATGTCAAACATTTATTTCACAATCACTGGTTTAAACCATTATTACGGAAATGGTCGTTTATCTAAAGAAAGATAAAGATAATGAATATGATAAGGAAGCTATTAGTGTCAATCTTGCAGGTCTAGGAAAGATTGGCTATGTTGCGAATAGTCCATATACAGTACTTGGAGAAAGCTATAGTGCTGGAAGATTATATGATAAGATCGAAGATGAGGCACAGGGTAAGATCAAGTTCATTCTAGATAAGGGAGTTGTATGTGAACTTGTAGAATAAGGGTATTAAAGAATTGGAATAGGTATAGGTAAGATGTGGTATCAGGGTGACAATAAAGTATTGAATGAGCCAAAAATTATTACTGATAGATTCTATAAAGATTTTGGATATGGATTCTATTGTACAAATTTTGAAAAACAAGCTAAAAGATGGGTGTAATTAAAAAGAATAAGCACGTTGTGAATGTATATTCTTATCAAGAAAGTAAGTGATTGAATTGTCAATGTCATTTAGTTAAGCAAAATATTAAAAAGTAAACATTTTTAAATGAGCATGCACTATTTTGTTATGTAATTACACAAAAGTGCGAAAACTCTCGAAGCATTCGTGGGGATGGATAGCGCACATATTGCAGCCTGAATTTGGCAAAGTCCAGGACATGGTATTGATAAAATATATAAAGGGCGTGACTTCTATAGTCTAAAAATCGCGTGCTGAGGAAAAAAACGATTTCAAAAGCTTGTAAATGTGCTTTAAATAAAGAGGCTTCATTGCAAATGTAATGATTAAACTTTTTGGATGAATAGTTTCTATTTTAGCTTTATATAAAAGCAAATGAGACTTTTCTAAAAGTTGGTAACTGTTTTTCGTACTACAGAAAAAGCACAAAATGGACCTTGATTTTAATAATGTATTATGTATAATATAAATGAAGGTAGAAATACCAGAAGCGGTGTACCCTACCAAAACCAAGTGGGAGCGAAAAAAGCGGTGTACCCTACCAAAACCAAGTGGGAGCGAAAAAAGCGGTCAATCCTTTTTTGGGTTGACCATTTCTTTATTTTAGGAGTAGTTATGTGGCAATTAAGAGATAATAGAATTGTTTTAATTAGAATTTCAATGGAATATACTGATTTTTTACGTAATACTATTGAATCTAAAGTTCCACTAGAACACATGGGCAGCGATAATCTTCCTAGACCATTTATTGGTATCTTAATTATGAATAATGAACACCTGTTTGTTATTCCATTGACATCACCAAAGGCAAAGCATGCTAGAATGAGCAATAGCCTGGATTTTCACAAAATTAATGGTGGGGAATACGGTGCAATCAATTTTAATAACATGTTTCCAATTATAAATGATGATAGGATTTATCAAATTATTGATACTGGATACAACTCCGATTGTTCGGAAGCAGAACTACAATATAGAAACTTGGTTAGAAACCAATTAACTTGGCTAAATTTGAGTCACAACAAAGCTTTAGTATTAAGAAAAGCAGAAAACTTATATAACTTATATATATCTGGAGAATTAGATAGAAAAGTCAAAAGAAGATGTTGCAATTTCATGAAATTACAAGAAGAATATATGAATTTCCAATTATAAATTTGTAATAATTTTCTTTGCATTTTTTTGATATCGCATATATTATTGCGCGTGCATATAAAAACGGAGAATTTTAAAAAAGATTGCGGACTTATTGCTCCACAATCTTATCTAAACTATGAATGAATTCTACAACCATTTTACGTTTAATGTCATCGATTCGAACAAGTTTATTCAAGGCTTCGATTTCATCTTCATTATCGAGGCAAACGATTTCTCTTCTTAAACGATCGATTTCATCTTCTAAACGATTTTGTTCTTTAATATACTGTTCATGAACAGCTTTGATTTGATTGTATAATTGATTATCCATGTTTACACCGCTTTCTTTAATCATCATATAGTAAACGAGAGAATAAAACAACTTATTTTTCAGAATAAAACAACTTATTTTTCAAAATGATTTGAGTTTTTACTTTTTCTTTGATAAACTAAATTCAAAGCGATGACAAGAAGGAGTAATTTACTTGTATTCTTTAGAGAGCAGGCGGTTGGTGAAAGCTTGTGTATAGGGTAGATGAAGGTAGTCTTTGAGTTGAATTTATGAAATGAAGTAGTAAATTTCGTGACACAGCGTTAATGTGAATGAGAATAAAATTAGGTGGTACCACGTCAAGCACGTCCTATGGGGATGTGCTTTTTTATATGTACAGAAAGGATGATTGTGGATGACGTTGGAAGCAAAATATAATCATTTAGCAGTAGAAAATGATAAATACCAAAATTGGATTGAAAAAGGATATTTCACAGCGGGCGATCTATCAAAACGCCCATATTGTATTGTGATCCCTCCACCAAACGTAACTGGAAAGCTACACTTAGGACATGCATGGGATACAACACTACAAGATATTTTATGTCGTTATAAAAGATTAAAAGGCTATGACGTATGCTGGGTAGCCGGAATGGACCATGCAGGTATTGCGACACAGGCAAAAGTAGATGCTCGTTTAAAATCAGAAGGCATTTCTCGTTATGATATTGGTCGTGAAAAATTCTTAGAAAGAGCGTGGGAATGGAAAGAAGAATATGCGTCTACCATTCGTAGCCAATGGGCTAAATTAGGCTTATCTTTAGATTATAGTCGTGAACGCTTTACTTTAGATGACGGATTAAGTCATGCGGTTCGTAAAGTCTTTGTAGACTTATATAAGGATGGACTAATCTATCAAGGTGAAAGAATCATCAACTGGGATCCTGAAGCTAAAACTGCATTAAGTAATATTGAAGTAGAACATAAAGAAATCATGGGTCACATGTACTACTTTAAATATAAAGTCGTCGAAACAGGACAAGAATTAGTGATTGCGACAACACGTCCAGAAACCATGTTTGCCGATCAAGCAATCTTTGTTCACCCAGATGACGAAAGATATAAAGACATTGTTGGAATGCATGCGATTAACCCTGCCAATGGAGATAAACTTCCAATCATGGCTGATGATTATATTGACATGAGTTTTGGTACAGCTGTTATGAAATGTACACCAGCACATGACCCTAATGACTTCGCATTAGCTAAAAAATACAACTTACCAATGCCTATCTGTATGAATCCAGATGGAACGATGAATGACATGTGTGGTAAGTATGCTGGTATGGATCGTTTTGAATGTCGTGAAGCTTTAGTCAATGACTTTAAAGAAGCAGGTGTAGTTGATCATATTGAAGAACACTTACACCAAGTCGGACACTCTGAAAGAACAGGTGTAATTGTAGAACCTTACTTAAGTAAACAATGGTTTGTGAAGATGAAACCACTTGCCGAAGAAGTATTAAAAAATCAAGAAATTGAAGATCAAAGAATTAACTTTGTACCTTCTCGTTTTAATAAAACATTCGAACAATGGCTAGAAAATATTGAAGATTGGTGTATTTCACGTCAATTGTGGTGGGGACATCGAATTCCTGCTTGGACAAACAAAAAAACGGGTGAAATCTATGTGGGAATGGAAGATCCAAAAGACATTGAAAACTGGACACAAGATGAAGATGTATTGGATACTTGGTTCTCAAGTGCATTATGGCCATTCTCAACACTTGGCTGGCCAGAAACAACAGCCGATCTAGAACGCTATTTCCCAAATGATGTATTAGTAACAGGATATGACATCATCTTCTTCTGGGTAGCACGTATGGCATTCCAAACACGCTACTGCATGAAGAATCGTCCATTCAAAGACGTATTGATCCATGGTCTTGTTCGTGATACACAAGGACGTAAAATGTCTAAATCATTAGGTAATGGTATTGACCCAATGGATGTGATTCAAGAAAAAGGTGCTGACGCCTTACGTTTCTTCTTAACAACAAACTCAACGCCAGGACAAGACTTACGTTTTGATGAAACTAAGATGGACGCAAGCTGGAACTTTATCAACAAGATTTGGAATGCAGCTCGTTATGTTCAAATGCAAATTGGGGATACAAAACCAGAACTAGACATGACTAAATCCAACAGCGTAGACAAATGGATTTTAGCTCGTTTTAACGAAGTATTAGACCATGTATCTACAAATATGGACAAATATGAATTGGCTATTGTAGGAAACGAACTATATAGCTTTGTATGGGATGATTTCTGCAGCTGGTACATTGAACTTTCTAAAGCTACTCTATATTCAGAAGACGAAAGCCTAGTCGCTAATACAAAAGCCGTTCTTTATACAGTCATGATGGGAATTTTAAAAGTATTATCTCCATTCATGCCATTTGTGACAGAAGAAATCTATTTGAACTTACCTCATGATAAAGAAAGCTTAAATGTTGAAACTTGGCCAGAAAAAGTTGAATTCGAATACACAGATGCAGAAAAAGACGAAATGGCATTAGTTATTAGTGCAATTCAAACGGTTCGTGAAATCAAAGTTGAATACGCAATGAAACCAAGTGAAGACTTAACAATTTCACTACACAACGACAATGGTTATGTAGCACTAAATTCAGAATCAACTGCCATTTTAGCACGTATGGCACATGCGACTGTTAAAGAAGACTTAAATACAGAAGATGTATTATCACGTACAATTGAAAAAGCTGTATTAACAGTTGCGATGGATGCATTGATTGACTTAGAAGAAGAAAAAGGAAAGCTTGAAAAAGAAATCGCACGCCTAGAAAACGAAATCAAACGTTGTTCAGGCATGTTGAAAAATCCTGGCTTTGTCAATAAAGCACCAGAAGCTAAGGTCAACGCAGAAAAAGAAAAACTAGCATCTTACACAGAAAAGCTAGAAATGACGAAAACACAATTGGATAACATCCTTAAGAAATTAGGATAGTATAAATTACGCTCAGATTTCTGGGCGTTTTTTTAATCGACAACACATTTGTGTCTACATCTCTTGACTTTCCTTTCTTTCTTTCGTAAGCGCCAAGTAATATGCTGGATTGAAAATCATTTCAAAAAAATCGACAATTA
>ERZ791881.512-NODE-512-length-35514-cov-3.653205_pt1 | contig 35514 bp, 44 predicted proteins | sample MGYA00510161_ERZ791881 | MGnify/ENA primary metagenome ERZ791881 (study PRJEB30046, sample SAMN00792073) | human gut metagenome | study: EMG produced TPA metagenomics assembly of the A metagenome-wide association study of gut microbiota in type 2...
CAGTGTTTTTCATTGTTTTACCACGAAAATCGTTGCACTTCTATTTGGACACTGCCATGTAGAAATGGAATAAGATACAACTTCTTGTGAGATTTACGCGGGAGGTGGAGGGGATTGATGCTCTTGCCACTGACGTTTATTTGTCGTAACTTTGCACGGTCATCAATATTGATATGGCAAAGAAGAAGTATCAGAAAAGAAACAGCACCGCGCGTCAGGTGAGAACTGCCGTGATTGTTGTGGCGGTTATCGTGGCTGTGTGGTGGTTTATAGGACATGCGAAGGAGTTGGGCTTCAAGCGTGTTGAGAGTGGTGCGCCCGCCAGCAATGTCGATGTAGAGGCACTTATGGAGGTGAATGCTCCAGAGGGGTTGCGGCAGCAGATTGTTGCGTATGAGGGCTACACCGCGTCGTTCAACGCCGACCTGCGTATTCCCAACTATGTTGTCTACGAACTCACACGTTTCGAGACCCAGGGCGCGGAGCCGCGTCACGACAAGTTTATGTGCGACACCGAAGTGGATGGCGGCCCGACTACCGACGACTATAAGGGTTCGGGCTACGACCGCGGTCATATGGCTCCCGCTGCCGATATGAAATGGAGCAAGAAGGCGATGCAGGAGTCGTTCTTCCTGACAAATATATGTCCGCAGAACCATTCGCTCAACAGTGGCGGGTGGAAGCGTCTGGAGGAGAAAGTGCGCCTGTGGGCAGACCGCGACAGTGCAGTCATTGTAGTTTCCGGGCCAATTGTGCAAGGCCACATCAACCGTTTGGAAAGCGGAGTGGCTGTGCCTACCGGATTTTTCAAGGTGCTGCTCGCTCCGTTTGCCACCCCGAAGCGCGCCATCGCATTCATCTACAAGAACGAAGGCGGACAAAAGGTGATTGAGCGGCAGGCAGTAAGCGTAGACGAGGTGGAGGCTCTCACGGGGTTTGACTTCTTTTCTTCGCTGCCCGACGAGGAGGAAAATGAAATAGAAAAAACTTGTGATTATTACGAATGGAACAATTAGACATCAACCAGCATAACGACGACACAATATGCGCCGTGTCGACACCGGCGGGAGTGGGAGGAATAGCAGTGGTGCGCGTCAGCGGACGCGACGCCGTGAAATGCGTGATGAAATCATGGCGCGGAGCCGACCTTAATGCCGTGCAGACCCACACGCTGCACCTCGGACGCATCGTCGACACCGACGGCGAGACGCTCGACGAGGTTGTGGCAGCCGTATTCCGCGGACCACGGTCGTTTACTGGCGAGGATGTCATCGAGCTGTCGTGCCACGGCTCGCTATGGGTGCAGCAGCAACTTGTAGCACTGCTCATCGGCAACGGATGCCGCGCCGCCGAGGGAGGCGAATTCACGCGTCGCGCATTTATGAACGGGCGTCTCGACCTGTCGCAGGCAGAAGCCGTAGCCGACGTGATTGCAAGTGGCTCGAAAGCGGCACACCGCATCGCTGTGAGCCAGATGCGCGGCGGTTTCAGCCGTATGCTCTCCACTTTGCGCGAACGACTGCTCGAATTTGTGTCACTTATGGAGCTTGAACTCGATTTCAGCGAAGAGGATGTGGAGTTTGCCGACCGCACACGTCTAATCGCCATTGCAGAAGAAATCAACACAGCCGTGACACGCCTTGCCGACTCTTTTGCCGTCGGCAACGCCATCAAAAACGGATTTCCCGTGGCGATAGTGGGAGAGCCCAACGCAGGAAAATCCACACTCCTCAACCGGTTGCTGCACGACGACAAGGCGCTCGTGAGCGACATCCGCGGCACAACGCGCGACGTGATAGAGGACACCATAACGCTCGGCGGACTGACATTTCGGTTTATCGACACAGCAGGCATACGCCAGACCACCGACACTATAGAGACAATGGGTATTGAGCGGACATTCAAAAAACTCGATGAGGCAGCGATAATCCTCTGGATGATCGACGGCACACAGCCTGTTGCCAACATCGCCACCGTTGCCGCCGACATCCTGCCGCACGCCGAAGGAAAGCATCTTGTTGCCGTAATCAACAAAATCGACTGTCTTTCGGATGCCGACATCAGCGCGCTGCGCTCAGCCGTAGCTACTGCTGCTCCGTCGGCAGCGATAGCCACAATCTCGGCAAAAGCCGACATCGCCGTCGACTCGCTTGAGCAAAGCCTGATTGAAGCCGCCGCCATTGCCGACACCGACCCCAATGCTGTCATCGTGACCAACGCACGCCACTACGACGCCCTTCTGCATGCTGGCGAAGCCATCAGACGCGCCCTCGACGGGTTGCGCAGCGGCATCTCGGGCGACTTCGTGTCGCAGGACATCCGTGAATGCATGCACTATCTCGGAGAAATAACCGGCGAAATCACAACCCACGAAATCCTCGGCTCCATCTTCTCCCGCTTCTGCATCGGCAAATGACGTAATTGTCACAATCCGTCACAATCCATTAGTACAGCGTGCTTTACAGCACGCTTTTTCCATACCCTTACTGATGGATTCTAACGGATTCTGACCCCTTTTTCGCCCATTTTTGTATCCCGATTGTATTTCGCCATCGACCGGGACCGAAAGCGCGAGATAAGTGATGGAGGATTTACACGTCAGTACACGTCGATACACGCCCATACACGCTTTTGGCGAAATAATTGGCGAAATAACCACTTATATAAAGCCAGTATGAGCAGTAACATTCAAATTGAAAAAGTCTGTCAGTGGTGCGGAAAAAACTTCATTGCCCGGACTACTCAGACTGCGTACTGTTCCAAACGATGCGCTGAACATGCCTATAAGGATAGAAAGCGCAAAGAGAAAATGGAACGGTGCAAAGAAGAGGTACGTCGAGTTCAGACCGGGATGAAAGAAATTGACGAGAAAGAATTTCTCACTCCCCGTCAGGCAGCTCAGTATCTTGGTCTTTGCTATAAGACCTTTTACATCTATATCAATAAAGGTGTAATCAAGGCATGGAAACTCAACCGTAAGACCCTTGTCAAGCGAAGCGATATTGACACTCTATTCGCTGCGACGGAACGGACAACCATTGCACGAGAGGAAACACCAATTTCTGAGTTTTACACTACACAGGAAGTTCTTGACAAATATCAGGTATCTAACGGCTGGTTTTGGAAAGTCTGTAAAGAAAAGAAAATCCCAAAGACCGTGTATCGTGGGAAAAACATGTGGAGCAAAGCCCATGTTGACCGGGCATTTGCAAAGAAACCAACTCCGGAGGGAATCACAGAGTGGCACACTGTTGCTGAAATCCAAGAGAAATTCGGAATGACACTATCAGCCATATACAACCTTGCTTCCAAGGAAGGAATTCCGAAAACTAAAGTCGGTAAAGAAGTTCGCTATTCAAAGAATCATTTTGATGTGGCTAAAGTCGTGGCAGAGCCTGAACCTCCGGCTGAATACACGATTGCCGAGGCTATGGCAAAGTTTGGCATGACAAGAGACCAGCTCTATCACTATGTCAAGACATACAAGATAACCCGTACCAAGAGAGGCAAGTTTACCTATCTCTCCCGCAAAGAACTGGATGATTTGCTTGCGCCACCTACGATTTAGCCGAATCCGGCTATAGTGGTGCGATGGTGGCTGATTCCACCATGCAAACACTACCGAACTTTGCGTCAAACTTTTAACTCTTCCAAGATACAATGAATACCTGCACTAAAGTTTTCCTTCGTAAAAAAGAAATATCGGGCGACCGCATTCGCTCTACCTCGACTTCTATCCCCAGATCCGAAATCCTCACACCAACAGGCTCAGCCGCCGAGAGGGACTGGGAATCTACCTCTACGGACATCCTGCTAATGCCCGTGAACGAGAGTTCAACGCCTCCATGATGGAAAAAGCGGAGGCTATCAGCTGTCGCCGCTTTGAGCAGTTGCTCAACGAGCAGTTCGGCTTCCTCGATAAAGAGAAGCTCCGCATCGATTTTCTGGAATACTTCCGCAAGAAGTGTTTCAATAAATACCAGAAGTGGAAGATTGTCTATCAGCACTTCTATGATTTTTGCGACGGTACATTTACCCTCGCAAAAATCAATGAGGACTTCTGCAAGAAGTTTCAGGCTTACCTTCTTAAAGGTGGCCGTCGTGACGGTCGCAAGAGCAAGCTCGCCCACAATTCAATCGTCGGTTACTTTGTTATACGATGCAAAATTAAAGACAGGTTGTATCAAAATGCTATACAGTATCAAATTTCATAATGAACCCGAGAATTTTTTGACAGGATTACCACGTTTCAGATTATCATGGTTACTCCATTGGCGAGATTGAGAAACTGCTAACGTTTTATCGTTCTGTTGGCGGAGTTTTAATAGAAGGCGTTCTCTTGCAAGAGCCTTATTCTGCGATTGGGTGCGTTCATCAGAGCATTTAACTGATAGTCCGGTTGGGGTATGAATTGCTCGCACTGCTGTCTCGACTTTGTTGACATTCTGACCGCCCTTGCCTCCCGATCGACAGGTTTCATAAATAATGTCAGATTCATCAATCTGCGGAAGCGACACTTCATCGAAGAAGTTGACGCCTACAAACCAGTTGCTGCGTTTGTGTCCCGGACGATAGGGATTCTTGGTTGAACGCCAAAGTATCGTGCCTTGCCACTCGTCAATAACAGACTAGTGGATTGATTCTTCCGTGGCGAATGTCATTGACATGAAGCACCCATGCGCCTGATTGTGAGGCTCACAGTCGGCGAGTTGCAGCGATGGGAAAGCCTTTAGCAATTCGCGGGCAACGAGCGTGACGGCTCGGGCACATTCCACCGGACCGCGACCGGCAGTGATTTGTACATATTTCTTAATTCTCCGTTGTCTTTAATGTTGAGTTTGGGCTTAATCATGGCGATTACTTCGACTGTCGGCCGGATAAGTTCGAGTATCTCCCCAGTTGGTTTGTATGCCATCGGGGATTCATCAAGAGTACCTGGGCAGACCGATGATGAATAGATGCCTGTCATTGAATCTTCAAATTCGTTCAACGATATTTGCTTTTTTGCTTGGGCTCGGCTCATTATGCGTCCGGCGCCATGCGGAGCGGTGTTGAACCACTGCTCATTACCTTTCCCTATACAGATAGCAATGCCGTCGCGCATATTGAACGGGATTGCCACTTTACGACCCTCGGAAGCATCAATCGCACCTTTGCGTAACATAGGCACGTCGTCCGTTACCGATATATAATTGTGAGTGGTAAAGATTGATTCGGTGCATTTGGCCTTGCACAGTTTTTTGAGTATGGCGAAAATACGGTCGCGAATTATCTGATGATTAAAAAGAGCGTATGCCTGGGCTATAATCATATCCGATAGATAGCCGCGCAGCGCATCTCCCCAAAGATAGCCGATGTATTTCGCTCGTTTGGGATTCTGTGCAATATTTCGCCAGTGATTGGCAACTTTGACTCCGAGATTTCGAGACCCACAGTGAATAGTCAGCCATCCGTCGCCTAATTCGGAGTCTTCTCCATATTCTATGAAATGATTGCCACCCCCGAGTGTTCCGAGACTTTTGTAGAAGATACCTTCCTGAAGTTTTATGCGACGGCAGAAGTCGGTGATGAAACGTCCATCAATGCGAGGAGCCTCATTGATAAGGTCAGGGGTAGTCGAACGGGCCTTCTGATACTGTGAGTTCAGAAAGCGGAACAATTCTTTTTCATTGAGTGAGTTCTTTTGGCAAATATCCGTGCCTGTCGGAATTACCTCGCGGATGCGATGGTCGAACAACGGAAAGTCATTGGGGTTGATAGCAAACGAAAGTCGGTGCATGGAAATGGTACAACCAATGTCAACTCCTACATGGTCAGGATTGACATACATTCCGATTGGATAGGCTGTGCCTACATTGCATGAACTCCCGGCGTGAACGTCGGGCATTTGCACGATGGGCACACCCTCCATTGCCGGATGATCGCACAGTTCAGTTATCCAGTCGAGAGCTGACTGCTCTATATTATCGGTGAATATTTCAGCCGATGTTGTTTTTCCATTTATATTCATGCCGCAAAGTTGAGATGTGCGTGCGCAATGGATTTGCGCACTACTGAGAAATTTGCTACTTTTGTAAAAAAATATCTGATTATGCCTATCAATCGCGCCACTCTCATACGAATTTCCACCATTGACAAGTGTCTCCAGAACCATTATCGCCGCTGGACTATCAACGACTTGATTGACGCCTGTACCGATGCGTTGGCGGAATTTGAAGGGCGAAGTAATCCTGTGAGTCGCCGCACGTTTCAGAACGACCTTGCACTGATGCGAAGCGACCGTTTGGGCTATAATGCCCCTATAGTGGTTCGAGAAAACAAATATTATGAGTACGAAGACCCCGATTTCAGCATCACGCATCTACCGCTGAATGATGAAGGTCTTGATGCTCTCAACTCAGCTCTTGACATATTGCGACAGTTGCAGGGTTTTCCGCAGCTGGCTTCTTCTATCGACACAATAAGCAAACTCAACGAGCAGATTTCGCGACATACTGGCACGTCGGTTCCGGCTATGGATATGGAGCATGTGGCAGGATACAGGGGGGCAAAATTTATAGGCGACATATATGACGCTGTGCGCAAACAGCAGACTATCATTATCGAATACCAGTCGTTCAAGGCTCGAAAATCCGAGGCTTTGGTGGTATATCCCTATTTATTGAAGGAGTATCGCAACCGATGGTTTCTTATAGGCGAAAAGGCCGCCAACCGCTCTCCGCAGGTCAATATTTTTGCTCTCGACCGCATACAGTCGGTTGCGCTTGACAAAGAACATCCGTTTAAGAAATGTGTTGATTTCGACCCGGAACACTTCTTTGATGACACAATTGGAGTGACCAAAGGGATTCATGACAAGGCGCGGCGTGTGGTTATTAAAATCGACCGCCAACAGGCACCATACGTCGAGTCAAAGCCATTCCATAAATCGCAGAAAGTGGAGCAACGTTTCCGCGACGGCTCAATCCAACTCTCTCTAAAGGTCGTCATAAACAACGAACTGGAGCGTTTGATTCTCGGCTACGGAGGTCATGCCGAAGTCATTGCTCCACCGGAGTTCCGCGCCCGAATTGCAGAGAGCGTCAGCATAGCCGCATCACATTATAATCGAGCAAAAGAATAGCGTCCAATCATTCATTACCTTCGAAAAAATCAGAAGAGAACCATGCAACAATATCCCAATTATCGGGTGTCACTGATAGGACGGTATCTTTAGACGCGAGATACACTTCATTACGCAATTTTTGATCTTCGGTCTGCTCTATTCGCCTATATTCAGGCGCTATTTCAATATTGCCGTCTCCATCTTTGACATCCCAAAGTCCATTTTCGGCTTGGAAAAGAGTCAGGGGTTTGGTGCCGATAAAATTCGGACCGATCTCGGGCTTCGGCTTATATTTGCCCGGTTGATGTCGTTTGCGTTTAGGCATTTTCCACTATGATTATGTTAGGGGTACTGAAGATGGTGTAATTTGCGTTCATAATCGAGCCATTGGAGAATATGACGCCGTTTTGTTCCTTGATTCCGTGTTGGGCATGAATATGACCGAATAGGTGGGCTTTGAGATTAAGGTCGGATAGCTTCATTAGAATCTCTTCGGATCCGTAGTTGATACCATCATCATAATCAAGTATGCCGTAAGCCGGAGAATGAGTAATCAATATATCGGTATCGCCGGGAATTTTCTCATAGTTGCGGCTCTGTCGCTCGGTTATGCAATCTTCCAGAAACATCGGAACACCATAAAACTTAACACCTTCAATTTCAACTCCTGAGTTGGAGAGTTGATGCACGTTGTCAGGGAGTCCGTCAATATTTGCTCCATAGAGGCAATCGTCATGGTTGCCACAGATAAAGATTTTGTGTTTGTATGGCAAGTCACAAAACCAGTTGAGGAAATCAAGGGCTTCCTGTTCGGTCCCGACCATACAGAAATCACCGGAATGTACTACCACATCAGCCTCGGGTAAATCCCGGAGCCGATGGTGGCAGTTGTGAGTATCAGAAAGATGGAGTATTTTCATTAAATAAGTCCTGATTCCATTGCGTTGAGTGCTTCCTTGTCGGAATATACAAAGGCATTTATGAATTTAATGTCCGGATAGCGTTCTGTAAGTTCTTCGTTATTTAGAACTTTAACCGACATATCAGAAAGTGATTTAAGTGCCTCGGTTGCTTTTGCCAATTTTCTTGACCCCTCGAATACGAAAGGAAGAGTTACGATTAACGCCACATTGCCAATACCATCTGATTTGGCTGACTTTGCTGCAATCTCTGCAAATCTACTACCTGTCATGCCACCAAGACCGGCAAGGATGTAGAGTTTCTCTACCCCTTTCAGTTTGTCGGTCGGGAATGAGTCAGAATCACATTGAAGACTCAAGGTCTCAAATCCTTTTTTACCCAGTTCTGACAGGCGTTCCATATCTGAATCTGCGAAAAGATATGTAGCCTCCTTAATCCAATGCGCATTGGCAACGCGCATTATTGTTTCAGCCATATTGCAACCGGCGCCACCGATTGCAAGTATCATTGTCTTACTCATGCTTTGTATATTTTACAGTTCTAATTCTTTATACGGGAATACATAGATTCTTTGAGCAGTGGTTTCAGAAGGCATTTCTCCTAATCCAGTGTCAATTTTAACAAGTGGTTTTACAACAACAGAATCCCAGTCCCAATACTATAGGTCAGAGACAAATTTATCTATCGTCTTGTAATGCTTTTGAGGCTTATCGTAGGCAAAAATTTTAGCTTCAGTAATATCAAACCACGGATCTCTTATAGCCGCGAAATACTCCCCGTCGTTAAGAAGAATCACAGGCCATTTATCGCAGAACAAATCTGCGAGAGCCTGTGGATTGTCTGTGTGGATAGGAATAATGGCTTTGGGATCCAGCTCTGTAATTAACTCATCGAGACTCTTCATGTCGCAGTGACCGCTGGTGTGCATATACCTATAATCATCGCCGACAGATTTTGCAAGAGCAGGATTATAAGCTGCTTTAGACACATCGAGGTATCCGTTCCACATAGAGAGGTATTTTACTCTGCCTTCATCCGGAAGTTGATTCAGCAATTTGTCAAACCGCTCTCCCTGTCTTGCAACAAGTACATAACCATGTTCTGAAACGAAATCTATAAATTTATCATTGGCAATAAATTCAGTTCCTCGTTGTATAAGCTTCTGAGGCTTCTTGCCTTCTATGTAATTATATAGTGACGATTTGCTCCAGATTTTATCTCGTCCGGCGACTATATCCATAATGCGCTTCTGATAGGCATCCACATAGAATGGACGGTTTGCTCTGATAGCAGCATGATACAGGCCAAACAGGCGGTCTATATTGGTTGACGAGACATAGGCCACATTATATTTGTTCTCGGTGAACGCTTTTTCAAACTCTTTCTGAAGTTCATGCTCCGACATGAGAGCAGTATCAGGTCTATTGACGTTTGTAGCTTCACATACAACGTAATCAGCCCTCTCTACATATCTTTCAATAACCGTTGCCAACTTTCCGCTACGGAAACCGTGTTTGCGAAAATCGCCTGAATGAAACACCTTCAGTCCTTTAGCCTCAATGCAGAACGCATAAGCATCAAAAGCTGAGTGGTCAACCACTATTGGGGTAATATCAAATTCACCGAAAGAGAAATGTTTTCTTGGGACGAAGGTGTTGACATTGTTAAGACGCTCGGCCATCTTACGATGCTCTACACTTACTGTGCTTAAATGATTTGCAAGTTCTGATGCTATTTCTTTAGCCATCTTGCCCATATATATGGGCAGCTCTGGCGGTAGTTCGGTGATTTTGCCGATATGATCGCCATGATAGTGCGTGATTAACAGAGCACTTTTTTGTAAGTCGCCACAGGTCAATCCATCTATCTCCAACTTTTTGTCAGACATAGGTGCGCCCGGTAGCTGTTCGCCGTAATCGACAAACAGTTTCCACCCATTAGACTCGTATTCGGTTACGCATCCTCCTATCTGATTGGAGCCGCGATGAACTGTGATTCTCATTTTTTAATTTCAGATAAGAATGTGCCGGAAAACTCAAAGTTGTGAGTCTCTGAAAATTTCTGGGGATTATAGTATAGGCTATGGCAATGCAACTTGAAATTTGTGCCGGGAACTTCAAGAACTTTATTCTCGAATGTTTCGGTAATGCCTTCCGGCATTATTGTTACGACCTCTATATCGTATGTGTCTAAACCGTTTGAATTTCTGTTCAGCTTGGTCTTATGCCACATGAAAAATTCCATCCAGTCAGGCTGCCTTGTCAACAATTCTGCTACAAATGTAGCATAAGTTATAGCCTGAGACATAGCAACCTTCTGACTTTCGGTAGGCTTGTTTTCGTCCTTGATTTCAATGATGCATAAACGTGTATGCTCCTTTTCAGAACTCTTTATACGCGCCAGCATATCAATACCACCTCCACTATGCTCTGCATACGATGGAATATGTGTGCTGGCTTTTAAGGGAGTTGGCATCTGAAAAAAGTTTCCATGCAAAAGAACTGGCTGGATGTTATGAAGAACTTTCTCTGCGCCTATACTTTTACGGAATTCTTGAAGAAGTGCATTTTCTACTTCATGTTCAGGACTCTTTGTTTTGGTTTCTAAAGGCAGATGTTTGAAAAACGCGCGGAATTTTGTAGCCTCTGCTGAATCCCAATCTACGACTTCTTTATATTTTAGCGGACAACCTTTAATATCATGAGTTGTAGATTCCTTAACAACACATTGTAGTGTCACTTTGCCAGTTCTTCCAACTTTCACTTTGCCAACGTTCTGTCCTTTGAAACGAAGATAGTAGTTTTTTGTATTCCGGTCACCTACTGTCGTATAGACAGATAACCCTTGAGGTTTTTTAAAACCTTTGTATGTTTTGTCAGGGTTCGACCAAATGTCAGAAAGGTACTCTTCATACCTTTCTTGCCATTCACTATTTCGATGGTTTTATTTATTATATTTAGCATCTGATATGATTTAAAATAATTACAAATTTAGTGATTTTCAGAGGGTTTACAAAGTAGTTTGTTGTAATTCTCCATACCGAGGATTGATTTTAATTCATCCTCGGTGATGAAGTTGCCAGTGTCTCCGGCACAGGTGTTCCATCTCGAAGTGATTGAGACGATTTTGTTTTCAGGGCTGACTTCAACAGCGATGAGTGAATATCCGAATCGGTCACGGGGGAAACCGAATCCCGGAATACAAGGCGCGTCCCACCACTCTCTGTTACCACAGAAGTAGAAACGGTTGCCATTGACAGTATAGGTATTGAATGACTCTTCTGAAATAACGATACACCAAGATGTCATATCGAGATATTGTCGAGCGTCAGCGTAATTTTCGATTCGATCAACCGTATAGTTAAATTTTATCTTCGGTTCTTCAATCGGTACCATTGGTGACATTCCCAAGATTTCGCACACAGTCTCGGGGTCACACTCATTGAAAGTGTTGTCGAAAAAGTCAAAACCGGGTGTCTGGTCAATGACCTTTAGAATAAGTCGCACACGACTTACATCATCGGGATTGTTGATGTCGATAAGTCCTGCAATGTTCCATTTCAAAAGACCAATAGCAAATTTTGACAGTCGGCTCTTCAGTTCAGGAAATAATGCAAGATAGTTGTCCACCTCGCTCTCTGACCCAAGCTCGGCAAACCACCAGGTTATTTCTTTTCTGTATTGTTCTTCCATAATCACGATGCAAAGTTAATAATGTGGTGTCCCATTTTTCGAGACACCACAAAAAATTAGAGATTTACGACTATAACACGACGACCGAGTCGCTGGACTTCTTTGATGGTATGATAAGTTTCCTTGGGCTCAGCGGAAGGAAACGCGATAACGGTTGATGCCTCTTTTACGATTTGAGTATTACGCTTCAAAGTTGCATATCGTCCATAAACGTCATACTGCGGAGCGAACTCCATGTAGGGTTTGTGATGGCGGGCCGCGAATAATTTGGCGAAAGTGTCAACTCCTTTTGCGCCACCGGAGATTACCATCTGAATCTCGTCGGGATTGATTTTGTTGAGCAAGAGCTTCTCCCACTCCTGATAGGTTACACCCGGATTTCGAGTGCCAACGATTGCTAATTTCATACTTCTCTTTTTGTGTTGGTACTCTTCTTTAATACGATGAAGGATTTTAACCAAATGTAAACATGCGTTAAAATTATTCTATTTTTCAAGTTTCCTCGTATCGCATAATTGAAATACTGCTTATATTTCAGTTATTTACAAGTTAAGAATATTTAACAGGTGGTAAAATTTCATGCTGTACCGTAAAATGCGCCACCCTTGGTGTAATTTTGCGCTCATGAAAGAATGTCGTAATAAAAACGCAGTGCGCAAAATGACTGCGCAACGACAATCTACCTTTGTACCGAAATATTAAAAGCATCAGAATATGAGGATAATAGAAGAATATGACGTAAAGATATTTACGGACAACATCGAAGAGAATGCCTTGGAGCAGATTAAGGAACTACTTTCGATTGATGTGTTTTCCGACAAGAAGATACGCATTATGCCTGACGTTCATGCCGGGGCAGGCTGCGTCATTGGTTTCACAGGCGACCTCGGTGACAAGGTAATTCCCAATATAGTGGGCGTTGACATCGGCTGCGGTATGCGAATCCTCAATCTCGGCAAACTCTCCGAAATTGACTTTCACGCATTTCATGAACATATCCGGGGCAATGTACCTTCCGGTAAGATAGTGCGCGAAGATAGGTTCGGTTTCAAGCCGCTTGTCGGTGAGGAAATGGAAATATACCGTGCGGCAAAGCAACTTGTGACCGAACTTCACTGCTACCGTGAACTTAAAGACTCCGGGCGTATCAACAAGGCTATCGGTTCGCTCGGCGGCGGCAACCATTTCATCGAGCTTGACAAGGATGATGAGGGGAATGTTTACCTTGTGATTCATACCGGTTCGCGCAACCTCGGCAAGCAGGTTGCCGACATCTATCAGGCAAAAGCCGTGAAACATCTTACCGACGGAGCCGACGAGTTTGAAGAGATAATCAAACGCACCATTGAGGAATACAAGGCAGCAGGTCGTCGATCTGAATTGCAGAGCGTCATAAAGAAGATGCGCAAGGAACATCAGGAAGCGGAACCACGCCTCCCTGCCGCTCTTTGCTATGTCGAGGGTGAAGGGCGTGAGCACTATCTCCACGATATGCGTCTATGCCAGCGTTGGTCTGTGCTCAACCGTAAGCTTATATCGCTGTTGCTCATGCGGTTCTTTCCCGGGGTGGAGGTCAAAGAGGAATTTGAATCGGTTCACAACTATATCAGCGATGATAACATCATCCGCAAAGGCTCTATCTCGGCAGCCTTGGGCGAACGTTGCATCATACCGTTGAATATGCGCGATGGTTCGTTGCTTTGCACCGGCAAGGGCAATCCTGACTGGAACTTCTCTGCACCTCACGGGGCCGGACGAGTATTGAGCCGTACTCAGGCATACGAGAAAATAACGATGGAGGACTTCGAGGCATCCATGCAAGGCATCTATTCGGAGTCAGTCAACGACTTCACTCGCGACGAGTCGCCGATGGTCTATAAACCGGCAGAAGAAATCATTGCCAACATAGGTGACTCCGTCTGCATAGACACCATCATTCGTCCAATCTTTAATTTCAAAGCGTCATGAATTTCACAACAATCGGGAGTATTTTTGATGAAGCAGAAAACGAATTTGAACCTCAGGAAATGAAAGAGCCAGTCGAATTCATAGGTAATTTTGCCCATTCAAAAAGTCGCAAATGCGAAAACCTTATTACTGAAGCAGCAACTATTCTTGAAGAATATGGTTGGAGAAATGAATTTGCCATGTATTATCATAAGGATAAGACTCAAGTAAGGCTTTATCTCCGCATGGATTACGTCGCAAGTTGTTACCTCGACGGGACATGGGAGAATATCAAGGAAAGAATCCCATATATAATTCCTTTACTATTAGCTACAATAGAACTCCGTCAAGAGAAAAATCTCGGCGTGATTTGGATTGATCGACAAGTAACAAAGTTGGACTGGTCAAAGCCTGAGGGTTCTATGAATGTGTAAATATAAAAACTGTGATATTATGAAATCAATACAATCTCCCGATGGAGTCGCACTCCTGATGGAAAATCTTTGGCTCCGCCATAAAGCCGGGATTAAGCAGCGTCCATGCAATGTCTTTATGGTAGAACTGCCTCCACCGACAGAAGAAGAGTTGGCGGAAGCTCGTAGAACGGCACTGGAGAATGACCGTCCGGATGATGACCCCGAGGAACTATATGGCGCATGGATTTAACAGACCGTGACAAATGAAGAAATTTTGACTTCGATTCATGATTATACCCAATCCTGTATCACAAAATGTGACAGGATGTGATTAAATTTGCAGCGTTAAACTCAAACAGATATGAACCAACTACAAAAATACACTTGGCTGATTGATACAATCCGCCGTGCCGGGAAGATTTCTCAGAAGGATCTTTCCGACCGTTGGGAGCGTTGCAAGGACTTGAGCGACTGCAAGCCGCTTCATCGCGCCACGTTCAACCGCTGGCGCGATGCAATCTACGAGCAGTTCGGGATAATGATTGACTGTCAGAAAGTTGGCGGTTATCTATACTATATCTCAAATCCGGAGGATATTGACGAGGACAAACTCAAAAAGTGGATGCTCGATTCCTTTGCAGTCGGCAATATAATCGGAGAGAATCTCTCTTTGAAAGGCCGCATATTGGTTGACGAAATCCCTTCAGGCCGCGATCATCTGACCACAATCCTTGATGCGATGAAGGAGAACCGGGTCGTGAATATCACATATCGCCCTTTCAAGAAGGAACGTAACTATACATTCCCCATTGAGCCATATTGCGTGAAACTGTTTGATAACCGTTGGTATGTGCTCGGTCACAACAACCGTGACGAGATAAAGATTTACGCCCTTGACCGTCTGGAGAGCGTAGAACCGACATCAACGCTCTTCAAGTTGCCAAAGGATTTTGATGCCACAGAGTATTTCTCGACAAAATTCGGCGTGGTCATTGGATATGATGTCAAGCCGGAGAGAATTGTGATTCGTGCCAACGAAGACCACAAACACTATCTGAAAACCCTTCCGCTGCATCATAGTCAGCGACTTATCGAAGACTATGGCGAGTACGCCGACTTTGAACTCTATCTCTCGCCGACGTATGACTTCGTAATGAAGTTGCTCCATGTCGGCGCGATGATAGAGGTCGTTAGTCCGGCTTCTTTGCGCAGATCAATGAAGGGCTGGATTTCAGAGATGTATGAACTGTATAAGAATGACTGACAATGCAAGACTTTGTAGCAATAGACTTTGAAACAGCCAATGGCCGACGCTCCAGCGTGTGTAGTGTCGGCATCGTAATAGTTCGTGACGGTGTGATTGTTGACAGATTCTACAGTCTTATTCAGCCTGCCCCCAATTATTATACATATTGGACTACTGAGGTCCACGGACTCACCCGTCGGGATACTGACGGACAACCGACATTCCCGGAAGTGTGGGCGCAGGTGGCAGAGAAAATAAAAGGCCTGCCGCTTGTAGCACACAACCGTCCTTTTGATGAGAGTTGCTTGAAGGCAGTATTTGAGGAGTATGATATGGAATATCCCGGTTACGAATTTCATTGCACACTCGCTGCCTCCCGTCGCTGTCTTGACATTCCGAGCCATCAGCTCCATTTATCGGCAGCCGCCTGTGGTTATGACATGGAAAACCACCATCATGCGCTTTGTGATGCCGAGGCTTGTGCTGCTATAGCGTTGAAATTACTTTAATCATTCGTTTGAATAAATCAGATATAATATGAGACAAAACGAATCTTTTTCAATTAGACTAAAAGCCTTGCTTTCACGTCTTGACGATATGCAGGGAAACTACTCATCAGATGAGGATAAAGCTTTATCCGATTTAGATGAGATTAAAGAGGAACTTGAAGAAATAAATGAGCCGTTGCTTCATTTTGAGGATCATTTATACACCGGCGATAAAGACCCGAATTATTTTGTCAAAAAAGCGGAAGAATGTCGTAAAGCACGGAAATTAAGTAATCGTATTGAGCAAAAAATTGTCAATTTACGTAGGGAAATCACCGGATATGATGAGCGTGAGATTATGCAGATGATGTATCCCAATGAAGATGTAGATTTTGAAGATTTTGAAGACGGATTTGACATAGAGGACTTTTACGACGAAGACTAAAAATCTTTTTGGTGTCACCAAATCTGATACGCCGCTGTTCTACCTTTGCAGAGTAACCATCAAAATATTAGATATGGCACTCTTCAAAGTAACCACAAAACGTCTCCTTCTTAGCGGAGGCAAGCGACTCGAAGCCGGCATGACTGCCGAAGTTTCTTTCAATGGAAGCACGCTTCCTTTTGCCAACTCAACCGTAAAGGCTGAGATTCAGCGCCAGTTCAAGATGAAATACAACGTGGATTTCCCCGTTGGCTACATGAACGGCAACGAACTCAAAGTAGAGAAACTCTAACTTTGCCAGCAAATCTATGCAGTGATAGCCAACCCTTAGCTATCACTGCATTCCATTATAATAAACTGTAATCACGATAAGATGAATGATTCGGAATTATTTGACCGATATGCCCGCATGAATTTACCCACCAGTTTTCGCGTAATTGGTATCGGGGAGGCAACAAAAGAAATAATTGAGACAGTAAAGTCATACGGATACGATTGTGTGTCCGCCACAGTATTAACCGAACCCTTTGAGTGTGTCCCAACCGATGAGGATAAAATGGTAATCATTGTGGTGAAAGACAACGAAGATCATGCGAACAGTATTGCCAAAACATTCCATGATGCCGGAGTCCTGACCCTTGGTTTGCTTGACAATGCCGATTTTGATTGTTATGACAGCGTGGTGTCCGAAGCCTCTTGCGCTGAGTACCCAGACATCATAAAGGCAATCCTCCAGCCGATAGTAACACAAGGTATGATTGCCTATGACTTTAACGATTTGCAAACCACTCTAACTGACGCAAAGCATTTCCTCCTAAAGTCAGTAACACGGTGTGGTAATGAGCGTGTCGCAGAAGCGATTGGTGACATTAAAAGAGCATTGTCTTCATCTAAGCTCGATAAAATAGAACGCCTTTCGATTTTTCTGTATTTCAATAAGGAAGGGGAACTGCCATTGGTAATGCAAGAAATGACTGCACTGACCGATATCATTAGTGAATTGCCGGAAAGCGTTTATGCCATTTGGGCAGTCTATCCCGATGAAAGTATGAAAGATGACGAGGTCAAAGTCACGATACTTGCTGCTGGAAAGGAACTGGAGAATGGATAAAGTAATTCAGAAACAGTTGGCACTACTCAAATTCGCCATACTCCCCGGCATATTGGGGGCATAGCCTGCTTTATCGGGCCACCTCATTTAGCCTTGATTAAAGCAAATATCGGTGTTGTAATCGGATTTGCTCTCCAGCACAAGTATATGCGCCCCGTATTGAAAGAGTTAATGAAAGCATCGGATGATTTTTTGACCAAAATATAAGAAAAGGATAACCTGTATCTAAATCTGCTACATGTCGGAGCTAATTTTGCGGTGAGCATTATTGGTCCCGTTTTTTATTATGGCAAAGAAAGTTAGAACTAAATCACTATTTCCGTCAACTCCGAAAGAGCACATTCGTCAGCTTGTCGAATGGATGTCGCAGGGAGTCTATGAAAAGGAACAGATTATAGCCGTGGCACTGTTGTGCGCTGTGGCTGGAGAAAATATGTTCCTTCTCGGCCCTCCCGGAACAGCCAAAAGTATGGTTTCGAGTCGTTTGAAAATGGTATTCAAGGATGGCAAGTCATTTGATTACCTGATGTCTCGATTCAGCACTCCTGATGAAATATTCGGACCCATATCAATTTCACGATTAAAGAACGACGACCGTTATGAACGACTGACCGCAGGATATTTGCCAGAGGCTGATGTTGTGTTCCTCGATGAAATATGGAAAGCTGGGCCGTCTATCCAGAACACCCTTCTGACTGTAATAAACGAACATATCTTCCATAATGGAGGACAAATAATGCGCACGCCAATGAAAGTGCTTATTGCTGCCTCTAACGAACTTCCGGCAAAAGATGAAGGTCTCGAAGCGTTGTGGGATCGCTTCCTTGTGCGGATGGTTTCAAACTGCATAGAGAGTGATACCTCCTTCTTCAAAATGATAAAGGGTGCCGGTGTTGATATGTCGGAATTATCGGAATCGTTATACATTACCAATGAAACATATTCCAACTGGCAAAACGAATCAAAGACCGTAGGCATTCAGGATTCGGTTGTCAGTGCCATAAAAAACATTCGGAAGAGTCTTACTGCTCTGGAGAAGGAGGACGGAAATCAATTACGATATTATATCTCTGATCGACGTTGGCGAAAAGCGTACAAGCTGATGCAGACCTCAGCCTTTCTGAATGGTCGCATGGAGATAAATCTTTCAGACTATCTATTGCTTATACATAGTTTCTGGAATGATGTGGAGTGTATTCCCAATGTGCTTAATGCTTTTACTTCAAGTATCTCAGATGCGGTGCTGAAAGGGTTGGCGAAGATTGATAAATCTATTCGCCAACTTATGACTCCACAGCAACAAACCGCACAACAATCAACACAGTTACGATTAAACACAGACGGGAATGATTTTGCTGAGTATGATTATTTCTACTATCTCGTCGAAAATTATCCGGATGGAGATACCTATTTTTCAAAATGGGACTATGCCGCGTTATCAAATCAGACTCGTGACGGGGTGAGATATTATGACAGCAAACGCAAGAAAATCATCATTCACACAATCGTTCCGGGAAGACCGTTTGAAGCAAAATCACAGAATGCTTCGAATCTGACAAAGGTAAAGATTCAGAGGTGTCAGAATGGTGCGATAATCGACGGCACTCCATACGCTTTCCGCAAGAAGGCTGCTCAATCAGCAATAAGTTCTGAGTCTTTACAGACATCGCCTGTATATCAGCGTGTATATTTGATTCAGGACTTATTCAGGACTTGTGTCGAAGGATGGGAGAAGTCGGTATCATCAAATTGGACCGATTGTGATAATATATTCCTTTCTCCCAATGATCTTGCACTGGTTAACAAGATGCTGAAGGATGTCAGTGAACAGATAAAGACCATAGAGGTCAAACTCAATAACGTAGTTATGTTGATAAAATGATTGACTATACCGACATTGACGCCAAGCTGGAGGAATATAGCGAAGCTTTTGACTTCTACATGGAATGTGGCGAGATGCCTCCGACCATGCCGCCCGATGATTGCCTCGCCGGTTATATGCAGGAGGTCATTGACAATAATCCTCAGATCGACGGCTCGGACTCAACATGGGTTGAGGTGCTGAAAGAAGACTTGATTTCTTTCTTCACTGCTTTGCTGGAACAGTTCCGGGCAATGCAGATTGAAGCAATGAAAGAACTTGCCATGATTACTCGTTTCAGAGAAGCGACCATTGAGGAGAAACGCAAGATGTGGCAGGAAGTATGTGGCACAATTGAAGCCGGCTACTCGAAATATGATGTAAATCTTTCAGGATATACGGCGCAGTTCAAGACAGACGACAAGGGTGCTGTATTTTCGGCAATGACAAGCGATTGGGAAAATGCTTGTAAGGCTAAGCTCGATCGAAAAGAGCGTCAGATGTTGAATCGTGCGAAAATGAGGTTTGAACAATTTTGTCGTGATGCAGGAACAGGCGATTATGAAGACAGAAAGAAGGTGGAGAAAGATGTCCATCGCTATCCGCAACTGAGAGAAATTGTGGATATGATCGGTCGTGACAAGGATTCGTCTAAAGAAGAGAAAGATACGGTAGTATATCGCTTTATGCCTACTACCGTGGCTAAAAACAGCTCGGTCGAAGAGATTGACAGAGTTGAGTCAGGCGACAATCTGGAACGTGTCCTACCAGTGGAATTATCTATGCCGGAAGACCTGTTTTTTAAGAGATATGCAACCAAGGAGCTTCAGCAGTTTTCAAGTCCCGGCAAAGACAAACCGAAAAAGATAGAGGAACATCGCAAAGACCCACGACTGACAAAAGGACCGATTATCGTAAGCATCGACACCAGCGGCTCGATGTCGGGACAACCTCAAAGGATTGCTTTCTCGTTGCTCAAACAGTTGCTACGGATGGCAAAGAAACAGAAAAGACCGTGCTATCTAATCAGCTTCTCTGTCAGGTCAAAGTCTATTGACCTTGCCAAACCACGAAACTGGCGTGTGATTGACAATTTTTTGGAGCATAGTTATAGTGGCGGTACTGATGGTGAACAGATGCTTGCCGAGGCTATTCACGTTCTTCAGAAAGGAACATACGAGATGGCTGATGTACTGATTGTCTCAGACTTCGAGTTTCCTGTTCCCAATCCCTCCACAATAGAGAAAATAGACAAGGAGAAAGCTCTCGGCACTCGTTTCTATGGATTGAAGATAGGACATTACGGAGTTAAGGGTTATAGACACATAATGGATAAAATATGGGAGGTATGAAAGAACCAACATTTAAGATAAATCCTCGATTCCGGCTTACTACAAAGCACTTGTCAGTGGTCTGGCATTGTGTCGATAAGTTCACGATAGAATGTGAGGCAACGATGAAGATACCCGACCAATTCGTGTTTCAGGATAAGAACGCCGTCGAGTTGCTTGTTCAATACCACGACGGTATCCTGGATATGATTTACCATGACTCCACTGACTTTGAGACCAAGAAGATACAGAAATGGCTTAGGGAACTTATGCGCGATACCATACTTCGGATTGCAAAAGTTGTACTGCCTGCGAAGGGGTTGCATGGCTCCGGCGTTACAGTCAAGCGCCTTCGGAAGAATGTTCTCGGCTATTGCACGTTCAACAATCACATTACCTTACAACCTTTTCTCGTTATGTTCAAACAGGAATGGACTGACGGTGTAATACTTCACGAAATGGCGCATTACAAGTACAAGCATCATCGCAAATCATTTTGGACCTTTCTTTCCACACTCATCGGCGAGGATTCAAAGATGGTAAAAGCAAAAGATGATATAGCGATGTCCCCATACTACAGCTATTACCTCTATCTCACGAAAAATAAGTAACTTTGCACCAGTATGGCAGTTGAATTTATTTCCGGCAAAGACCATTATGATAAGGTCGTGGCAAGAATGGCTTCCGTGAGGAAGTCGCTCTGGATTGGTACAGCCGACATTAAAGACCTTCACGTCAAAGCTGGCAATTCATCTGAGCCGTTCCTTGCCATATTTGCAAAGCTACTCAAACGAGGTGTAGAGGTCAGACTTATCCATGCAAAAGAACCGGGTCCGGCTTTCCGTGAGGATTTTGACCGATACCCGATTCTAAAATCAGGACTGGAGCGGATACTATGTCCGCGAGTCCATTTCAAGATGATTATATTTGACTTTGAGACTGCCTACATTGGCTCTGCCAACCTGACAGGAGCCGGAATAGGTATGAAGAGCAGCAACCGCCGCAATTTCGAGGCCGGAATCCTGACCGATGAGCCGACCTTGATAGATGCCGCCTGTGAGCAGTTTGATAGCGTCTGGCGAGGCGAACACTGCACCCGCTGCGGCCGCCGACAATACTGCTCCGACCCCATCAAATGACGTTTATATAAGAATTGATTCCTTTCTACTGAAAAATTGTAATACAGCTGCATATTTGTTCATTTACCGAAACTCTTTAGCTATTGCTCCGTTTTGATATATAGCACGTTATACATCTTCGTATTTCTTCCCAAAATGTTGGTATATCATTGAAGTGATAATCAACATCATAACCATTGAACTTAGAATGGAGGCCCTCTCTCCAAAGATTTGTATCTTTATCATACATATCAATCCAATCTGCACCAGTCCATCTGAATTTATAATGTCTTTCCTTATAAATGCAGGTAAAATCTATATAGAGGCCTTTATACGGATAAGAATATTCTTTGTTAATAATGAGCTGAATATCATTCACGTTTGCCTGCGCTTTACTCAAAAACGCATATCGTTTTTCAATATAATCCGTATCTATAAAATAGGAATTGGATTCGTAATATCCACTTTTGGTTGAATAACTAGACAATACGTGCTTGTTGTCAACCCAATTTGGATGAATCCAGAAATCCAAAGTCTTCTTACATAGAGAAGTAATATCTGTTTGTAAATGAGTTAAAGAATCGGAGTTCGCTTTTCCCATGAGAAATTTATGAAAGCATCTGGGGTGTCGCCTTAACATCTCACTGACATTATCATCCTTATAGTGTAGATAATAGTTGTTGAAAATGAATAAAATATCCTCGTCTGAGAGAGAAGGAACCATGCGGCTTATTGCGTTTGGATTATCCGGTGTCTTAAAATATTCTTTAGCATTTTTGAATTTCAATTCAAAATGAGACCAATCAATTTCGCCATCTTCATTGTGGAAAAGCACACCAATAGATCCATTGAACAGACGGAACTTCTCAGCTTCAATTATTGCCTGCTCCCAGTCCTTTGCCCATGAGGGAAGCATAACGTTGCAGTCGGGATGAAGAATCTGAATGACTTTTTCAATTTCTTCAATAAACCGATGCTCCAGTACTGTATTGTTTTTTAATTTTTGTCGGTATTCTGAGGATTTTTCATAAAGTTCACCGTAAACCCTTCGTGGATTTTCAATCATATCAATTAGAGCAACGGCTTGTTGAATGGCTGAAACGCTACGAATTGTATCAGCGCCCCCGCTGTCTTTATCTGATATTAAATTCCAGACGAAACGCATCCAGTGTGACAAGCTCTCTTTTTCGTCATCATCGTGGGATGGGCTGAGAAAATATTTACATATCGCATAGAACGCAACCCTTTCCTGCTGGTTGATTGTCGTAAAGTCTAAAATCTCATCTGTAAGCTGTTTAGGGATATCTTTGTCAAGAATATACCTCGGGATGAAATAAAAGTCCTTTTTCCAATAAGGTTGTAAAGTTGACAAGTCGATTTGCCTTATTCCTTGAAATATTGTTTCGAGAGAAGTAAGAACTTTCTTTAATCGAGAAGTATAAGGCTCTAAAGATTGAAAAGTGACAAATTTATCACCTGAATTTTTCTCATGTTTATTCTTGCTTCCGCTGAATAGTCTATATTCCGAATTCTTATCAGAATTTTTTTCTGATAATACAAATTCTTCGCTATTTCTTTCTGTCACAACATATTGATAATAGATGCGATTAAAAAAGGCAAAGAAAAGCTCTTCAACATTATGAACCGATTTACCTAAACCATTTTCCCAGAAGATATCAGTCCATTCGTTATCAAATTTAGACGCGACTCTAATCGATTCCTCTTTTGATACGTTCTCAGATACCCATTTTATTACCTCTGCCTTGAAATTTTCGAAATTTGTGAGTGGTTTGCCACGAGCATTCATTTTGATATATAAATCATCAGAAAGGGGCAGCTCTTCAGAGCCAATGATGGTATGATTAAACATTATTGGGGATTGCTCTATATTGTTAGAAGTTAGTAACTTCCAATATTTCGTCAGCGTTTCTTTATCATGACCAAATATATCGAAAATATTATCTGAAGAATCATTCTGATTATTGCCAAAAAGCATGGTCAACATTCCGTATACCGTAGGGTCTTGCTTCCATTCAGAATAGAACCAAGTCTGATTTTCAATATGTCTTTTAATGAGGGTGCCATCAATTGATTTACTGTCGCTTTGACGAGCCAGTTCGCGTTTCTCCTTACCGGAGAGCATATCAAACGTTTTTATACCGGGAGAATCGTTGATAGTTTCTTCATCAATATTATCTTCCCACGAAGAGAAATCAATCTTTACTTCTCGACCGACGAGCCATTCCTGAGGGTCAGGCGCGCCTTTTACCAGTATCTCATTATCAAGGTCAAGGCACATCTGAATTGTTGAGTCCGAATACTTTTCCTCAATGGGCAATGCTTTAATCTCATCAACCAAAGAGGCATACATTGGCTTTATGTCCTCGTGTTCAAGATAGAAGCCATTGAGGATTACCCATATATCCTCAAAATCTGAATTGCGAAAATAGTCCTGATAAATCATGTGTCGATGTTTTTGCTGTAAAGTAAATATCGACATGACGCATTTAGCGGTACAGGATAAAAAATTCTACATTGAAAGCAAAATGCGACCACCTTCTTTGACAAAGGTTTCCGGGTGACGGCAGACTGCGGCATATACTTGTTTATCGGTAACAGGGTTGCCATCAACACGAATGTGGAGTTTCTCATTATTGATAACTTCCGCTATCCGTTGTGTTGTCATTCCATATCCGGCGGTAGCCAGTACATAGACCATCGCATCTTCAAGTCTCATTTTAAGTCTCATAGAACCAAAGGCTTTTCAATATACTCAAAAACTGAACCATTCTCGTACAGATAACGATAATCGCATTGCTTTAGGAAATTATAACCATCGCGAATTTCGTCGTCATGTTTTTTCGGGTCATCCAACATATCGAGTTGATGTTCTCTGACATCAATCCCCAAGCCGTAAAATATCATCCCCTCACTACGAGCCTTTTGAATCAGTTCCATGTTTTCATAGGAAATATAACTCCAGATAAAATCGGATATTATGAGTATGTCGGCCCCTTTGAATGCGTCGGCAAAGAGCTTATACTTGGGAATAGATGGCAACTTCTTGAAAATAAAATAAAAAAGTTTGTCTTCATCGTTACCGCCAGCGTAAGAATGAGACAGGAATGCAAGAAATTTTTTGCGCTGACGGTGCAAATTTGTGAGGATAAAAAATGAAAGATTATGGGAGTAGTTTATCATGCAGATCGGTCTTCTATCTCTCTGAGCCACAATGGCAACAGCAAGAGCCAACGTTTTTGCCGTCACTTCCGGTTCTCCGTTCATAGAGCCGCTTGTGTCAACGCATATATAGATTGGACCTGATTTATCATTGGCAACCTCAAAAGAGTGGGATGCGGATGAAAACAGTTGAAGACGATTCTGAACATATCGCTGATAAAACAGGTTTTCAGTAGATTTTGCTCCTAACAGAGCAAGTTCTGAAGGCAACAGACAATTGAGGTCATTACCGATAGTGATACCGCTTATGTCACTTCGTGAAGCAGATTGAAATTTACCGGTTACTTCGTGACTCGTGCCTCCACTCCGACCTATCTGCTTGGCAAGTTCAACGATTGTCGGATTAAGTAGTTGAAGATATTCAGCTTCAGCCTCGTGGCTATCATCCTCAAGGCCGGGAGAACTTCCTTTTGAAGATTCTGCATAGTTTGCAATATCTGTAGGTAGTGAGTAGCCCATCTTATCCGGACTATTGGATTTATCTGTAATACCTGATTCTATCTGAATGTCATATCCGTCAGAGTCCTGGTTTACTTCATTTCCACTGCTACCAAGAGGAACTGGTTTGCCGGAATTACCGGCGGTAAGTTGCATGGATTCTGCAATTATTCTTTTCTCTTCAACGCTTAGTGGAAAGATGTGTTTGGATAGCCATGCGTTCAGGAAATCTTCCTTTTTCCCGGTTCTTCGCTCTTCGTTTTCCCAGTCTTCCGATGAAAGAGAATCAATAAAATGGCGAATGTCTGCCGTTGCGTAATTTTTCCAGAACAGGTCATCCTCCACAACGCAGTAAAAACGCGAGTCGCAGACAATATCCCGTATCATCTGATAAACAGGGGCCTTTCCAGCCCTAATTTTGCCAACTATTTCAAGCATTCTCGCTCCTCCCTTTATGGAAGAGGCTATGCCAATGGCTCTGCGCAGATATGTCAGATGTTGCTTTCTCATCACATCACATCAAATCAAATCTATTCTATTCTTGCTCTATAGACTGCGACAACTTCTTTTATGGGTGTATATAAATCGGAATTTGCAATGAAAAGATTATGATTCATTTCAACATATAGTTTGTTAGCAATGCCGTCAATTGTATCCCCGATCTCTGCAATAAAGTCTTTACTAAGTTGATTATCAGATTCTGTCCGGAGAAAATAGTTGTAGTTATTGATACAAATCACACCATCTTTTACAAACCTCATCACGAACTGTCCCCGAGAACGAAGCATCAGGGTACTGTCTATAGTCTCTGAACCAAAGAAAACCTCATCAGGAGAGGACTGCATACGTTGATAATCCTTGATTTTAATCTTCAGAGGGGAATCATCGCATTGAATGATATAGTGTTCTTGGTCCGGAGAGTATAGACGTGTGTCATTATTCTCAACATTAGCATGGCGTTTATAACTTTTATATTGCTCCAATATGTCACTGAACAATGACGCGACAACAGTTTCGGCAATAATCTGTTTGACAACCGGGATTGACGGCTCATCATTCCAAAGCATGTGCGACAATAGAAGCAGGTCAGAAAGACCTATCTCATCTCTTCCATTAAGAAATGCCGACATTTTCATGACTCCGACAGCCTTTTTCCAACGTCTGTCAGAAACGTAATATTTTAGGTTCTCAGGGTCAGGCTCACCCGTAACCACGTCTTTAGCGTTTATCTTTTCGTTAAGTTTCCCTCTTATTGTGTAAAGGATTTCAAGAACTGACTCGGGTATAGTTACCTTACGACTTTCTGACTGCACTGAAATAAAATCATTATGGGTCAGTGGGCCAAATTCTTCTGTTGTCGATTCAGAAGTCTGCGCAGAAAGCAATCTAAAAAAATTCTGTTTCTGTTCAATGGGATTGACAACATATCGCAGTAGAAAACGATCCCACAATGCTTCGAGACCTTCGTTTTTAGCCGGAAGTTCATTTGAGGCTGCTATTATCCCTTTGATTGGCAACTTAAGCTCTTGATTGCCGTTGAGATAGATTTTTTCGTTCAGAACAGTAAGAAGGGCGTTCTGAATAGCGGGACCGGCTTTCCATATCTCATCAAGGAAAACGACCTCTGCTTCGGGTAGGAATCCGGATGTGACACGTTCATAGCAATCTTCATCTTTAAGCTTGGAGATGCTGACGGGCCCGAAAATCTCATCGGGTGTCGAGAATCGCGACATCAAGTATTCAAAGACGGTAGCATTATCGAATGCAAGTTTTAATCGGCGGGCAATCATGGATTTGCCGACACCGGGCAAGCCGAGGAGAAATATACTCTCCCCGGCAAGAGCACTGAGCAAGCTAAGTGCGAGAGCCTCATCGCGCTCGAAGGTGTCATGCTTCATTCGCGACAATATTGCCGTGATTCTATTTCGGATTTCTGCCATTACTTTCTGTGGACACTAATACTTTCATTGATAATGAAGTCTCCGTTGGTAACTTGAACACCATGCTCTCCATAGATTTCAATCGAAGGGAGATGACAGAAACGATTGCCGTACACAAGTTCTACCGATTCTTCGTTTACGCCTTCGGGGAGGGACGGAAAATGTAAGTTGATTTCGCGCCCATCGTAATGTTTTGTGCCCTGATACTCACGCACAATTTCTTCATACCACTTACCTCCTAAACCTTTCTTATATATTTTGAAGGCATTCTCATCGTTATCCATTTCGCCGATGTAGCCAGTGTCGCCGGGAGTTATATCATCAAACGGCAAATAGGTTCTACCAGAAGTGTAGTCCGGATGCTTCAACCATTTGATTACCGGGAGCAAGGTGTTCGTAATAACATCTTCAGTAAGTCGATGACCACCTTTGAAAGATGACCAGTAGGAATAACTTTCGCGGTACTCGTCAAGACAGTTGCATACGTCGTCTTTATCACCAAAGAGTCCTATTACCGATTCCGGAGTAATGTCATCGACATAAAACAGGTTGGCCTCCATTTCTTCAAACTCTTGGATCAAGATTTCCGAGACCTCAAAGTATTCACTGCCATCTTCTCTCTCTGAGAAGAATTGTAGTCTCTCACCCTTGTTTTCTTTCAGGAGGTCTGAGACGTGAAACGCGGGATTGACAAGGATTCGGCGATAACCTTTCATCTGAGAGGCATACATCGCACCCATAGATGTGCCTATTACGATTGTATCATCAGCTCCATACTCTCCGGCAAGACTCAGTAACAACTGAAGAGCCTTTATTGGGCTGACCGGAATGTCAGGTGTGACAACATTATCATCCGGAAGTAACTCCCGAAGTTTTTTTGCGGTGTTGGACTGTCCCGACGAGGAAAGTCCGTGTAAATAAATTAGGTGAGGGCGTACTTTTTAGCCCCAAATTCTAACAAGAGAATAAATACGACAAAAGTGGCGGTGACAAGATTTAGTTCGATTATCTCAGAAAATGCCGTTCATACACAGCAAAGACTTCATCACCTTTCTCTGTTCTCACAACGTAAGAGTAAAGGAAGACATCGATAAATCTTCTGTTCATATGGCAACACCTCCTTTCTTCAAAATACTGCGTGGAGAGAAATTCGGGATTGCATTAGAACATCACCGCCACTTTTTTATAAACATTCCAAATTACCTAAATGCAATAACACATTTGCATCTGTAATCTTTTCCACTTCTTCCATTCCCAAGTATAGACGAGTATAGTCGGGAGCGGTAAGTGCTAATCTGTTGCCGATAATTTCTCTTACGGAAAATGGCTTGGTCTTGTCCCCAAGGGCATAAACCCAATCTAATAGATTGATTTTCATATATTTCTGTTTTTATGAATTTGCTATTTTCTTTCGTCCACAGGTATCGTTACTACCTGTGGACTTTATTGTATAAGCAAAAATAGTGCCTTCTTTTACGATGACAGAGTTTATCGAAGAAAACTTTAGAACTATGGCAGATACAAAGATTACAATCATCTATAAGGAAAACGAAGACCACATTACAGACATAAGCCTTACGGCAGAACGAAATTACACTCCAATCTTTACGGAAGCATTCTCCACACAGGAAAAGCCATTAAATGTATATCTTATCAAAGATAAAGATATACTCAGCGAGAATGCTGCAAAAAGTGGTGCAAAGCAAATCCTATCTAATCTTACTGAACTTATCCGTAACAGCCTAAAGATGAAAGCACGAGTATTCACCCAAGAAGAATTGGACTTGAAATCTCAAATCACAGATTATCCTATCATCAAACGGTTTGAGGAGATTGCTGGTATTGAATTTGACTGGAGTAAGTTCAATAACCGCAGAGAGTTTCGGGAATACTTTAGAAAAACGTTTTTGCTATGAATGAAAAGTGGATTAAAGGAACTTTTGCCGAAATGAGGAAAAGAGTTCAACGATTAGGCATAAGTGAAGAACGTATGCGGAAAGACATATACAAAGACAATCCGCAATACAAAATTCCTGATTTTGGTATAGAACGAATAATACAACGCATTTATCACCCCTCATCTTCAGATTTAGAAGAAGAGAAAGAACTTGGGATATAATCACTACCTAAAATGTCCTTTGCGTGACGAAATTGCGTTTTACCGCATTTGTTTTCCACCCATAGGACACATTTATTTAGACATATCATTCATAATCATAGTGTTTTATTTGCAAAGGTACATAAAAAAGCAGTACCTTTGCAAAGTCATTTCGGTGGCAAATTTTTCGTGGAATAAAAGAAAGTGCCTTACTTCTTGTGAAATCGCCAAATCTCAACAAAGAATATACAAGGCACGGAGCAGCTCATATACGTGGGCTGCCTATCCGTGTTGTATATTCAGGTGTTTGGCGATACCTACAAGAGAATACGGAGGGCAGCCCACTTTCTTTAACAAACATTGTAAAATCTCCAAGCTGGCTGTCTGAGGAGAACTCTTGTAAAATTCGTCATTATGAAGAGATTATTGTTATCCTTAATCGTTACCTTGTGTAGCGTATTCGCTTGGGGACAAGCGTTGTCCGTTGTCGATGTCGGCAACAAGTGTTTAATCGAGAACAACTTTGCTGCAGCAAAACAAATTTTACGTGATAATGCGTTATATCCTGCCGTTAGAGAAAGTTCTACTGACTATGTGGTAAGTTTAGGTGATGACTCTTACACCGCTTGTATGGTAAGTGTAAAGGCAAATCCAAACAAAACAATCAAAGAAGTTAGTTTCCTTATAGGTGGCTACTATCAAGACAGAATAGGTAATGATATGGACAAATTAGGCTATAAATGTCTCAGTAAGAAGTTATCCTATGTCACGTTAGGAAATGGCTCTGTTGTACCACAATCTACTTATGGGGTTGGGAATAAACGTATGCTGTGGCGTGAATTAGATAATGGCTTTATACAACTGATATTTAAGCGTCAAGCTACATCAACAACTAAACGTAAATAAGGAGGTTCAAGATGAAGAACATTTTCATTGTTTTACTGCTATGCGTGTTTTCCATGAGCGTATCAGCACAAAAGGGAACAACGACACGGAATAGAGTTAAACAACCAACAACACTTGTAACAAAGGCTATGGCTGACAAGATAGCTGAACCATGTCTTAATCGTGTAGGATATTGTCCTACTGTCTTCTTGGAGTCAAATAAAGAGTTTCTTTCAGTATCAGACATCTTGCAAGGAAAGGCTGATGCTATACTTAGGTCATTGTATAAATATCCAAAGTATTCGGAGAACTTCATTTATGGCATATATCAGAAATGGGGATATGATGGTTTAAGAAGTCTTGGATTTACATCCGATGAGATTGCAAAATCCAAGAAAATCGTTGCAAAGAAGCAATCTAAGTAAAAATTTACACATATTTAACAATCCGACATACCACACCTTTTTATAGGGTTAAAAGTAAATGCGAGCGTCCTCACGGATTGCTCGCATTTTTCGTTGTCACTTAATCTTTGTACCTTTGCACCACTGAGGTCTCAACTCAGTAGTAAAAATTATGTTTCACCTTTAATTCAAAAATATGAGTACAAAAGCAGACAACCAAAATTATGATGAACGCCCAGTGGGCGGGTTCTTTTGGGTAGGTAATAGACTTATCCGTCTTGTAGAACGGATATACTATTGATTACTAATAGTTGGAAAGGCTGGATTTAGTTCTTGCTCTTTTTCTGTTCTTTTCTCAGTCTAATACGTTCACGGATAGTCCGAATATCTACAAACGGATTGATTTGTATGAAATCTTCAAGACTATGTTCTGCTTCAAGTATGCTTTTGGGAATGTTGCGATGCCGTATTCTCTTCTGTTTCATGATGTAACAAGTTGTTTGTAAGTTATTCTTGTCCCCATGCAATTAGCGAATAAATCACAGAAGGACTCACCCTTAGAAACTTTGCGGTTGTTGAAACGGAAAGAAACCTCATCGCAATATCTTTGCAAGTATTTACGACTGACGTGGTTGTACGTGCCACATACAGCGTCTTTCGTGATATTCCAAAAGCCTTCGATATTGTTTGTATGAACATCACCATTTACATAGTTACCCTTACCATGAACGACAATCTTGTGCGTAAAAGCCTTAGCCTTACCAAACACTCTTTGATAAGCCGAGTATTCGTCAGAGTAGATTGTACTGCCAACCTTAATCTTGCGTAGCATATTCCCAGTAAGGACTTTCCAGCCTACATTCTTGACAACCTTAACAAATACCTTTCCGTCACGTTGAAGAATGCCAAACACTGGTGCTTTGTCTTTGGTACTGCGACCTTGGCTATGCTTAACTTTCTTGTTCCTGTGGCGGTTCTTATTCTTACCACCGACATACGTTTCATCTACTTCTACAACACCGTCAAACTTTTCGGTAGGATTTTGTACGAATGCTTGTCTTATGCGTTGCAGCATGAACCAGGCAGTTTTCTTACTCACGTCTAAATACACTCTGAGCTGCGTTGTATTTATGCCGTTCTTGCTTGATGTCATGAGATAGGCAGCAATGAACCAATCCGTCAATGGAATGTTAGAGCCTTCCATAAACGTACCCTTTCTGATGCTGAAATTCTTTCCTGTGTTTTTACAACGATAATAGCCATCACCCCTTCGATATACCTTTGATGTTGGGTCGTAAGGTGAAGTTGGAACTTTTTCGTCCCAAAGTTTCTCTTCTAAGAAGTGGATACAATCCGCCTCCGTCTTAAAAGCCTGAAGAAGTTGCTTCAAAGACTTGAATTTTGAGAAATCAAAAGTTTTCATATAACAAAGTTTTAGTGTGTCTTTTGTCATATAAACTTTGGTGGACAAAATTCTTTGAGGAGTTACGGATGTAGAAACGGAAAAAAAGAGGAAATAGCAGATGATTGGGAACTACCTTAATTCAAAAAGATGCGCTTATACAAAGCCACTACTTGCCAACCCTGCTCGGTCAGCTCGTAGTTAACTTCTGATGAAGATGTCGATAAACTTCATAATTTGGTTTTGTAGCGTTCCCTTTCATCTGTATTTCCTTTTACCAATATAATAATCAGTTTGCATAGCAATTCTTAGGAATTGTGAAAATAATTTGTTTTGTAGTGCTTTAATTGATTGGAAATGCGTGACTTTGCTAAAAATAGGAATATAAGAATGATGACAGATTTTACTCATTTCTTGTCATCAATGGGTATTGTACCAAAAGATACAACTGATGAAACAATATCTTTTGAATACAACGGATGGTCATATTTGTTCGTTTCGGACAAAAGTGACCCTTATTATATACGCTTAATATTACCAAATATTGAGAACATAAACAATGCTAATGAAATTGATGTTTACAAAATTATCAATCAGTATAATAACAGGTTCAAAGCCGTAAAAATGCGTGTTGTAGAAAATTCAATTTGGTTGTCTATTGAGCAATTTTTGTATTCACGAGAGAACTCCAATAACTTGTTTCTTCGACTAATGAAAATACTTGAAACTGTAATTACCGAATATAGAATATCAACACGGACATTGTCAAGAACGGATATAACGAATATCCCTAAACAAGAATAATCCGTCAAAGTTTGTATATGTAAATTATGGGGCTAAATTATTCCCCCTCACCATAAATTATATTCATATAGCCTTTTGTATTTGGTTAGTACTTTGTTTTTCTTCCCACTGAAGACGTTTGAACCTGCTTTTGAACTTACGATAAGTAGAGTCTTCTTTGCCCTTGATCATTTCAAGATAGTTAATTTTACCGTCGATTACATTGACAAGACTCTTTTCGATACCCTTGTAGAAATCTCTTGTAAAGATGATTTGTGCTTGTGCATAGCCATATTTCTCCCACAAGTGAAGAAGCACCCGCAACTGTTTTATATAAGAACGGGGAACGTTGATTTTATCGCTTACAACGACTCCGGTAACCCCTCGACGTGTACCCGGTACAAATGTCCTTGTCTTCTTTTCATTCACTTTGAGCCCATACTTCGCAATGATATTATAAATCCTTGATTGCCAGAAAGGACTCATCCTGCGAATTGATTTACTATGACTGAATGTAATATCATCGGCATAGCGCGAATATTTACATTCCATTCTTTCAGCAAGCTTTGACATATCTTTATCAAGGCTCTTCAGCACAATGTTAGACAGAACAGGCGATGTCGGTGCGCCCTGTGGTAGCACCTCGACACCCGAACTGTCAGGAACGGTGCAAATTCTACATATAATATTGATTACTTCATTGCTTTGCAGTCTATCACCAAGCTCTCGATGGAGAGCCCGACGAACCATGAGTTTTGTTATGCTCGGAAAGAAATTTTCGAGGTCTGTATTAAATATGCAGGTTTGACCCACGTGTATCATGGCGTTATCCTTGACACTTTTCTCTAATACAAAACCGGTGGCGTGTTCATCGGGAACGAATATGGATTGCAGAACTATATTTAGTGCTGTTTGGATAGCCTTCAACGGTTTGACAGGAGCGCTGATTTTTCTTTGTCCACCTGACTTCTTGGGTATCGTAAAATCGACATAGGCGGACTTTCTTGCGTTGGCTGACGCAAATCGCATTATCTGTCTGCCGGACTTGGGTTCGGCCAGACTCCAACCGTCAATAAGCGGTGCAATGAAATTCAACACATCAAATAACTCCTTTCGGTTACTGATGGTCACGTCCTTGAGATATTCTGCAATTTGGTCTCGCATAGTTTTGTCAGTTTGCGAGAGCAGTGAAAACATCGGTCTTACTTTCGTGTGTGCCGGATGGTCGAGGCTTCGGCAATGTGCGCTGTGAACGAGGGAGTGCATTTCACATCACCGAGAGCGAAGCGAAGGTGATGAAACATGCACGACCGGAGTGAACAGCGTGCAGGGTCGATGCCGAGTAATAAACTTTGGGGTGCGCTCCGATAATTCGGAACGAAGTCTGCCGGATTCAGCAGACAGATGGCAAAGGTCTGACCGATGTTTTCAATGTCCTCTTGTTTCTTTTCATCGGCAAAGTTATAGAGGACGTATGAAAAATCGTTTCATATATGAAAACGATTTGCAGAAAAATTTGAGACTACTTGTAGAGCGCTGCCAGAGAGTCTGATTTCTCTTTTATAAGATTCCGGAGCCATATTGGAGTAAGAACCTCAATATCATCGCCATGACTCATTATTTCCTGAATAAAGTCGTATGCTGGTGACATATAGTATCCAAAGGTAATAAAACCATCCCCGTGTTCAAGTTCCTCTTGCGAGGGATGTAGTGGTAATGATTTTACATATTTGGGAAATTCTCGATAGCATTTCAGGATAACCCGAGTAGGAGTAGAATATCCGTCAGAACAAATCCCATAGAAGTTTGCGAAGAAGTCTTTTGCAGAAAAATCTTCGGGATAGGTAAATTGCTCTGATGATAGTTCGAGTTTAGTGATGCGATCTAAAGCAAATATCAACCGCTTGCCGCTATCCACGGTTTGGCCGAGCATATACCACCTCCTTTTGAACAACTTTAAGCACAACGGCTCCAATATCCTATCACTCAAATTATTCTTGGTTGAGTGATAGGATGTGTATTGAAATACTATGCGCAGATTATCTCTCAAAGCCTGTGATAGAACGGGGAGCCATTCCCGACCTCCGGGTACGGGTTCCAAAACTATTTTGTCAGAGATAGCCTTGTTTTCAAGCAATAATGACTCGGTTGCCATACTGTCTGTAAGCCAGTTCAACACTTCATTATTTTCAAGTTCTTCCTGATTGGCTATGAAATACTGACTGTTCTCTCTCATTGAAGAGCATTGTATGTCAACGCCCAACTCCGTGAGAATAGCCTGTCGGTGATTATGAAAGGTGCGTTTGGACAACTCAGTCCCCTTATAGTTAAGGGTTGAGATGTCCCACTTGTCACTTATTTCTTTGAAAGTTATTTTTCTGGCGTCAAGAATGGTGTTTATGAGCCAGATATATTTGCGAAGTGTTGAGTCTGCCATACAAATTTCTTTATCTGACTGCAAAGTTAATCATAATGTATGAAAATCATATTCACACATTATGAAACCTATAGGAATAAGGGCAGAATATTTAGCAGAATCTAAACTGTCACGCCTTTGATTATTTCAATGACCGCTTATACTGTCTTAGCCTACTCTCAACCGGCAACTGCAAAATTATTAATTTGTCGGAAGAAAACATCCTT
>ERZ791881.514-NODE-514-length-35266-cov-18.257192_pt1 | contig 35266 bp, 29 predicted proteins | sample MGYA00510161_ERZ791881 | MGnify/ENA primary metagenome ERZ791881 (study PRJEB30046, sample SAMN00792073) | human gut metagenome | study: EMG produced TPA metagenomics assembly of the A metagenome-wide association study of gut microbiota in type 2...
ATTCAGGATGCTTTCACGCATGGAGCGTATCTCATGCGGATCAATATCTTTATTGCTCCAAAGGTAGTCTTTGTACTCCGCCAATGTATCTACATGGTCTTTCACGGACACATCTGTATGGCTGATTATCTGCTTCAGCCGGGCGATTATTTGCTGTAAATAGCTTCTTTCTTGCTTCTCTGTTTGATTGAACATCGTAGTAATTAATTGCTAAAGGATGAAAATAGAGTCAATACGGTGCGCAAAATTACTGCAATCGGGTAGGATAGGAAATGGCTATTTATAGCTATATATCCATAAGTTTTGTATCTTTGCACGCTCAAAATGAACGATATGGATATTCTTGAACTTGCCCTACATAATCAGCAAACCGCTTGGAAAATACTGGAACATACCGGTATTATTCCGGCATGGGAACATATTGGGGCAACCGTTCATTTGGTAGGCTCGCTCAAATCCGGTCTGCTGGCAAAGAGTAGGGATATAGACCTACATATCTATACCGATACATTGGATATTGCAGCCAGCTTTTCTGTGATGCAAGAACTTGCCGAACGGCTCTCTTTAAAGGAAATCCAATTTAAGAATCTGGTTCAGACAGAAGAAGAGTGCATCGAATGGCACGCCATTTACGAAGATGAGGACAGGAACACGTGGAAGTTTGACATGATTCATATTCGTAAAGGCTCAAAATATGATGGTGTGGTTGAAAAAGTAACTGCTGCCATTACGAACCGACTTACTCCTGAAATCAAGCAAACTATCCTTCAAATTAAATTCGATGTGCTGGACGGAGTACAGATTCCCGGCATAGAAATCTATCATGCTGTTTTCGTGGGTGGAGTTCGCAATTATGAAGAACTGGAACAATGGAGAAAAACAAATCCGCTGACAAATAGCTTAGATTGGCTGCCGTAATCAATAGAGAATACCGAAACTTTCTGCCCGATTAATGGCTTCGATCACATTATCAACATTCAATTTTGCCAATATATTCTTGCGGTGATTGTTCACTGTATAAATACTAAGGTTCAGTTTAGATGCAATCTCCTTGCTTAAAAAGCCTTGCCGGATTAGTAAGAGTATTTCCTTTTCCCGCTTGGTTAATTGTTGGTCTGCTGGAACAACTGCCGATGCAAGTATCTCACCTGTCTTCCGATTAATAACTGTTCGCTTGATTCGTTCCATAGGTGCTTGATCGGGTGAAAGATCCATCACTCCCATAATCATCCATGCTTTTCCGTTTTTGTCTTTCTGAATTACTTGGTGGCGACTGATTACATTCACATATTCTTGCCGGGCATTCAGCATACGAATCTGGAATATCTGCTGATAATCATTCCTTTGTTCTTGCGGAAGTGAATAGATGAACTGCCCGTGTTCAATCTGGTGTTCGATGAGTTGCGCCCGGTCGTCCGGGTGAATCCGTTCCTCCAATAAATCCCCCTGCTTGTGAATCGTCTTTATCCATGTAGGGTTATATCCGAAGATAGTAGCAAAATTATCGGATGCAAAATCGTACCGTTCTTTGAAAACATCTACCGTAAAGATGCAACTTTGGCTCATTTGTGAGAATGTCTGTATAGATGCTTTGCGTTCATTCCACAAATCATAGTCCACATCCAGCGGGCTGATCTGCTGTCTTGCCCATAATTCTTCGGGAGTTATCTTATTGGTAGTCATGCGGCAAAGATAAGCGATAAATCTTTTCGTATCTCTATTTCCATTTGACTTTCTAAGTAAATGCGTTCAAAAAACGAATATCTCATTAGTCTATTCCAATTGAATTAAGCCAGAGGTAGACAGGATATACCACTTCCAGACAGTTTTGAAAACGGCTCTTGATTCTTCTTTCATTTGCCGATGAAAATAGAATCAACACGTTTTATAAACCATTAAAAATTAAAAGCATGGAAGTAGTAACCATTGAAAAGAGAACCTTTTCGTATGTCTGCGAGCGGTTCACCGAGTTTGCCAAACGAATAGAAAGTTTGTGCAGCATTCATACGCAGAAAGTAGAAAACTGGCTGGATAGTCAGGAAGTGTGCCTGTTGTTAGGCTTTAGTAAACGAACGCTACAATATTACCGAAGTAGCGGACGGCTGGCTTATTCTCAAATCGGCAGCAAGATTTATTATAAGTCTTCCGATATTGAAAGAATTATTGCGGACAGTGAAACACAAAATCAATCAGCCAAACAAATTATGCCTTATGAGAAGAACTAAAGAAGATTACCCGTCCTTCAACCTGTTTTCTATTGTCGGCACATGGGAAAGCGTTAATCTGAATCCTACGGTTATCATCTACCGGAACGACAAAGAGTATCTTCTTTCTATTATATATGTATCGGAAACCACTAAACAGGCTTCGCCCGCTACTTATGAGATACAGCAAGATGGTAGCCAGTATTTTATTGCCATTGCATCCAAACGGCTCTATGTAGATTATGATTCGGCAAAAGATGTACTTAGCATTTCATCGCTGGGTGACTATTTGCGCAACTGACCAGCTATCTAGCCATCTTGAAATCAATATTTCAATAAAACAATCTTTCAATCATGGAACTAATAAATAAAGATACCCCACAAGTCAAAGAATTTATTTCTTCGCTCGATTCAATGCTGAACGGCATTGAATCTATTGTCAAGCACTACAAGCCCCACCTGAACGGGGAACGCTTTCTTTCTAACAATGAAGTTTCCAAGAAACTGAATGTCAGTTTGCGAACCTTACAAGAGTGGAGAGATACAGGGCTAATCCTCTTTATCCAGATAAAAGGTAAAATCATCTATCGCCAGAGCGATATTGATAAGCTGCTCCAAAAGCACTACTTTGAAAGCTGGAAAGAATAACTATCTAAAAGAGTATGATTTCCACTATCTTAAAAGGAAGCCTCTTTTATTAAGGTGGAAATTATACCTTTGCATTCCAAACAGTTGCAATTATGAAGTTTGTAATAGAATCCGGCACACCTGCCGATATTGACGAATTAGAAAAGTTGTATGATGATCTGAATGATTATCTATCAGCTACCACCAACTATCCCGGATGGATAAAAGGCATTTATCCTATTCGTGAAGATGCGGTTGTTGGCATAGAAAATAATACTCTTTTTGTTGTCAGGTATGACGGAAAGATAGCTGGCTCTATTATATTAGACCATCATCCCGATGAAGCCTATAATAGTGTAAGGTGGAAAATAGAAACTAACTACAGCCATATTTTTGTGATACGCACTTTTGTGGTGCATCCCTCATTCTTGAAAATGGGTATCGGTCGTGCTTTGATGGACTATTCGTTTAAACTGGCTCAACAATCAGGCATAAAATCTATTCGTTTGGATGTGTATGAGAATAATCTTCCGGCAATTTCTCTCTATGAGAAATGCGGTTTTGAATACATTGATACTGTAGATTTAGGTTTTGGCAACTACGGACTGAATTGGTTCAAACTGTACGAGAAACTTGTTTAAACTCTAATCAAGTGGAAGACGTTTTCATTATGTCAGCCCCGAAGACATTGTTTTTCGGAATTTAATTTGAATCATTGACTTTTCCAGTGAAGTATTTAGTCTGTGCAAGTCTTTAGATGAAAATACTCTCGAGCATAGTGAGAGGAAGATTTTCATCTAAACCGAAGGCTTGGACTTGAACAGGCTAAATACGGAACTTACCTTTGTCAATGTTTCATATTAGATTTAGAGATAAATTATATTTTGAATCAATATTGTTTAAAATCATTGAATGTTCTTTGCAGAAAAGGATTATATTTGTACATTAAACAAATTGGATTATGAAAAGGTATATATGGTTTCTAATAATTATAGGCATTCTGTTTGCTTTATCTGCTCCCATTTTATTTACTCAAAAGTGGAGTAATATTGATTTTATGGAAACTGGTCAAATTGGTGATACTATTGGAGGAACTACAGCTCCAATAATAGGACTCCTTAGCGTTTTATTACTTTTTTACACACTATGGGAACAAATAGAGTTTAATAAAAAGCAGAAAGAAATATCAATAGATGAACAGTTTAAGTCTACATTTTTTAATTTGCTACAAACTCAAAGAGATATACTTGAAAGAGTGTCTGGTAAATTTACGAAATTAGGACTCTTTGTGTATGAAGAATATCCTCAGCATAATAATGACATTAAGATTATGAAAGGGAACAAAGGATGGGCTACAGTAAAGAATAAGCCTATTGATGTTGAAAGTAGAGAGCTGGAATTTTTTAAATTAGCAAAAGAACAATTGCAGCTTATTTTCTACTCGTTAGATTCTAAAGAATATTATAAAGGTTATAATATCGAAGAAGCATATGAAGCTGAAATGGATTTGGAGGGGAAAATAATAAGAGGATGTAATATTCCTAGTGAAATAGAAAAAGAACAAGATATACTCATTAGAAACACAAGAAAACCTTTTAGAATATCTTATATAAATGATAAATACAAAATCTCTCAAAAACTGCATAGTGAGTATCAAAGCATGTCTATCGAGAAAAAAATAGCTTTAGGTTATGCTTTTTTCTTTAATAATTATGAGAATATTGGGTATTATTTCAGACACTTATATCGAATTTTAAAATTTATCAAAATGAGTGAAGATGAAAAACTTGAAATTTGGAAAGGTAAAGCTTCGGAAGCAGAAAAAGAGAACATCCATAATCAATTTAAGCAGTATGCACAGTTTATTCAAGCACAAATGTCTATAGACGAATTATTATTGCTTTTTTATAATAGCTTTTTATTTGACAAAGCTAAAGAACTGATAATATATTATGATCTATTAGAAAATTTGACTATTCAAAATCTAATTAAAAACGATCATAATTGTATTGATGATTTGAAACTTAAAGATAAAAAAAATCTCTTTTTAAATTTGTTGAAAAATACTCAATGATATATACTAGTGTAATAAAGAAGACATTAAAACACTAGTATATACTTCGCAATTTTTATATAGTTAATTCCGACAGACAACTATTTACTTTTTGCATATCCTTAAAAATATTTTGATCCAGTACCCGTGCATAGTGTTTGGTTACGCTTGTATCTGCATGACCTAACATCTTAGCAACATTCTCCATACTCACGCCATTCGCAAGGCAAATGCTTGTGGCATAGCTGTGTCTTGCTGAATGTGTGCACAGATTTTTCTGCAACCTGCATACATCGGCAATCTCTTTCAAATAACTGTTCATGCGCTGATTGCTCAATACAGGCAATAGTTTTCCGGTACATTCTGCCACATTTTTATACTTTTCAAGTATTGAAGCTGCCACAGGTAGCACAGGAATGTTACACATGATTTTTGTCTTTTGCCGGTTCTTCCTTATCCAAAGTTCCCCTTTGTTGTCTTTTACCAAGTGTTCGGGTGATAAATCTTTCACATCGCTGAACGCCAAGCCAGTAAAAATGCAAAAGACAAAAACGTCACGTACCTGTTCTACTCGTTTAATTGTAAACTCTTTGGCGAGAATGATTTTAATCTCGTCCATCGTCAGAAATTCAGGATCGGTTTCTTCCAATTTGAAACGGTAGTAAGCAAACGGATCTTTCTTTATCCAGTCGTTTTCCAAAGCAATACGGATAATCTTCTTTAAATTCTTCAATCGGGTAATAGCGGAGTTCTGCGCACAACCTTTTTCAATCTTCAAGAAAGCATCGAACTTAGAAATGAAGTTGGCTTCCAAGTTATTCAGGGCAATATCAGATAACTGATATTCTTTCTTAATGAATTCCTCCAAATATCGGGTAGTGGTTTCATACCGTTGAACGGTTTTACTAACAAAGTCTTTGCCGATCAGCTTACGACTTTGTTCGTTGTGTTCTCTGAATACTTGCAAAAGGGTTTTGCTTTCTTCATCCACACCATAATACAGTTTTCTCACAAGATCAACGGTGATAACCTTGTCGGAAGTTTCCAGTTCCCTATAAATTTGGTGTATGCGTGAGCGTGTGATTTCTAAGTAGTGGTTCAGTTCCACCGACATACGGTCTTTTCCTTTTGAATTCTCTTTTGCTTGATTCCATAGGTTTACGGGACAACTTCTTTTGATAGAAATATCTACCATACAGCCGTTTACAGTGATTCTCATGCACACAGGTGCTTCTCCGTTCTTTAATAACTTGGCTTTTTTGATAAAGAACAAAACAGAAAATGATTTTCGAGCCATTTTTACATCGTTTTTTAAGTTACAAAACTATGTATTCTTTTCCAAAGTAAGTCTATGCAAAATACTGTGAATCAGTGAGAAATATGCAAATTCGTGGGACTTTTTCGAACTAAATTTTAGTCCCACGATTTGTCCACCGATAATATGCTTGAAACGGCTATTTTCTGCTACCTGCCAGAAAAAAGAAATCCCTGATAATGTCTGATTATCAGGGATTTGCTTGATTTTTCTTTTGTTTTCAGTGATCCGCCTGGGGCTCGAACCCAGGACCCCAACATTAAAAGTGTTGTGCTCTACCAGCTGAGCTAGCGAATCATCCTGTGCGTTACTTTTGTAATGCGAGTGCAAAGATAGGGGGTTTTATTTTATTATACAAATTTCAAGAGGGATAAATTTTAGTTTTTTCATGGGGAGCAAATGCAAGAAACAAGATATAAGCACTTTACATCACGTATTACAATCATGCATAAACCGGTTACATATCTTCACGAGACGAAGACGAACCACAATCCTAAATCGTTAGGATCACACAACCTAAAGCCACATGATCGCACAGTCCTAACCACAACGCCGCACAACCTCTCCTACCCTTCATTTATGATAACGCTAAAACTCAACTTCCGAGGAATAGCATATCTACCGGCTTCTTGCACAAGAGAATTAAACCGAGTAATCTCCACACGCCAAACTTGGCAATCGGTAGATATCTGATACCTATGATCTTTGTTCATTTGTAAAATAAAAGATATTTACGTAGATTTGTACACCATTATTTTAAGTTAAGGAACCAATTAACACACAAAAAATTATATGGCAGACGATAAGAAGATTATTTTCTCGATGGTAGGCGTGAACAAGATCTTTCCGCCTCAAAAACAGGTTTTAAAGAATATATATCTGTCCTTTTTCTATGGGGCGAAGATCGGAATCATCGGATTGAATGGTTCCGGTAAATCTACGTTGCTGAAGATTATCGCCGGTATCGATAAGGATTATCAGGGAGAGGTGGTCTTCTCCCCCGGGTATTCCGTAGGGTATCTGGAGCAGGACCCTAAGTTGGAGCCGGGCAAGACCGTGAAGGAGATTGTGCAGGAAGGCGTGCAGGAGATCGTGGACACCTTGAAAGAATATGAGGAGGTGAACGAGCGATTCGGCGATCCGGAGGTGCTGGAAGATCCGGATAAGATGGATGCCTTGATCAACCGTCAGGCGGAGTTGCAGGACAAGATCGACGCTACGGACGCATGGAACCTCGACAGCCGTCTGGAACGTGCCATGGACGCTTTGCGTTGTCCGCCGGAGGATCAGGTGGTGGATACGTTGTCCGGAGGCGAGCGTCGCCGGGTGGCCCTTTGCCGATTGCTGCTCCAGCAGCCGGACGTATTGCTGTTGGATGAGCCGACCAACCACTTGGACGCCGAGTCGATCGACTGGCTGGAGCAACATCTGCAACAATATGCCGGTACCGTTATCTGCATCACGCACGACCGTTACTTCCTAGACCACGTGGCCGGATGGATCCTTGAGCTGGATCGTGGCGAGGGTATCCCTTGGAAGGGTAATTACTCCTCTTGGCTAGACCAGAAGACGAAGCGTATGGCTCAAGAAGAGAAGCAAGTCAGCAAGCGCCGTAAGACCTTGGAGCGTGAGCTGGAATGGATCAATATGGCGCCGAAGGCCCGTCACGCCAAGGGTAAGGCACGTCTGAACTCGTACGAGGCCCTCTTGAACGAGGACCAGAAGGAGCGTGAGGCTAAGCTGGAGATCTTCATCCCGAACGGCCCTCGCTTGGGCAATAAGGTGATCGAGGCACAGCATGTGGCGAAGGCGTTCGGCGATAAGCTGCTGTTCGATGATTTGAACTTCATGCTTCCCCCGAACGGTATCGTGGGAGTCATCGGGCCAAACGGTGCCGGTAAGACTACCTTATTTAAGATGATCATGGGCATGGAAAGCATCGACAAGGGGACCTTCGAGGTGGGCGAGACCGTACAAGTAGGTTACGCCGACCAGACCCATAAGGATATAGACCCGAAAAAGACCGTTTACCAAGTCGTATCCGGCGGACAAGAATTCATCCGTATGGGCGGCAAGGAGGTGAACGCACGCGCTTACCTGTCTAAATTCAATTTCGCGGGAGCGGATCAAGAGAAGCTATGCGGCGTACTCTCCGGAGGAGAGCGTAATCGCCTGCATCTGGCGCTGACGCTGAAAGCGGACGCGAACGTATTGCTGCTCGACGAGCCGACCAACGATATCGACGTGAACACGCTACGTGCCTTGGAGGAGGGGCTGGAGAACTTCGCCGGTTGCGCCGTCGTCGTCTCTCACGACCGTTGGTTCTTGGACCGTATCTGTACCCATATCCTGTCGTTCGAGGGCGATTCCAACGTGGTCTTCTACGAAGGGACCTATTCCGAGTACGAGGAATACAAACGTAAGACCTTGGGCGACGCCGAGCCGAAACGGGTACGCTATCGCAAACTAATCGTTGATTAATCATACTATAAATAGAGTTTAATGCCATGAAAAAAAGAATGCTATCTTTGGCTGTATTAGCCGCTTCCCTCTTCTGTTTCTCCGATGGGGCGAACGCACAGAAGACCGAGAAACTGTTCAACGGGAAAGACCTGTCTAACTGGAATTTCGTAGTCGACAAAAACTCCGTCCCCGCCGATCAGGTCTATTCCGTACGCGACGGTAAGATCTTCATCACCGGCCAGCCTTTCGGCTATATGTACACCAAGGAGAAATACAGCGACTATAAATTGCACGTGGAATGGCGTTGGCCGAATGGGGATTCCAACGCCAATAGCGGTATCTTCTTACACATCGTAGATTTCCAGAATCCCTTCCCGAACAGTATCGAATGCAACCTGCAAGCCGGGAGGGCCGGATTGTTCGTACTGCTGGGAGGCTCCGACCTTGTCGAGTACCAGCAACGCCCGGGAGAGGAACGTCCCTTCTTCCCTGTCGTAAAGAACGTGAACCCGTCCAGCGAGAAGCCCGCCGGAGAGTGGAACGAGGCGAACATCTTCGTGAAAGACGGCGTCATCACCGTTTACATCAACGGCGTATACCAGAACACCGGAACCAACAAGGTGAAGGAAGGCCATATCGGGCTACAGAGCGAGGGTAAGGAGGTTGAGTTCAGAAACGTAACCCTCACCAAGTGGTAAGCGGAGCCGTTTCCGGCGCATCTGTAATAATTAAACGGAATCTTTTAAATAGTATTAAAATAATATAGTACATTCGCGAGGATTCCTTTTCAATGAGGAACATATCATTGCAATAACCAATTTAAGAGGTAATGAAAAGAGACAACATCATTTTTGACATTATCGAGAAGGAGCACCAACGCCAATTGAAAGGCATTGAGTTGATCGCTTCCGAGAACTTTGTCAGCGACCAGGTCATGCAGGCCATGGGAAGCTGTCTGACCAACAAATACGCCGAGGGATATCCCGGCAAGCGTTATTATGGGGGTTGCGAGGTAGTAGACCAAAGTGAGACGATCGCTATCGAACGGTTGAAAAAGCTATTCAACGCCGAATGGGCCAACGTGCAGCCTCACTCCGGGGCGCAGGCCAACGCAGCCGTATTTTTCGCCGTATTGAATCCGGGCGACACGTTCCTCGGGTTGAACCTGTCGCATGGCGGACACCTGTCCCACGGTTCACCAGTAAATAGCTCCGGCGTTCTCTATCACGCTACCGAATATAATGTAAAGGAAGATACCGGACGGGTGGACTACGACCAGATGGAGGAAGTAGCCCTTCGTGAGAAACCGAAATTGATCGTTGGCGGTGGTTCCGCTTATTCCCGTGACTGGGATTACAAACGTATGCGTGAGATAGCCGACAAGGTAGGCGCCTTATTGATGATCGATATGGCTCACCCGGCAGGCCTGATCGCCGCCGGTTTGCTGAACAACCCGCTGGAGTACGCTCACATCGTAACGTCTACGACGCATAAGACCCTGCGGGGTCCTCGTGGCGGTATCATCCTGCTGGGTAAGGATTTCGAGAATCCTTGGGGTAAGAAAACACCGAAAGGCGAGATCAAGAAGATGTCTCAGTTGTTGGACTCCGCCGTATTCCCGGGTATCCAAGGCGGTCCGCTGGAGCATGTGATCGCGGCCAAGGCCGTAGCCTTCGGAGAGGCTTTGGAGCCGGAATACAAGACGTACCAAGCACAGGTGAAAGCGAACGCCGCCGCTATGGCCAAGGCCTTCACGGACAAAGGGTACAAGATCATCTCCGGCGGTACGGACAACCACAGCATGCTGATCGACCTGCGCACGAAGTTCCCCGACCTGACCGGTAAGGTGGCCGAGAAAGCCTTGGTAGCCGCCGACATCACGGTGAACAAGAACATGGTTCCGTTCGACAGCCGCTCGGCCTTCCAGACCTCCGGTATCCGTGTGGGTACGCCCGCTATCACGACCCGTGGCGCTAAAGAGCCGCTTATGGGCGAGATCGTGGAACTGATCGACACCGTATTGGCCGCTCCCGAATGCGATAAGACTATCGGCGCCGTTCGTGAGAAGGTGAACGGTATCATGAAGGAATATCCTATCTTCGCATGGTAAATAGGAAATTGAGAATTGAGAATTGAAAAGGATGCCAAACGGCATCTTATCTTCAACTCTCAATTCTCTTTTTAAACTCTCAAAAACATCTAAACAATATTCAATTTTCAACTTTCAATTTTTAATTCTATGAAAAAGCTCCTTGCTACAATCTGCGCCGGCGCTGTCTTGGGCCTGATGGCCTCGTGTGATGATGCTCCCGGTAAAGCGAAAGCTTACAACCAAGGTATCAACATCATCCCGACACCGGTCAGCCTTACGCAGAACGAGGGAAACTTCAAGCTAAACAAAAACACGAAGATCTACGCTTCCACCCCGGAGGCGAAAACCGTAGCCGAGTTCTTCGCGGCTAAAATGAACACGGCGACAGGCTACCAGATAGCTACCGCCGACAAAGAGACCTCCGACGGTATCTCGTTGGTTATCGACGGCTCTCTGGACGTAAACGACGAGGGATACACGTTAGACGTAGCCGACAGCGGCGTCCGTATCAAGGCCAAGACCCCTCAAGGTCTTTTCTACGGTATGCAATCGTTCTTGCAATTGCTGCCCGCCGAGATCGAGAGTCCTTCCGCCGTGAAAGGTATCGCATGGACCGCTCCGGCCGTATCTATCAAGGACGAGCCTCGATTCGGTTACCGTGGTATCATGCTAGACCCCTGCCGCCATTTCATCCCGGTAGAGAATATCAAGAAGCAGCTGGATGTATTGGCCTTGTTCAAGATCAACCGCATGCATTGGCACCTGACCGACGACCAAGGATGGCGTATCGAGATCAAGAAGTACCCGAAACTGACCGAGATCGGCTCTAAGCGCATCGATGGCGAGGGTACCGAGTACGGAGGCTTCTATACCCAAGAGGAGGTGAAGGATATCGTTAAATACGCGGCGGATCGTTTCATCACGATCGTTCCCGAGATAGAGCTTCCGGGACACGAGATGGCCGCTATCGCCGCCTATCCGGAGCTGTCTTGCGAGGGTAAGCAGGGTACTCCCCGTATCATCTGGGGCGTGGAAGACATCGTATTATGCGCCGGCAAGGAAGAGCCCTTCCAGTTCTTCGAGGACGTGATCGCCGAGGTAGCTCCCCTATTCCCGGGCGAGTATTTCCATATCGGAGGCGATGAGTGCCCGAAGACGAGCTGGGAGAAATGCCCGCTTTGTCAGGCCCGTATCCGTAAGGAAGGCTTGAAAGGCGACAAGGAGCATACGGCCGAGGAGAAATTGCAGAGCTATTTCGTACAACGCATGGAGAAGGTCGTAAACAAGCACGGCAAGAAGATGATCGGATGGGACGAGATCCTCGAGGGAGGTCTGGCTCCATCGGCCACGGTAATGTCTTGGCGAGGTGAGGAAGGCGGTATCGCCGCCGCTAGCATGAACCACGAGGTAATCATGACCCCCAGCAGCGAGGGCATGTATATCGACCAGTTCCAAGGCGACTACAAGATCAACCCGGTATCTATCGGAGGATTCACCACGGCGGAGCGGGTCTATAAGTACAACCCCGTCCCCGACACGCTGGCAGCGGCCGGTAAAGGGCATTTCATCAAGGGCGTGCAATGCAACGTATGGAGTGAGTACCTTTATAACACGGACATCATGGAGTACCGTATCTATCCTCGTATCCTAGCCCTCTCCGAGATCGCTTGGAGCCCGCTGGACCGGAAGGATTACAAGGACTTCGAACGCCGTCTGGACAACGCTCAGGTTCGCCTAGACGGACACGGTATCAACTACTACATCCCGCAGCCCGAGCAACCGAACGGTTCTTGCAACTTCGTGGCTTTCACGGACAAGGCTACCATGACATTCACCACGAACCGTCCGATGAAGATGGTCTACACGCTGGATGGCACCGAGCCTACCCCGGAATCTACCGTATATACGGCTCCTTTCGACATCACAGAGACTACGACCGTGAAGATCGCTTCCGTGTTGCCTTCCGGCAAGATGGGTAAGCCTCGCACGATCCTCGTGGAGAAACAAACGCTGGCTCCCGCCAAGGAGGTAGCCAAGACGACCCCGGGCCTCGACATGGAGGTATTCGATGGCATGTACCTAAGCGTAAATAATCTGGAGGCCGCTCAGAAGACCGGTAAGAAACAGGTCATCAAGACGACCCGTGAACTGACCAACCAAGTGCCCGCCCCCGAATCCATGCGAGGCGTGAAGCAATACGCCGCTATCGCTACCGGCTACGTGAACATCCCGGAGGATGGCGTTTATTACATCTCTTCCGATTTAGAGGAGGTATGGATCGACGGCAAGTTGATGGTCAATAACGGTGGCGAGGTAAAACGCTTCTCCCGTCATGACACCTCCGCGGCCTTGGCAAAGGGCTTGCACGAGATCAAGCTGGTATTCCTTGGACACATCATCGGAGGTTGGCCTTCCAACTGGAACGACGGCAGCGTACAACTCCGTAAATCGGATGCCGAGAAATTCACGCCGATCACGGCTGAGATGCTAAGTCATTAAGATCATTTCCGCAGGGGGGAAGCGAGCGATCCTCCCCCCGATATAAACCGCAGGGGCGGGATTCGTCCGCCCTCCCACGCATACACGGCACGGGAGGCGGACAGATCCCGCCCCTACTGCATTCTTCCGGCGAATATAATTGTGTTTAATAGCGAACACTACTGGGTTCAACCATGAATACTATTGTGTTCAACCGCAAACACTACTGTTTTTTTACCCTCAACTCATACAAGTCGTGGCGACGGTCCCGAAGGTTACGCACGCTACCATACGTATGCAACTCGTTGAGCAAATCAAGGTCCACGTCCGATACAAGGATCATCTCCGTATTCGGGGTTGCCTCCGCACGCTTGCCATCGGTCGGGAAAGCGAAATCGCAAGGCGTGAACACACCCGACTGGGCGTACTGTATATCCATATTATGCACACGAGGCAGGTTGCCCACGCTGCCCGCTATCACCACGAAGCACTCGTTCTCGATCGCCCGGGCTTGGGCACACACACGAACCCGAGAGTAACCGTTCTGCGTATCCGTAAGGAAAGGCACGAAGAGGATCTGCATCCCTTGGTCGGCCATGATACGGGAAAGCTCCGGGAATTCCACGTCATAGCAGATCAGCACGCCGATCCGGGCGCAATCCGTATCAAACGTCTTCACCATCTTCCCGCCCGAGAGTCCCCAGCTCTTCTGCTCGTCCGGGGTGACATGTACCTTCTCGTACATCTCGTAGGAGCCGTCACGACGGATCAGGTATCCCACGTTATACAGCGCCCCGTCCTCCTTCAGCAAAGGCATGCTACCGGTGATGATATTGATATTGTAACTGATGGCGAGGTTCACGAATCGCTCACGGATCTCCTCGGTGTACTGTGCCAGCCCACGGATGCTCTGCGCCTCCCCCAGATGGTTGAACTTGGCCATCAGCGGAGCGTTGAAATACTCGGGGAAAAGGACGAAGTCGCTCTTGTAATCGGATACGGCGTCGACGAAGAACTCCACCTGCTCGAACACGTCGTCCAGTGTCTTATAAGGCCGCATCTGCCATTGTACCAGACCGACACGCACGGTTGTCTTCTTATCCACGTAATCCGTCGTAGGCGGCTGGTAATAGATATTATCCCATTGCAGCAGGGTAGCGCAATGCTTCGACTCCTCGTCGTTCGGCAAGTAGTTCATCATCACTTTCCGCACGTGGAAATCGTTGGAGAGCTGGAAGGTGAGCACCGGGTCGTAGATCTGGCGTGAGCGCACCTTCTCGATGTATTCCTTCGGGCGCATATGATCGGCGTATTTATAATAGTTCGGGATACGTCCGCCGAACATGATCGCCTTCAGGTTCAACTTCTCGCACAGCTCCTTCCGGTACTCGTACATACGGCGGGCCAGCCGGAGGCCCCGGTAGTCCGGATGGATGAACACCTCTATACCATATAATATATTCCCGTTCGGGTTATGCGTGCTGAACGTCTCGTTGCCCGTTACCTTGGCGTAGGTATGATCCCCTTTCACCATGTCATAATCCACGATGATGGAGAGGGCGCATCCTACGATCCGGTCATCCACCAGCGTCACGACCTGTCCCTCGGGAAATATCCGTATCAACGTCTCGATCTGCTTGCGGGTCCAGAAAACATCCTTGTCGGCATACACCCTCTTGAAAGATTGCGACAACTGCGTATAGTCCTCAAGCTGCAAACTTCGGAGCTCTACCTTGTTTATCTTATGCATTGGTTCCATAACACATTTTTTTTGTTAAAGTCGCCGCGAAGTTAGGATAAATACAGATAAAGTGTACCGGCCCTCCTGCCCTATCTGACCTACTCCATGTATAATTTCAAGATCGTCACTGAATTAGGCGGGAAATTATAGATAAACGGGCCGCTCATCGGGAATACGATAGGCTCGGTGACAGGCGTTACGGCCCCCGGGTTCTCAAACGTATTACGAGCCTCCGGCTCCCCTCTCAATTGGATCAGCTCCGCCTGGTTACGGATATTCACTCCCTCGATACGCAAAGAGGTCTTCTCCTCGTGGCGGGTCGTATTCACGACCTTCAAGTAAATCACCCGGTTCTCCTTGTCGAGGGTAGCGACGGATACCAACGACGGGATCGGGCGCATATCCACCTCATGCAGCAATACGCCGTCCACATAGCAACGGACGCGCTCGTACTCGCACGTCATGCGAACCGTATACCACCGGTTACTCTCAAAAGGGAAGCGCACGGGAGAGACCAAGCTATCCTTCACGCCACCTACTTGATGGTACAGCTCGCTCGTTCCCACCCCGATCGTCAGGGCGATATAATCCGCCTGCTCGCCCGTCCGCCCGTTGTCGCGGAGGCGAAGCTGTATCTGCCCGCTACCTTTCGTACGCCGGACGGTAGCCGTATATTCATAGGCGTAGCTCGTAGAGTCGCCGAACAATACCTGGTTCCACCGGTTGGCCTCCGGCACCAACGTACCAGCCTCCGGGACCCTCCATCCCCCGCTCATCACGGATATATCCGATACGGGCACGCCGTCGATCCGCACGTCCTTGAACTCATAGCTATTATCAAACATCTCTACGCCCGCCCGGCCCGTACGTACCTGTGGCTTCTCGTAGGTATCCACGATCGTCTTCAGCACCTCATCCCCCCGATGGCGGGTAAACATCTTTAATAAATGGTAGGAAGGAGAGACCACCGCCTGATGGGTGTTGAAAGAGATCAACGGATGGCGCTGGTTCTCGAACCCGGCGTTGCCCAATACCGGGGCATACGCCAAGCGGCGTACCATATCCGGGTTCTCCTCCGCCCCGACCAAGAAACAGGCCTCGGCCACCGCCGCCCGGAGCGTACCGGCCAAGGGCCGCTCCGTCGTCCCAAACTCCCCGATAAACACCGCCGGCGAACGTCGGGAATACCGGTCGCTATTAAACCTGCTGGCGTTCGAGAGGAAGAAATGCTCCCCGGCGTAATAATGGGAATCCACCCACTCGCTACGGCCTCGCTTCGTGAGGGGCGAACTGCTGATAACGGTAATCTCCGGATAGGCCTCCTTGATCGCCTTGCGGAAAAGCTCAAAGCGCCTGAAATACTCCCCGCCATAGTTCTCGCTGCCGATCTCGACATACTTCAAGTTGAAAGGTTCCGGATGCCCGTTCCTCGCACGCAGGGCGCCCGGCAGGGAATCCGCCGGGGCGTTCGCGTAGGCGATAGCGTCCAAGGCATCTCCCGTGAGCTTATCCATCGCCGTGATATCCTCGTAGCGGGGCCGACGGCTTTGGCTCGTGATCCCGCTATTAATAACGTAGATAGGCTCCGCCCCCATATCCTCGCACATTTGCAAGTACTCGTGGTAGCCCATGCCGTTCGTCGTACCATAGGCCCATACGTTCCAGAAATGCTTACGCTCCGAGATATCGCCCAGCGTCTCCCTCCAGATAGGGTACGTACCCGCCGTATACCCCTCCACGAAACTGCCTCCGGGGAAACGGATAAAACGAGGGGCCAAGGAATCGACCAGCGCCGCCAAGTCCGGTCTCAGCCCGTTCTTCCGTCCCTTCCACGTATCCTCCGGGAAGAGCGATACCACATCCAGCCAAAACACGGCGGAGGTATCGGCCGTGATCGTCAAGACTGCGTTCGGCGCATCCTCCGTAGCCGTAAACGTATGCCTGTATCGTTTCCACTCGTATAGCGGCGCTACCTGAAACACATCGCTCAAGACCGTATTAGCCATCGAGTCCTCCAAGGCCACCCGGATGGTACGGGGCACCATATTCGCCCCCTTGGCGAAAAACGATAGATCGTATCGTTCCCCTTTCCGGATCGGTATCCCCCGGTATCCCTCGGCTATCACGCCTCCGCGCCCCGACTCCCCGGAAGTCGATACGGCCACGAGCAACGACCGCCGGTTCTTATCATTCACCAGCTCCTTCATATCCGGGTATATCTGTGTATTAGGGACGATCCGCCTCCATCCCGGTACGGAATCTCCCCGCATGAAAGGGATCGTCCATCCATTCGGGGTAATCAAGACGTTCCGGGCGGCGTCGTAAGGGCAGTTCAAGGGTGGCACGCCATCCTCGAAGCTCCGGTTCTGGATCAGCTCGGCGTACAGCCCCCCATCGATCCCGTGGTTGATCTCCTCAATGGTCAAACCATACAGATCCGGGTTCACGGGAACCGTCAGGCCATCCGCCTCCACGGTTATCGTAGAGATCACCGGCATCTCCGGCTGGCAAGAGGACAAGCCCATCCCGACAATAGCGCCAACCAATAAATGAATAACATCAAAATCTATATATTTCCTCCAACGCATCTTCGAATACTCATCTCATTTATGTGCGTACAAACTTAATCAAAAAATCGCAGTTTCCCCTATTTTCAAAGTCTGAACTGTTTTTTCAAAAAAACAATTGAAAAACATAGATTTTTCCAATTTAATATCCTAAATTTGCATAATAGATAAAACAAAAGACGACAATATTATACGACTCTATGGAGAAATCTGTTCTTTTAGTGGATGACAAGCAAGAAATCGCAAAGATAATCATGCTTTATTTATCAAGTACTTACAAGGTATCCTATAAAGAAAATCCTTTGAAAGCGATCGCTTGGCTTCAAGAAGGCAATTTACCGGATTTGATCATCTCTGACTTGAATATGCCAGAAATGTCCGGAGAGGAATTCTTGGTTTATTTAAAAGCGAACGATATGTTCAGCCATATACCGGTCTTGATCCTATCGAGCGTAGAGAGCAGCTCAAATAGAATACGTTTGTTTGAGGAAGGGGCGGAAGACTTTATCTTGAAGCCTTTCAATCCAGAGGAATTAAGGGTAAGGGTAAAACGAATATTAAGATAATGAATTATGTCTTTTTCGGTAATAACGTGCCGTTGGCCGAACGTTTACGTAAGGCATTAGGCACCGGGGTCATAGAATGTATAACGCTTCTGCAGATGAAAAACACGCTTCTTCCTGCCGAGGAAATGGATTATTGTGTATTCATCGAGAAAACAGATCCTACGTTAAACATTCCTGCGATCATGCATTTGCATAAGACGTTTCAAAATATATATATCGTATTAATCGCCCCGGAAATGACCCGGGAGGAGAAAATATCCTATTTGCAAGCCGGAACGGACTGTGTCATCTCCGAGTCTACCTCTAAGGAAGATTTAGTGAAGCTACTGGGTATCGCCGAGAAATGCAAGAGAATGGAAAAAGCGCGTAAGCCTCAAATAAAAGAGCCTGATCTCGCCATTTTCAAGCTGCCTTTATGGAAAAGGGTCTTCGACATCATTTTCTCATCCATGGCGCTCCTCTGCCTCTCCCCTATCTTTATCATCACGGTGATTTGGATCAAGCTGGAGGACAAAGGCCCCGCTTTCTACAAGTCGAAACGAGTAGGCAGCAACTATAAGGTTTTCGATTTTTATAAGTTCCGCTCTATGTATATGGATGCGGACAAACGCTTGGCTGAATATAAGAAACTTAATCAGTATACGGAATCTATTGCTGAAGAGGCTACAGCCTCTTCAGCAACTTCTGTGAATTCACAGAAGCAAGCTTCTTTTTTTAAAGACGATGAGCAAAATATCATTTTATATTCCGACAATGACGCTACTCCTGAAAACGACTATTTAAAAGTAAAACGTCACGAACGCTCCAACGCTTTCATCAAATTAGAGAATGATCCCCGTATAACAAAGATCGGCCATATTATCCGGAAATACAGCATTGACGAACTTCCCCAGCTATTCAATATATTAAATGGAGACATGTCAATAGTTGGTAACCGCCCTCTTCCCGTATACGAGGCGGAATTATTGACCAGCGATGAATACATACAACGCTTCATGGCTCCTGCCGGCCTTACAGGTCTTTGGCAAGTAGAGAAACGTGGCAATTCTGGTAGTATGTCCGCCGAGGAACGTAAACAATTAGATATTAAATACGCTCATACATTTTCTTTCTGGCTGGACATGAAGATCATCATTAAGACCTTTACGGCGTTCGTACAGAAAGAGGACGTATAGATCCATTAATAAATCGTATGAAGAACTTATTTATCATCCTATTCATATTCAGTATCCTTTCGGCTATAGCTCAGAAAAAGAAAACCTATTTCGATAAAGCTACAACCGTGGAAGTAACATCTGGCTCAGACTCTATTCAAGCGATGCTAGATGATTATGAACGTATCCAATTACCACCTTTATCTGTTTTTTTAGAATCAGTATATGATCACCCTTCGATCAAGATTTACGAAGCTAAGAAAGATGAAGCTAATGCTGAAATGAAAGTGACCAAAAGAGAATGGCTAGATTATTTCAGGGTATACGGACAGTACCAATATGGACGATTAGTGCAGCTATCCTCTCATGAAACCGTAGAATATCCTGAATATCTCACAAGTCTGGGTAGTAATCAACATACTTATAGCGCAGGCATATCGGTGTCTATCCCATTTGGTGACCTATTTAGCCGTGGCCAAAAGGTACGAGCTCGGAAAGCTCGTTTCCGGCAATTAGATTATGAATATGAGATCTCAATAGAAGAACGGAAATTAAAAATATTGGAAGCTTATAATAACGTATTGCAAGCTTTAGCTACTTTGAAAGCTAAATCAGACGCTGCTGCCCTTTACAACGCCCAAATGAAAATATCGGAACAAGACTTCATCAACGGTAAAATTGACATTACGACTTTGGCCATGGAAAGAGGACGTCGTTCTGGAGCCGTAATCTCTTATCAAGAGGGTAGAGCTACCTTACACAATGCGGTAACCCTATTAGAGATGCTTACAAATGTAAAAATCATAAATCGATAATTTATGGATATTACACTATACATATCCCGTTTTTTATATAGAATTCGTCACCAACTGATATTTGGAACGCTTATTGTAACAGCATTGGTTGCCTATTTCAGTCAATTCATGGAGAAAAAATACACCGTGACAACTTCGATCTACACAGGTATTACCTCCAACACGGGTTTAGATGAAGAGACAAAACCTGATTGGCAGGCAGTAAACAACACATATGATAACTTGGTTAATTTAACAAAATCAAGAGGAACCCTAGAAAACGTATCACTAAAATTATTAGCATTAAACCTAACACAAGGAAATCCTGAAATAGATAATCTCTATATAACAGCTGACAATTACAAGAAATTAACAGCATCTATACCTGAAGAAATAATAAATTTAATAGACACGGCTTCTCTCGATAACACTATAAACAGATTTAAAGAATATAAAAACAGTGATAGCCGCAATTATTTGCATGAATTGCTCAACGGAGGAGCTGCATTCTATAGCTACGCAGCTTTATCCAGCATAATTATTAGACGCCAAGGTAATAGCGATTTGATAGAGATAGCCTACACTAGCTCAGATCCCGGAATCACATGGAATACGGTTAAGTTAGTCAGCGAAGAAATGAAATATTCTTACGATAATTTAAAATATAAAACAGCAAATGATATCGTAAAATATTATGAGCAGGAATTGAATAAATTAAGGACAAAACTCAATCAACAAGAAAATGATCTTACAGATTATAACGTACAAAACAGCGTCATAAATTATACAGAACAAACAAAATCTATCGCAAACTCTTTTGCTGATTTTGAGAACCGTTACGAAGAAACACAACGAAGTTACGAGAGCTCAACCAAAATCATCAACGAGTTAGAGAAATACATGGAAGTTCGTACTAAACTTGTCAAAACGAATGAAGAGTTTATCAACGCATTGGAAGATGTTTCCCGCATCAGTGGTAAAATCACCGAGATAGAGACTTTCACCTCTGAAAACGCATTAAACAAGGATACAGAATTAACACGATATCAAGATCAACTGAAAGATGTCGAGAAGAGAATAGCATTACTGACAGATAAAATTAACAGCTATAAAGAAAGTAAAGAAGGAGTCGCTATTGACGGATTAGTACAAGAATGGTTGTCACAGACCTTGATACAAGTGAAATCCAAGGCAGACTTAGAGATTTTAAACAAAAGAAAGCACGATTTCGAGGAGCAGTATAAGAATTATTCTCCCATTGGGACTAAGATCAACCAGCAAGAACGAGAGATCAATGTCACTGAACAGTCTTATCTACAAGTTCTCCATGCCTTAAATATGGCTAAGATGAAACAGGTGAACTTACAATTAACCTCATCAAACTTAACAACTATCTCAGAGGCCGCTTATCCATTGTTTAGTGACAAAGGTAAGCGCATGTTTTTAGTCATAGCCGCTTTTATCGGTAGTTTAATTTTCATTATAGCCCTAAATTTGGTCATTGAATTACTAGACCGTACCCTCCGGGATGCAGAACGGGCTAAACGCCTCACAGGAATGAATATATTAGGAGCCTTCAACGGACGCAACTCCCAATTGAAATACAGGGGATTTGTAAAGACCTGTAACCGAATATCAGCCGCATACGCTTGCAATCGGTTGGCTCCTTATTTGCAAAAAAATAAGACTCTATACATAAATATATTAAGTATAGAAGAAAGAGAAGGGAAGACATTCGTTGCCAAATATTTTCAAGAACGTTGGGAAGAGCTAGGTTTCCAAGTACGATATATAAGGATCGGAGAAGAGATAAACATTGAATCGTCACTATTCACCACAGAAAATATAGAAGAGTATATTAAAGCCGAAAGTCAACCAGACATTGTATTAATCGAATATCCTTCCATTCAAGGAAACAGTGTGCCTCCACATTTGCTAAGCTCAAGTCAAGTTAATATTCTAATAGCTAATGTACGCAGAGTATGGAAAAATAGCGATAAGGAATTTGTTAGTTATTTGCGTGAGATAACTAAAAATACATCTTTGTATTTATACTTGAATAACGCCTCACGAGAAGCCGTAGAAGATTTCACCGGGCAATTGCCCCCTCAGACCTCCATGCGCTCTTTCACGAACCGTATGATGTATATGGGGTTAACCGCAACCAATTCGGCCATAAAATAGCGAAGCTCATGGATACTTCAAGAGAGATAAAAGAGGATTCTTCTTTCAATATGACCCTATTAATCCTTGTCATAGGACTAGTAGGAATAGGAGGAGCTTTACTATTTAATAACATCCCTCTTTTCGGGATGATAATAGCTTTGCCTTTGTTATGTATAACCTGTATCCTATTATTGAAATATCCTTGGTTCATACTATTTGTCATTTTTACGATCAACTATTTCATATTGGGTATTACCCGATATATTCCAATAGAAGGCATTAGCGTAATCATGGATATCCTATACGTAACAGCCTTAGTATTACTATCCATTCATGCGGCCCTTTATCAGAACATCGAATGGAAAAGAGCAATTCACCCCTTAAGCGTCATGTGCTGTATATGGATGGGATATTGTATCTTTGAAATCGCTAACCCCTCCGGAGTACTTGAGGCTTGGATATTATCAAGAGGACTGATATTCAATGGGTTTATCATTGTTATTATTACATCGTTATTATGCACTCGTTACTCTTTTTTAAAATCCTTGATATTTTGTTTATCCCTATTCACCCTTTTAGCTATAACTAAAACCTTCATGCAAAAATATATTGGATTTGACAGTTTCGAGACCAAATGGCTTAATGAAGGGGGAGCTACGACTCATATCATATGGTCCGGAGTCCGCTATTTCTCTTTTTTCACCGACGCTAGCAATATGGGGGCGAATATGGGAGCCGCCACTATGTTCTTTGGGATCGCAGCATTCCACATGCGCTCCTATTTATGTAGAATATATTATTTAAGCATAGCTATCCTAGCCATTTATGCGATGTTCCTTTCCGGTACAAGAGGGGCCATGATCGTCCCATTAGCGGGATTGGCGCTTTATACATTCGTCAGTAAACAAACCAAAACCATTATCACAAGCTCGACCTTATTATTGCTTACTTATGTTTTTTTTGCCCTTACTACTATAGGAAATAGCAACGCTACCATCCGAAGGATGCGTACCGCATTCACCCCGACAGAAGACGCCTCATTCAATGTTCGAAAAGAAAATCAAAAGAAATTGGCATCCTACATGAAATACAAGCCTTTTGGAGAAGGGCTGGGATTATCAGGTGACAGGGCTGGAGAGAGAATATCAAAACGCTTTACCACCTCCATTCCAACAGATTCATGGTATGTCAAAATCTGGGTGGAGACAGGAGCGGTTGGCTTGACACTTTACCTAAGCATGATCTTTCTATCCATTGGATGGGGAGGATGGATCATAGCCATGCGGCTCAGAGATCCGGAGCTGAAAGGGCTACTGACAGGGTTACTTTGTGGCATATTCGGAATGTTTATCAATGCATACGGGAACTCTTTCTGGGGACAATTCCCGACAATGGTAATTTCCTTTACGGGACTTACTTTTATAATGGTAGGACCCTATCTAGATCAAGAAATACAAGAAAAAAAATCAACTGATTCAAATATAAAACACCATGATTGAGCAATTCTTTCAAATAGGAGAAAATTGGATAGACAAGGAGGAGTATCTATTTCAATTGATAGACGCCATCGTATTCCTATGTTTTATGGTATGCGTACTGTATTTATTCGTATTCGCCGTTTACTCTAAAAGGAAATCGACTTATAAATACCCTACGACTATGAAAAAATACCGTTTTGCGGCCTTATTTCCGGCCTATGGGGAGGATGAGGTAATTATAGACTCCGTCAAAAGTTTCCTTCAGCAAGACTATCCAAGAGAATTATATGATATTATCGTGATAGCCAACCAAATGCGTCAGGAAACCCTCGATAGGCTAAAGTCATTATCCGTAAAGATTATAAAAATGGAGAACCCACAAAGTACCAAAATAGAGGCCCTCAAGGCAGCCATCCGTTACATTGAAGAAGGAAAAACAAAATATGACAACGTGATTATCCTTGACGCCGATAATATCGTAAAAAACAATTATATAGAGAAAATAAACGATGCTATTTACGCAGGTTGTTCAGCCATACAGACGCATAGGGTAGCCAAGAACAGAGATAGCAGCATAGCGGTGCTCGACGCCGTTAGCGAGGAGATCAACAACTCTATTTTCAGGAAAGGACATACCCGCCTAGGTTTCTCGTCCGCCTTAAGTGGCTCGGGTATGGCTTTCGAATACGGTCTTTTCAAGAATATCATACAAGGTTGCAACGATATCGGGGAAGATAAGTACATGGAGCGAAAACTGTTACTCCAAAATATATATATCGAATATCTTGAAGATGTCTATACATACGACGAGAAAGTAAGAGGCAAGAAAGACTTCTATAATCAAAGACAGCGCTGGCTTGCCACACAATTCCACAACTTACTCTCAGGGATTCTCCAGATACCGGGAGCACTAATAAAAGGAAATTGGGACTATTGCGATAAATTATTTCAATGGATGATGCCCCCTCGTGTCTTATTGCTAGGGTTTATCACGTTAATTGCCGCCATCCTAAGTCCACTTGATATCATAATCTCCATTAAATGGTGGTTCCTCTTGATATGGCTAGGCATCACTTTTAGCGTAGCGGTTCCAGACTATTTAGTGGACCAAAAATTCAGGAAGGCGATCGCCAGTGTTCCCATCCTATTCTTCCTCATGTTCCTAAACACGTTCCGAATAGGGAAAAAGCATACATTCTCTCACACCAAACATTCTCCAAATCATGAAGATAGCCATTGAAGCCCAGCGAATTTTCCGTACGAATAAGCACGGGATGGATTTTGTAGCGCTCGAGAGCATTCGAGAGCTACAGAAAATCGACAAGGAAAATGAATATTTCATATTCGTAAGTCCGGGAGAAGATCATTGCCTAGAAGAAACAAGCAATACGCACATCGTGGAGGTAAAATGCCCCACCTACCCCCTTTGGGAGCAGGTGGCGTTGCCACGGGCTGTAGCCAAGATAAGGCCAGACCTATTGCATTGTACGAGTAACACGGCTCCGATTCATTGCCCCGTCCCATTGGTATTGACCTTGCACGACATCATCTTCCTTGAGCCCAAGCAGGGAGGTAATACATCATGGTACCAAAACATGGGTTGGCACTACCGACGTTTAGTAGTTCCCCGTATACTCCCTAAGTGTAAGAGAATCATTACCGTATCTCATTTTGAACGTGATCGGATTCGAGAGGCCTTATGTCTGCCCAAAGAACAAATCATGGCGATCTACAATGGATACAGCCAGCATTTTCATCCCCTATCAGGCATATCCGCCATCACCCATAAATACATTCATTCGGACGATTACCTTTTCTTCCTAGGAAATACGGACCCTAAGAAAAATGTACCCCGCACCTTGAAGGCATACAGTCTGTATCTCAAGCGCTCATCAAGAAAGCGTCCTCTATTAATAGCGGACTTACGCGAAGACAAGCTGGATATGATATTGAGAGAGCAGCATATAGAGGAAATCAAGCCTTACCTGTCTTACCCAGGTTACATCTCCAACAAGGATTTGGCATACTTGTACAATGGGGCCTTCGTCTTCCTATACACCTCCCTAAGGGAAAGCTTCGGTATCCCCATGCTAGAAGCTATGGCATGCGGTACACCCGTGATAACGGGGAATACCTCGGCCATGCCTGAGATCGCCGGAAAGGGAGGATTATTGGCAGATCCTTTCAACGAAGAAGAAGTAGCTTCCTTATTGCTGCGGCTAGAAGAAGATCAAGCATTCCATGATGAACAAATAAAATATGGATTACAAAGATCCCGATTATTCTCATGGAATCATACGGCTAGGAAACTATTGCAAGTTTATATGGAAGTCATTCAATCCTTAAAGAAATGAATATCAGCGATCTTAAACAAAAGATAAAGAAAAATGACAGATTAAAGAGAACGGTTCATTACTTAATAATGAATCAAAGAGGCTCTTGCCCTAGATTATGGGTTAAATGGTTTGTCAATCCATTTATGTTAACCTATGGAAAACGGAGCAAGATCAGAAGATCTGCTATAATGAATGTCAGTCCCATTAACTCATTCATACTTGGACAGGAAAGTATAATTGAGCATTACGTCACGATAGACAACGGGGTAGGCCACGTACACATCGGTGATCATTCACGCATAGGCATACATAATACGATCATCGGTCCCGTTTTTATTGGGAATCAAGTTATCTTGGCTCAGAACATCACTATATCCGGGCTCAACCATACATACCATGATATTTCTAAACCAATCGTAAAACAAGGCATAACTACCTCCCCTGTGATCATAGAAGATGAGTCTTGGATAGGAGCGAACACGGTCATTACCTCAGGCGTACATATCGGCAAGCACTGCGTGATCGGCGCAGGCAGTGTCGTCACAAAAGATATACCAGATTACTCTGTGGCCGTAGGCAATCCTGCTAAAGTTGTCAAACATTATGACCCATGCGGACAGCAATGGAAACGAACCCGATAAAAGGGATCAATGCGATTCCTCAAAATGATAACATTTCGCATAAAGACCGGCTATCTTATCGGGATGGAGATACTTGTCGGCATACCTCCGGTTCTTAGCTCCTAAATCGTCCAAATCCATGTTCATGGCAGAGCGAAGCATTGAATTGACAGACCCTTGATCCGAGGGGGAAAAGACCAAGTTCGCTGTCACCCTCAGTAATTCACCCACATTCCCGCTATCAGGGCCAACGACACCCCGCCCGAACAAGAAAGCCATCGGAACTACTCCGGAATTAAGGATAACGCAACGCTGTATAAAGACAACATCAGACACCGCAAAATAATACGGTAAATCCTCATCTGATATAATCCGCTCATTATTCTCCGTTCGTACCCCTAAAAGATGTAATAAACAACGTATTACGGACAATAAAGGCTTCGGATAACTCCCCGGAAGCATTCTTGGGGCCAGCAAGAGCTTCTTCCTTCGAGGCAAAGAGAAAAAAGCTTTCAACGTCATCCAGACCTCATCTCTCCTCCGGAATTTGCCAAACGCCGTAACCACAAAAGTCCTCCGGTCAATGCCCCAATATTCTCTTGCCGCCTCTCTCGTCAGAGTATCGTCATAAGCGCCCAGATAAATCGGATGAGGAATTAGGACATGCCTACAATCAGGATATAGACCGGCCATCTTGCCTAGACTATAGTTACCGAGGTGTACCATGCAATCGGCCATTCTCTCTACCACTCTATAGCAAGCTTGATGCAAAGGACTTCCATAATGAGGGGATAAGTTGTGGCACGTATAATAAACCCGAGAGCCCTTCTCCTTAAAATATCTCAGCCGGGTCTCCAGCCGCTTATCGATATCCACGTCATTCACATTCCATCCCACCACTTCCTCAGGCCAATGAATGTGGATGATATCATAAGACCGGGATGGATTCCAAAACTCATCAACTGAGCTGATAGCCTCTATTCCATGAACAGAAAGCCTCGTTCGAATCACGGGAACAAATAAATTATCCCCATTTTTCTCTTTATAGACAAATAGGACTCTCATTTAATTTTATTGTTTTAATGTAAAGGTATGTATTTTTATCGAAAATAAGGAACACCTCATGAATAATTTAAATAAAAAACATATATTTGCCTATTAGGAGAATAATACACCTCTACTAGAAAAATATGGCATCAATACAAAAAGAGTTGGCATCTGGAATAATCTATACAGCTATATCAAAATACTCAGGAATCATCATTTCTTTAGCCGTGGCAGGTGTACTGGCCCGGCTGATCGATCCAGAGGAATTCGGGGTCGTAGCGATCGCCACCGTCATCATTTCATTTTTCAGTATTTTCAGTGATTTAGGGATCGCTCCAGCTATCATTCAAAACAAGCATTTAACAGAGGATAAACTTAACGATATATTCTCTTTTACACTATGGACCGGGATAGGGATCTCCATTTTATTCTTCTTGTCATCATGGCCAATCTCCTTATTTTACAAACAGAGTTCATTGCTATCCATATGTCATTTATTATCTTTCAACTTATTCTTTGCCTCAGCCAACATCGTTCCAAACGCACTATTATTCAAGGACAAAGAATTTAAATTTATAGCATACAGGAGTTTATTTGTTCAATGCATTGGAGGAATCATAGCAATCTTAGCAGCTATATCAGGAGCTGGATTATATGCCTTAATTATCAATCCTATATTCTCAAGCATCCTTATATTCATTATTTCCATAAGAAAAAAGCCCCAGAAATTAAAATACACATTTGGATCAAAATCCATTCATGAGATATTCAGTTATTCCGCATATCAATTCATGTTTAATGTGATAAATTACTTCAGCAGAAACCTTGATAAATTATTAATAGGAAAGTATATGAGTATGAATTCCTTAGGATATTACGAGAAGTCGTACCGCTTGATGATGCTCCCGTTGCAAAACATAACACATGTCATATCACCAGTCATGCATCCCGTCTTCTCCAATTTTCAAGATGATCCGCTTAAATTAGCCCTCTCCTACGAGAAAGTCATCCGCATCCTAGCATTCATCGGGTTCCCATTATCAGTATTATTATGGTTTTGCGCCAAGGAGATTACGCTCATCCTATTCGGAGACCAATGGCTGCCATCCGTTCCCGTATTTCAGATCCTATCCTTATCCGTAGGCATACAGATCATCCTGTCCACCTCCGGCTCCATCTACCAAGCAGCCAACGATACGAAAAGCCTGTTCATATGTGGCGTATTCTCAGCCCTATTGAACGTATCAGGCATCCTCGCCGGCATATTCATATTCAAGAGCCTCGAAGCTGTCGCATGGTGTATATGTGCGACCTTCGCCATCAATTTCATACAATGTTATGTATGGATGTATAAAGTGACGCTAAAACGCAGCCTAGCGTCTTTAATCAGACAACTTATTTCCCCGGCTCCGCTCGTGGGTATATTGATAGTATGCCTATGGTCTATCCACCAATCATCCATTATATTACCGGAGCTGGCAAACTTGTTCATAAAAGCGGTTATTGCCGTTCTCATCTCCTGCATATATATTCAATTGAGTGGCGTATATAACATAATTAACTTCCTAAAATCAAAGATAAAAAGATGAAAGCCCTATTCCTTATATTCCATGGATTTAACCCGGCGAACGGGATCAGCAAGAAGATACAATATCAAGTAGACGCTTTACAGGCATGCGGAGTGGATACAAGGCTTTGCTACATGCGAGAACCAGCTGGCAGGAAACTACGCATGATCGACTCCGAGATTTTACGGGATTACGGAACTGGCATAAAAGGCAAGATCCTTAAAAGAATCGAGTATTCCTCTATAGTGGAATACGTCAGGAAAGAAGGTATCGACCTCGTCTATATGCGCTCAGACAATAACGCGAACCCTTTCACGCTCCACATGGTATGGCAGATGCGTAAAAACCACGTGAAAGTGGTCATGGAGATACCTACATACCCCTATGACCAAGAATATATCGGTTTCTCCCGTAAGGCAACGCTGCTTATCGACAAATGCTTCCGCCATACGTTAGCTAAGCGGTTAAGCGGGGTCATCACCTTTTCCGATTACCAAACAATATTCGGTAGCCGTACCATACAAATATCGAACGGGATAGACTTCAAACAAATCAAGCTAAAGAAACACATAAACGACACGAGCCATGAGCTCCACTTGATCGGGGTGGCGGAAATCCATTACTGGCATGGCTTCGACCGCCTAGTAAAAGGCTTAGTCAATTATTACCAAGCAAACTCCGGATATAATGTATATTTCCACATCGTCGGCAATTTCGCGGCGAAACGGGAAGAGAACGATATTCTCCCACTCATCAAGAAATATAACTTAGAGAGATATGTGATCCTACACGGGATGAGACACGGGGAAGAATTGGATGAGCTCTTCGAACAGGCCGATATGGGCATAGGGAGCCTCGCACGCCATAGAAGCGGCATCACCCACATCAAAACACTGAAAAACAGAGAGTACGCAGCAAGAGGACTCCCTTTCATTTACTCCGAGATGGACAGTGATTTCGAGGGAAAGCCTTATATACTGAAAGCCAAAGCAGATGAAAGCCCGATCGAGATTCCCGCTATCCTGGAATTTCATAGGGGGCAAACGCTATCTCCCTGCCAGATCAGGGAGTCCGTCCTATCGCTTTCGTGGGAGAGCCAAATGAGTAAAGTATTAAGTGAAATTGATATAGAAAACAAAAAATAGAATAAGCCATGATTCCTAAAATCATACATCTCTGTTGGTTAAGTGGTGATCCATATCCACGGAAAATACAAGACTGCCTTGATAGCTGGAAAAAACACCTTCCTAGCTACGAGATCATTTTATGGGACACGAAACGTTTTAACATCCACGAAGTCCCATGGGTAGAGCAAGCGTTCAACACCAAGAAATACGCGTTCGCCGCCGATTACATCCGGTTGTACGCTCTTTACCACCATGGAGGAATCTACTTAGACTCAGACGTGGAGATACTGAAGAGCCTCGATAACTTTCTTGAGCTGCCCTATTTCGTCGGGGCGGAAACTTCCGGTACGATTGAGGCGGCCATATTAGGAGCCGAAAAAGGTTGTGACTGGATCAAATGCTGCTTGGATTATTATGAAGGACGAAATTTCATACGTGAAGACGGAAGTTATGATATCCGTATGCTACCGGAGATCCTGAACGAGACCATACTCCGTCTAAAGCCCGTCATAAACATGCCCAGCGGTAGCAATATCGACGATCTGAAGAAAAAAGACCTAGGAGAGGCTGTCTATGTCTTGCCCAAGGAATACTTCTCGCCTAAGGTATTCGATTCGAGAGAGGTATTCCTCACCCCTGAGACCCATGCGATTCATCATTACCAAAACTCATGGTTTTCGCATAAGGCTTTCGCCTACTACCGTACACGGACATTATTCATCAAGATATTCGGATACAAGGCCGTAAGGTCTTTGGAGAAGATGCTATTAAAACGATAATTATCATGAAATGGGCAAAAAAATACATATCCATATACAATCAACCCCTAGACAACGTCCATGAGGGGATCATTCAAGAAATCAAGCAAAAACTAGCGAAGGTACAAAGCGACGAGCCCGTGGTTACCGTATCCGTCATAGCTTACAATGAGGAGAGGCATTTATTGCCTTGCCTATGGGCGCTGAGTGAGATGAGATGCGAATATCCCGTGGAGATCATCGGCGTAAACAATGATTCATCCGATAGGACCGGTGAGATATTCCGTCTCGTAGGCCTCCCGCATTATTTGGAAAAACGACATAGTTGTGGATATGCCCGCCAATGCGGACTAGACCACGCACGAGGCAGATACCATATCAATATCGACGCAGATACCATGTACCCTCCCCTATACGTCCAGATCCTAGTAGATCATTTGCGGATTCCGGGAAACGTAGCCTGCTGCTCCTCATGGAGCTATATCCCGGATGAGCGACACTCAAGGCTCGACCTGTTCTTCTACGAGTTGTCACGGGATATCTATCTATACTTTCTATCATTCAAGCGCCCGGAACTAAGCGTAAGAGGGCTCGTTTTCGCCTATCATACAGAGCCGGCCCGGAGAATCGGGATTCGGGTAGATATAAAAAGAGGAGAAGACGGTACATTAGCCATGCATCTAAGAGAAGTAGGTAAGATCGTATTCATTCACGATCGCAAGGCGAGGGCCGTCACAGGGTACGGAACGGTGGGTCAAGACGGCTCCTTGCTCAATAGCCTAAAAGTAAGGGTATACAAAGCGTTAAGGAACATACACCAGCTTTTCACCAAACAAGAAAAGTATCAAGACGAGGAATCTAATTTAATTAAATAAGTAACATTATCATATAATAAGAGACGGGATATACCCCGTCTCTATAACAAACATAATTTTTTAAAGATAATAAATTCATTTTTAAGCAAAAGGTTACTCACCCCAATCTAGTCATAATAAAGAATCAAATTAATCATTTAAACCCACATTAGAAAAAATTATACCATGTTATAAAACAAAATAATTAACCAATAATAATGCTTGCATAAACCAAAACATAACCTTACCTTTGTAAAGAAAGTAGGAAATACAAATAAGTTGATTTAATGAGATACAAAATAAATAATTATTAATTCAAAAAAAGAAGGAAACGTTTCGTTTTCTATTCTTTTATTTTTATTATAAATACCTATTTATATCTTATATAGTGCGAAATGACGTTAAAAAGGGCATTCGAAAAATAGACACCTATTCAAGACAAACCACTATTTAACAGATTGTTAATCCTTAAACCCCCCATTCGATCGGGGGTTCGAAACTAGGTTCGATTCTTTATTTTCACCATTCAAAACAATACAAAGTACAATGAAACAGACAGTTAGCGTCAAAGAGTTAAAAAGTGGAGGTTACACACGTTTTCCGAGGTTATTTATCGACCTATTACTGCAAGATTACTATCCGAAGAACAAAACACGCCTTAAGATCGGCGTGTTCATATACATTTTCGGTAAACTAGCCAACAAGCCTTACAACTATCGATACGCCGGCGGCAAGCGGGTATCTATCTACGAGGGGCAGTGCATCATCCATATCACGACCATGGCCAGGGCATTGGGATGTTCCTTATACGCGGCGAGGAAAGCGCTGAACGAGCTGGCCGAGGAAAACATGATCCATAAGATCAAGGCAGGAAACGGCCTCGCCATCAAGGTACCCTTCTACAAGTCCCTCTTCATTAAGGAGGAGAAGATACAGAAAGATAACGACAAACAAGAACAGGAGTAAAGCATGGCAAACACGAGCAAAAACAAGAACGACCGCCCGGCGACACTGCCCGACGGCCTCGCCCTCCCGCAGGAGCAGGAGATCGAGAAAGCGATCTTATCGGGGCTTATGGCCTCCCACCGGCATATGCCCACGCTGGCGGCGCAACTGCTGCCGGAGATGTTCACGCTACCGCAAGTGGCGATGGCCTTCGAGGCGTACCTGAACATCTACAACCGGGGGGAGAGCGCCGACGCCCTCTCCGTGGAGAAGGAGCTGCGGAGGATAGCGCCCGATAAGGAGACGCTGGCCACCGACCTGTACCAGCTGGCGCTGGGCGGACGGTATCTGGAAACCAGCGACGAGTACATGCCTACCCACGCACGGCACCTGCGGGAGGCCTACGTGGCGAGGCAGTTCATGCTGAGCTGCTACGACTCGGCCTTGAAAGCCTCACGGCCGGACCGTGACACGGAGGCCTTGCTGAAGGAGATGGACTCGCACGTGGGCCGGCTGATGGAACGGCTCTCGCACGCCACGAACAGCGTAGGCATGAAGGAAGCCACCCTGCTGGCCAAGGAGCGCATGCTGGAGATACAACGCAGGGTGACGGAAGGACGCACGCCGGGCATACATACCGGCCTAGAGGGATTGGACCGGATGACGGGCGGCATGATGCCGGGCACGCTCAACGTGATCGCCGCACGCCCCCGGGTAGGCAAGACGGCCTTCGCCCTCTTCATGGCGCTGAACGCGGCGAGGAACGGGCACCCGGTCTGCCTCTACAGCCTAGAGATGTCGAAGGAGCAGCTGGTGTTCAGGCTGCTGGGATGCATAGCGGACATAGAGCCCTCCAAGATCCTGAAAGGGACCCTCTCCGCCCCCGAGATGAAGAGGATACAAAGGGCCTCCGACGAGCTGGAGCGACTGCCGATATGGATCGACGAGCGCACGGACCTGAGCGTGGCCGACCTGCGTTACCAGATCTCGCTCCGGCGGAAGCAGGGGCGGTGCGAGATGGTGATCGTGGACTACCTCCAACTGATGCTCTCGCCTTCCGAGGACCGCAAGAGCACGAACGACCAGATATCGGCCATCACACGGCAACTAAAGCTGATCGCCAAGGAGAACGACATCCCCGTCGTGCTGCTGAGCCAGCTGAACCGGAATTGCGAGGCGAGACCCACGCTGAAGAACATGCTGTCCGACCTGCGTGACTCCGGCTCCATCGAGCAAGACGCCGATACGGTATTCTTCCTCCGCCGCCTCTCCGTGATGAACATCGACGAGGACCCGGAGACCCGTCTCTCCACCGAGGGCCGGGGTACCCTCTCGATCGCCAAGAACCGGCACGGAGAGTCCGGGGAGGTGCGTTTCTGCCACAACAAGGGGGTTACCCGCTTCACCGACGACCGCACGCCGGTGCCGAACGACCGCAGACCGGCGAAAGCGGAGCTGGATAAAGACCTGTTCGGATGATCGCACGTGACACTTTACTGCGGGTACGGGAAACCGCCCGCATCGACGAGGTAGCGGCCGGGTACCTCACGCTACGGCGCTCCGGCAAGGACCTCGTGGCGCTCTGCCCTTTCCACGACGAGCGTCACCCCTCGTTCCGGATCAGCCCGGCGCTCAATATCGGGAAATGCTTCAGCTGCGGCGAGGCGGCGGACCCCATACGCCTCGTGCGCCACATGGAGGGATGCGGCTTCGAGGAGGCCGTACGGCTGCTGGCCCGCAAGTATGGCATCGAGGTGGAGGAGGAACGGGGCACGGAAGAGGCCGGACGGCACGAGGCACGACAGGCGATCTTACGCGGCAACGAGGCCTTCGCCCGCTCCCTCCTTCCCTACGATCCCGCCGAGGGGATAACGGGCGAGGACGAGAACGGCGAGGAAGACCTCAGGGCGCTCCGTGAGACCTTTTCCCACTTCGGGGTAGGTATCTGCCCGCCCGACGCCCCCGAGGGCTTCAGGCGCTTCCGGAGGCGGCTTGTCTTCCCGGTAAGGACCACCGGAGGGCAGATAGCGGGCTTCGCCGGGCGGTACCGGGGAACGGAGGGGGCGGGAACGGCCAAATACGTCAACTCCGATGACAGCGAGGCGTACCACAAGGGACGTATCCTCTACGGCCTGTACGAGGCGGTGAGGGCCGTCCGCACCGAGGGCGACGTGCTGCTATGCGAGGGTTACAAGGACGTGATCGCCTTCCACGCCGCCGGTATCCGTCACGCCGCCGGGCTTTGCGGCACGGCGCTCACCGAGGATCACGTGCGGATGATACGGAGGCTGACGGGGCACGTCACGCTCGCCC
>ERZ791881.533-NODE-533-length-34182-cov-3.420166_pt1 | contig 34182 bp, 45 predicted proteins | sample MGYA00510161_ERZ791881 | MGnify/ENA primary metagenome ERZ791881 (study PRJEB30046, sample SAMN00792073) | human gut metagenome | study: EMG produced TPA metagenomics assembly of the A metagenome-wide association study of gut microbiota in type 2...
GAACGGGAGGGATTGGTGCAATGAAACTGACGGCAAAAAATTATTACAGTCAGGAGGCCAATGAACAGTTTTTCTCAGTCTCCCAGTATAAGGACTTCATGAAGTGCGAGGCAATGGCCCTGGCGAAAATCCGGGGCCAGTACCGGCAGCCGTCTACACGGGCCCTGCTGGTAGGATCGTTTGTGGATTCGTATTTTGAGGGGACGCTGGAACATTTTATGGAGGAAAATCCGAAATTGTTTACGCGCAGGAATGAGCTGCGTAGTGAGTTCCGCAAAGCCAACGAGATCATTGGCCGAGTACAGGCTGACCCATTGTTCATGCGGTTCATGAGTGGCAAGAAACAGCAGATCATGACCTTTGAGCTGTTTGGTAACCCATGGAAAATCAAGATGGACAGCTACCTGCCCGGCATTTGCATAACGGACCTTAAAGTGGCCGCGAATTTTAAAAGCTTGCCCCTCTGGCGGTATGATCTGCAGGGCGCTGTCTATCAGGCCGGTGTGGAGGCGGTGACCGGGGAACGGCTGCCGTTCTACCTGGCGGTGGCCACCAAGGAACGAGTGACGGATCTGGACATCTTCCAGATCCCCCAGACCACGCTCAATCTGGCCATGGATGAAATTGGGTTTAACATTGCGCGCTTTGCGGAGGTAAAGGCCGGAGTAATCCCGCCGCAGTATTGCGGGCATTGTGATTACTGCAAGGCGGTTAAGGCGGCCACGATCCGGAACTATAACGAGCTTTTGGAGCTGTGAGGGAGGAGAACATGAAACTTGTAAGAATTTTAAGCGACAGCGTCCAGATCCGGACAAACCTGTTAGAGTTTAAGGACATCAGGATCAATGATCTGCTGAGTGTATCGGATGGAGTGGTCAGCCTGGTTACGATGGTCACAGGCCTGACGGATACAGATTCCGAGGAGCGGATCGGAGAAGAGGATTTTCTGGGAGAGATCACGGGCATTAAAACCATTGATTGTACCATTATCGGGAGCATGAAAGAAGGCCGGTTTGTAAAGGCAATCGATGCATACCCTACAACGGCGGTGCAGATTGAAAAAATAGGCCGGGAGGAATTTTCGGGTATGCTGGCGAATGGTGTTTCTGAGTGTTTCCTGCTCGGAAAATATGCATCCTATGATTGTAATGCCTGGATCAATGGTAATAAGTTCTTCCAGCGCCATTCCTGTATTGTGGGCAATACCGGCGCTGGAAAGTCGGAGACGGTGGCGAGGATCCTGGAGGTGGCGGCAAAGCTGCCGGGGGCGAACCTGATCGTGTTCGACATACATGGGGAGTACAGCAAGTTGTCCTATGCGTCCAACATCCGAATTGGAGAGGCATTTCCATTTCCGATCTGGATGTTTGGATTCCAGGATATCGTGGCTAACATCCTGAAAATCCGTGAGGAGAGTGCTACCACGGTGATGACGGCGCTGCGAAAGGCCTATTATCAGGTGTGCCCGGAGGGGAAAGAGAACAAGCCGGTATATTTCAGCTATGGAGCATTGATTGCTGAAATGGAGCGTATGGACGGAGAAGTGGTTCATACGGGAGAGTATTACAAGACCGGGGATAAGGCCGGAGCAGCAAAAACCACGAAAGGGGAATACAACGGAAAACTTACCAGTACCATCAATATTCTGAAAGACAGAATCTTAGATAGCCGGTATAGTTTCATGTTTACCGATGAGTTACAGAGCTATCTGTATTATATGATGGAGGCGGTTCTGGGTACGACCAAGCCGGTGAAGAACATAGACCTATCCGGCGTCCCCCATGATGTGGCCCTGCCGATCATCGGAGTAATTTCACGGCTGATATTCGATATCCAACGCCAGCAGGACATGGACAACATCCGGCCGGTGACGATTGTATGTGACGAGGCCCATGTCTACATCCCCGATAACTTCCAGTTGGCGGCCAGCCAGCGCAGGATGGTGGAGGTGTTTGAGGATATTGCCAAGGAGGGAAGGAAGTTCGGTGTCACGCTCTTTCCTGCTACACAGAGACCGTCTGAGCTTAACAAAACCATCGTGGCCCAGTGTGCCAATATGATCGTCGGAAAACTTAACAACGAGAATGACAAGGCACTGATCAAGGGGATGCTGCCGGACGGTGATGAGGCATTGATTGACGCGGTGACAATGTTCAGCCCAGGTGAAGTGCTGGTGATTGGTGATGCGGTCCCAATCCCCTTGAAGATCAAGGTGCAGCTGGCGAAAGAGCGGCCAGTGTCAAGGACAATTAATTTCTGGGATGTCTGGGGCGAGGAACGGGCCTATGATATTGCGGAGTTGGTTGATAGATACATATGAGTGGAGGGAGGTGAAATAGGTGGCAATCACATTCGACAACATAGCCGGCGGAGAGCTGTCGGAGAAATTCAAGATGGCGTTGGCGCAAATCGGCCGGAACATCCTGGACCCCAACATGGACCCGGAGGTGGCCCGCGGTATGACGATTAACCTGAAATTCAAACCAAAGAAGGCCGGAACCATTGACATTGAGTTTGACGTCAAGACCAAGCTGGCCGGATTTTCAAAATCTGATACTGTGTTCCTGATTGGTCAGGATGCACGGACCGGGCGCATTGAGATATCCGAGTACGGGAACCGGGAGCAGGTGACGCGGATAGAGCCGCCGGCGGCAGCCTATGCGGAAGTCAATCCGGTACAGCCGGTACAGGCATATGATCCGGATACGGGAGAGATTTATGAGCAGCCACAGCAGCACGGCCCTATTGATTTACGGGCCGCGGCAAACCAATAAACTAAAAAGAGAAGGAGATCAAGGAAATGATGGAAGGATTAAGAGAGGCCCTGGAGCATGTAGAGGAGCTGGCAAGGCAGAATGAAAAGACGGAGGTTATTGAGATTTGCGGTAAGACGTACGCCAACAAGAGTTTGAAGCGGTACGACGGCCGTGAGCAGGCCGAGGCAGTGACGGCCTCCACGCTGTCCTCCTTGGTAGATTATATCGGCAGCTGCAGCAAGGAGTTCCCGGAGGGAATGGATATGATTATTCATGTTGTGAGCCCAACCAAGGTACGGCTGATGTCTGCATTGGACCAGGAGCGCAGACGGGAAGCATTGTTTGTGACCCAGGCGGAAACGTCCGAGTTTCGCTATGAAAAATGGTATGACCAGGAGTGTTTTATGATTGCGTTGCAGGCCAATTTCCAGCCTAATGCGGATCTGGAGGCCGTGATGAAACTGGCCGGTAATATCGAGAAAAAAGCCAATCAGTCCTTCTCCGATGACGGCTGTACACAGGTGGCAACCATGACCGTTGGGGTGGCTTCTAAGGCAAAGGTATTGGTTCCAAATCCGGTAACCCTTATTCCCTATCGCACTTTCCAGGAGGTGGCACAGCCCGCCAGTAAGTTCGTATTCCGTATTGGTGATCGTGAGGAACCGGCTTTTAAGCTGATCGAGGCGGAGGGCGGTCTGTGGAAGAACGAGGCCATTGACAACATTAAGCAGTATTTTGCTGGGGCGCTGACGGACATGCCCGACGAGATCAGCGACCGCATTACAATCATCGGTTAAGGGTAGGGACCTCCACGGCCAGGATTGATATGTCACGGTATTAATGTAAGGCCGTTGGTGTGATACATATAAGGGCGGCTGGATCTTGTACTTTCTGACCGCCGCCCTTCTCCAGAGTGAAGGGAGTCAACATGGCAGGCAAGGCAAAAAAGAAACTGGATTACGCCGGCTGGTCAGTTGACATATTCGACAGTGATACAAAAATTGACAAGCTGCTGGATGCACAGGGATGGATCGGATTTTCCGTATACTTCTACTTGTGCCAGCGGGCTTTTGGAAGCGAAGGGTATTTTTACCGTTGGGGCTATGACGATTGTGCATCGACCGCCAGGAAGATGGGCTGCGGCATTGGTTCCGGTACTATCCGAGAGGTAGTGGGCTACTGCTTGCAAATTGATCTCTTTAACCAAAGGGCGTTTGACAGGTGGGGAGTCTTAACCAGTAGAGGTATCCAGAGAAGCTATTGGGCTGTTGCTTCTACCCGGAGGGACAGAACAGTATATAAGGAACTATGGCTTTTGCAAGATGACGAATGCAAGGGAGTGGTTTTTGTACCATTTTTTTCGGATATGTCGGAAACAAATGACCATTCGCAGGCTACAAATGGCGATATGTCGGCTACAAATGACACAGTAGTAAAAGGTAGTAAAGTAAAGGGTAGTAAAGAAGATATTGTTGCGCCTCCACAGGAGCCGGCAACGATCCAGGATGAGACGTTTGAGATAGAATGCGTTGACAAGCTGATTAAATCCATTCTTGAACAGCTGCCGAACGCGAAGATCCCTAAAACGGATAGGGAGAAACAGAAGTGGGTGAATGAGATTGAGAGAATGCAGCGTTTGGATAAGCGGAGTCGGGAACAGATCTCACAGGCATTGGACTATGCCATCAAGAGCTCATTCTGGAAAGCCAATATTCGAAGCGCCGGGAAGTTTAGAGAGAAGTTTGAGACCCTGTACCTGCAAAGCAAGGGAAATATCGGGGGATCAACTGGGCAGAAACCCAAGAATCAGTTCCACAATTTTGAGCAGCGCGACACTGATTACGACGCACTGGTTCAGAAGCAGCTAAAAGGGAGATTAGGGGGAGAACAATGAGCACAGCCCATAAGATTATATTGGATTTTGTGATTGCGTTCATGCTGGAGCATGACTACCCGCCGACGGTTCGGGAGATCGCGGAAGGTGTTGGGTACGCATCTACAGCGACGGTATTTTACCATATGCTGAATATGCGAAAGGCCCATCTGATTGATTACAACGGGGATAGCCCGCGCACCATCCGGGTGCCTGGGTACCACTATACATACCAGCCTATAGAGGGGAGGAAGAGAGATGGAGCAGGAAAAGACAGTAGATGAGGTTGTCGCAGTACAGCCGGTAGAAACGGCCCAGTGGTATCGCAGCGTATCGTATAAGGACGCTAAGATATTCATTCGAACCAACTTGACCTCCGCGGCCAGGAGTTTCATAGCAGTGGGGTATTACTTGAAACACATCCGGGATACCGTTGGATACACGGAGGATGGGTTTGCAGATATTTGGGAGTTCGCACAGGCGGAGTACGGGATCAGCAAGTCCACGGCCAGCCGGTACATGACAATGAATGACCGATTCTCCCAGGGTGGGAATAGTCCGATGATTCGGGATGAGTATAAGGAGTTTGGGAAGAGTCAGTTGCAAGAGATGTTGGCTTTGAGCGACGAGCAGCTGGAGCAAGTCAGGCCGACGGACCGGGTGGAGGACATACGGAACATGCGAAAGCCCCGGGAGATCCCTTACATAGAGATCCCGGGCCAGGTAGAGCTCACGGATTTTCCCGGGGTTGATCCGGCGGATGTACAGGCCGCGGCTGAGGCCAGGGAGCAGCTGACGGCCCGCAGCCAGGAGAGAGAGGTCTATACAGTTTCGGCGGCGGATCTGCTGGGAGAAGATACAGCTGGATCAGCGCGGTCCGTTGCGATATCGCAACAGCAGGAGACCGAGCAGGAGAAGCCGAAAACCGGGAAGTGTTACCACCGGCCGGAATTTGAGTGCACGTTGAAGGAGGCACACAAGTTGATTGCCGGAGATGGTGAGGATTGTGCGCAGAAGTGTTGCTGGAACTGTGGGCACCATGGGGATTGTAACCTGGAGTGCTACAGCTCAGCCAAACGGCCGGAGCCAGAACTGGAGCAACCGGCGGGCCCCCTGTCTGCCTATGGCACACCCAGGGAGGTATACCAGGAGGACAGCCTGATCACTACACCAGGCTGCGAAGGCGGGCATAGTTGTTTCAGCTGCCATCTGGAATGCGCGATCCGTCAGCAGGATTGCTATTGTGTCGAGGCACCGATGGGAAACCCGTTCCCATGCGAGATGATCGCCAAAATCCCGGAGTTACGGGAGAAGATTGGGGCTGGCTGCCAGATGGTGAATCATGACTTGGCCTATCACCGGGTAGGGGATCATGAACCGGTACCGTGCTGTAAGGAATGTATGGCTCCCTGCGAGTATATGTGCAGCCGGGCCAGAAATGCGAGGGACAGCGCCGCGGCGCCAGTGGAGAATCCACAGAACGAAGCCAGACCATGGGAAGAAGAGAAGATCGACGAGGGTTACAATATCGGTGATCTGCCCCAGGCCAAAGAGAGCCTGCTCAGACAGCTGGCCAAGGTGCTGGTGGAACGGTGTGGAAGCCAGATGGTGCTGGATGGAGTGACCCGTATAGGCAGGTCAATCAAGGACAGGCTGCGCTATATCGACCGGCAGGATGACGGGATTGCGCTGCAGGACGGCGTGCAGGCATATCCGTCCGAGGAGATCATAGAGTTTTTCCGCGGCGAGGAGGATCTGGGGGTGTGCACCTATGCCAGGTTCGAGACGCAGGCACGCAAGGCCCTGGACGAGTGGGTGAAGGCCGGGAAGCCACAGGCCAAGCCGGAGCCAGAGCCGGTGCCGCCGAAAGAAGTAATTGACGCGGAGTTTGCGGAGATCCCAGCGGTGCAGGCCGAGGATATTTATGACAGCCCGATACTTGCGGAGATGATCCAGAAAGCAGAAGAGGAGCTGCGCCTGATGGCAGACTACTGGAGAGAGGGTCAGCCATGGACATACAAGCGGAAGCGCATGGCTTTGGAGGCATACAAGATGTACCAGGCGGCGCATGATTGATAGAATCGTTATTTTGAGGAGGAAAAACTGTATGAATACAGAAAAAGAAGCTGTTATCAAAGTGAAATTTGATGATTACAAAATGGTGTCCAATTTTTTGAAAAATGATCTTGGTATCACGAAGGAAATGATCACCAGTATGCTGAAAGAAATGATTAACAAGGTTGATATCGAAAGGCTCATTATTCAGAAGATTGAACGCTTTGTCGGAAAAAACAGTGGTCAGTGGAGATTTGATGAATACGTCAAGGAAAAGGTTGAAAAGGCAATCGATATGGAAGTAAAGACTGTGATAGAAAAGACTTTACGGAGTGAGATAGAGATGATCGTAAGAGAACAGGTCCGTCAGAAGATGAAGGATTTCCAGTAAAATTAACATTTGAGAAATAATCGGAGAAAAAAATATCATGAGACTGATTGACGCAGATGGCGTGATGGATGAAATCAAAAGAAATAAATTACTTGCGAGAGAACCAGCAACAGAAAGGTGTATGGAAATTATCAAGAATGCCACAACGTATGCTGAACCGCCAAGAAAGTGCGGAGAGTGGATAGAGGACAAGTTTGGGTATAATGCATGTTCAGAGTGCGGTTACGAGTGGGATACACCAGAGTACAATGAAGCAAAGTATTGCCCACAGTGTGGGGCAAGAATGGATACTGAAAATTAGCATTTAACGGGTGCCGGGCATCCGGCGGAGTGCAGAGAGGTTCGAGTCCTTGAACGGATCGGTTCGACTCCGACTCGTGCATGGTGCAAAACTCCGCATTATTTAGATTTTGGAGGTGACGATGAAAACTGCAAAATTCCGGGCTATCCAATGCGATGAACGATATGACCGACCGATGAAAGTTGTATGTGGGGCTGATACTGTAGGAATAACATGTGTTATTAGATTGGATACGGATAACGAGCCAACGGTCGAATATCTTCTGCAAATGGCTAAAGAGATCGAAGCGTTGCCCCCAGTAAAGCATAAGTATTTCAAGAACGTAAAACCGATTTTTTAAGGAGATAGTATGAAGCGGATTTTGTATAACACATGGTATTTTTGCAATAGTATCGATGGCAGACACGATATTGTGAGCTATTTGAGATGGATGATGGCAGTTATTTAATCTACAAAACTGACATTTGGAGGGAAAGCCATGAGGATACCAATTATAAAGGTTAGAGATGGGAAGTATGAACATATCGTAGGGACGAACAGTCATGATGTGCTTTACGTGGATGAAATGACAGGAGGTATACAGTACTTAAACATGCAGTGCTGTGAAGGTACTAAGAGATATTCACGCGAGCCGTCCATGCAGTTTGTGACAGAGCCAATGGAAGAATACGATGTGTTTGGTCCACAGATTCAGTTTGTAGATATTGAGGAACTGATAGAGCTGGCTATTCAACAGATGAAGGATGATACGGAGAGAACACTCAAGCTGCATGAGATGATGAAAGAGTATCTGGAGGAAAAGGAGGCTTGCCAAGAACGGCTAAAAGATGATGATATACAGGATTCAGGTGGGACCATAATTTTCTGAAAAATAACATTTTGCAAACAATAAAAGGGTGGGCACCGTTACGCCGTTCAAGACCCCGTCCTTCCCATGAAGGTTCACGGAGCGGTCGTATGTGGTACCCACCCAATCTCAGAAGCGTACCCACAGCGCCAGATGTACGTGCCTCCGCTCAAACGTCCGAAACGAGAAGTGGTCTGGCTTCTATCAGGAGTATAGCACAATCAGTCAAGAAATTAAAGGAGAAACATATGCAACGAAAAGATTCCAAGGCCATCCGGGCCGACAAGGCAATGGCGATCCGGGCCAAGGCAGCCACGGCAGCGGAGGCGCTGCGAGAACTGCCGCCGGATACCTGGTCCGCCACAATGCCGGCGTACTGCTATACGATGTTGTGTCCGGACCCGGAGCTGCGGCAGCCATTGAAGGGAGTGGGATGATGGAGAGAGTAAGGCCCATAGAGGTACAGGCGATATGCTTGATTTGTCGGAAACGATATCCGGTTGGGACTTCGCGGTGCAGCTGCGGGGGCAGGCTGTACGTGACGGGGATATACAGGAGTGCCTTGAAGATTGGAGGTGCAGCGTGTGAACAGAGCGGATCGGCGCCGGCAGGCCCGCCAGCGGGATCGGATCAGCCAAGAGATCATACATAAGGCCCAGCAGCAGCTCAACGACGGCCGGGTGGAGGCCATGATGGTCTGCATGGCGCTGGGGCTGCACCAGGAGTTCGGATTTGATCGTGATGATTGCCTGCGGGCACTGCGGGCCGTGGACGCCTTGATGGAGCCGTGGATCCGCGGGGAGTGCAGCCTGGAGGATATGCAGCGGCAGGTGCGGGAAGAGATCGGGATTGAGATCAGGTGTTGAGGAGGTGATACCGATGGACAAGGTTCGGAAGCGGGATATGAAACTGAGCGATTACAATATTTCCCGCGCAAAGTATAATGAGCTGAAATATTTTTGTATGCAATATGAGGAGAAAAAGCGGGAATTGCATAAAGGCTATGGTTTGAATGCAATCGTCAATGATGGTTTACCAAAAGGAAACCTTCCTGGAAATCCAGTTGAGGGTCAGGCTATCCGTAATGCGGTTTTGCAGGCAGATGTTGATTTAATTGAGCACACAGCTATGGAAGCTGGAGCTGATGTTTACCAATGGCTGATAAAGAATGTGACGGAGGGTGTTCCTTATGAATGGTTAAATGTTCCTTCAGGCCGTCGGCAGTTCTACGAGACACGGCGGTATTTTTTCTTTTTACTGGCACAGAAAAGATAAATAAAAAGTGGGTAACTCAAAGGGGGTACTTCCGTGATATTCTGGTAGCATGGAAATGGTTGAAAAAGTTATTTCCATCCCCCAACCTCCCCATAAGACACGGCCGCCGGGTGCAACAGCCCGCCGGCTGACTCGCCGGTATTGCGACTGCAGCACACAGTACTGCTGAATATACCGGAAAACTAAAACGCCGGTACACCATAAGTACGTCAGGCACTGCGCAGCATAAGCCGGGCTGGGTTCCTGAATGGGAGTAGACCACAAGGTTTAGAAGTCCCACGTCCGGCGTTATAACAGGAACGTATTCCGGTGTCCTTCGGGCCCGGGGGCTTTTTATGGCATAAAACATAGAAGGGTAAAAAAGGTGTGGAAGGATACGAAAAAAGGCAGAAAAGCGCAAAAAGGTTAAAAATGCGAATAAAAATTTTCACAATCTATTGATTTCTGCATAAATTACGTTATAATAAAGGTACATATAGTTGTGTATCGTTAAGTATGATTAGGCAACACTATATGTAACATAAAAAAAGCTGTGCCAATAATTTGGGAGGTGATATGTATGGCAACAAGCAGTATCTTAAAGGATGTAACTATTAAAGATCGCCAGCGTGCACATACATTCGTAGAGGCATTGCATGAAGCAGAGAATAAGAGATTTGAGCACGTTGCGATTAGTAGGAAGTGTTCGGAAATAAAGGGAGATAAAATCAAAGATTTCTTTGGTAAACGGTAAAATGGCAGAATTCGTTCAGATCAAATTAGATGATATGCTAAATCAATTAGGAGAGAATGAGGTAAAATCTATTCTCTCCTCTTTTGTGTGTAACGAAAATTTTGATGTGCAGGATTTTATACAAAATAAAGCAATCGAGTTTTCACGACAAGGTCTGGCGAAGACAACGTTGGTGTATTGGAAGTCTGATGATAATAAAGAAAAGTACCTTGTTGGATATTATGCTATTGCGCCCAAATTTATACGTGTTTCCCGAGAGGCTGTTAGTAAAACAATGGCAAAAAAATTAAATAATCATGGAAGTTACGATGACGGCACAAGAGAGTATATAGTGCCAGCCCCTTTAATCGCACAATTAAGCAAGAATTACGCAGAGGGTAATGACACCTTAATTTATGGTTGTGAGCTATTACAGATGGCAGTGGACAAAATTAAAGAGATACAAAATGAAATAGGTGGTCGTTTTATATTTTTGGAGTGCGAAGAAAAGGAAAAGCTTATTGATTTTTATAAAAGCAATGGTTTTACCGCATTTGAAAAGCGTAAAAAGGGGAAGAATGAGACTGGCACGGAGTATCTTATCCGTTGGTTGAGATATTTGAAATGAATTACATATATTAATCAGGGGCCACCTCCGGGCGGCTCTTTTTCTATACCAAAAACAGCCAGATTGGAAGGTGAGGTGATTGGCTAACAATGAAAACCTAAACGGACATGGATTTCACGAACGAACAGCGAGTGAACAGCGAGAAATTGCCATTATGGGTGGCAAGGCATCTGGAAGGGCCAGACGCAGGAAAGCTGCTATGAGAGATACAATGAACAGGCTCTTGACCATGAAAGTGGAGGTCGAGGGCCTATCTGATATATTGATGGCTGATGGGGGCGAGAGCACTTACGAGGAGATCATCACCATGGCCATGATCGAGAAGGCCATGCGCGGCGATGTAAAGGCGTATCTGGCCATCAAGGATGTATTGGGCCAGACCTCAAAGTCTGATGTGGATCTGGAAGAGCAGCAGCTGCGGATGGCAGCCACCAAGGCAAACATGGGCGTTGATGGCGAGGAGCAGGAGGATGATGGATTTTTAGAAGCGTTGAAAGGCTCTGTTGAAAATGACTGGGCAGATGAGGATGAGGAGGGGTGGTCCGATGAAGATGAGGAAGAAACGACCGATCTTTAAGTTTAAGCCGTTTTCCAAGAAGCAGCGTAAGGTGCTCAACTGGTGGATGGATAACAGTCCGGTCAAGGATTATGACGGCATAATCGCAGATGGGGCTATCCGATCTGGCAAGACGGTGGCAATGTCCCTGGCGTTTATATTCTGGGCAATGTCTTTATACAATGGGCAGAACTTCATCATGGCCGGTAAGACGATCAGTTCTTTCCAGCGCAACGTGCTTACAAATTTGAAGGTTATGCTGCGGAGCCGCGGCTATGGTTGTGTGCACCATCTGTCTGGTGAGACACCCAATATGCTGGAGGTCACACGAAACGGGATTGCAAATTACTTCCACGTTTTTGGTGGCAAGGATGAGGGATCCCAGGAGCTGGTACAAGGAATAACGGCGGCTGGAGCTTTTTTTGATGAGGTGGCGTTAATGCCAGAGAGTTTTGTCAACCAAGCTACAGGGCGCTGCTCTGTTGCAGGAAGTAAGTTCTGGTTCAACTGCAATCCGGCTGGCCCAATGCACTGGTTTAAGATTGGATGGATTGATCGGGCAGTTGGATTTATCGGCAGACAGAGAGCTGCGGAGCTGCAGGAGAAAGGGCAGGAAATCAAGCGGTTACTGTACCTGCATTTCGAGATGGATGATAACCTGTCCCTGGACGAGGACATAAAGAAGAGATACCGGAGCATGTATGCCGGTGTCTTTTTTTTACGATACATAAAAGGGCTCTGGGCGGTTGCTGAAGGCCTTATTTATACCATGTTCACAGCAGCCAACATCTATAACGATGAGATAAGGCCTAAGGGGCTGGAATACCTGAGTGTCCGTACAATCGCGCTGGACTATGGAACCACGAACCCATGTGTTTACTTGGATATCTACGACGATGGAGATGTCATTTGGGTTGATCGGGAGTACCGTTGGGATAGCCGTGTGGAAAAGAAGCAGAAAACGGACAGCCAGTATGCTGACGATATGGTAGACTTCATGGGAAGCAACCCTGACCTGATGGCTGACATCATAGCGGATCCATCGGCGACCAGCTTCATCACGGAGCTGCGCGGGCGTGGATATGTTGTAAAGCCGGCTGACAACGATGTGGATGATGGGATCCGGGCCGTGTCCTCGATGTTCTACAGAAGAAAGATTCGGGTACATGAGCGGTGCGCTGGATTAATCACAGAGCTGCGGTCCTATGTCTGGGATGACAAGGCCAGGGAACGCGGAGAGGAAAAACCGATAAAGCAGTTAGACCATGGACCTGATGCCCTCAGATATTATGTAATGACGAAGCTGCCTGAATGGCGGAGAGGAGTAAATTGATATGTCAAAACGCAGAAATTCCCGCCGCGTGCGGGCAGAGACAAAACAGGCGCCTATCACCACGATGGACGCCTTTTCCAATCCCATAGCACGTTTGGGTTATGGCACTCAGGATCTTATGCAGGCCACACAGTACCCGCTTACCCGCATGACGCAGAATTACCAGTTGCTTACCAGCCTGTACCGGGATAACTGGATCGTGCAGAATATTATATCCACCATCCCGGAGGATATGGTTCGCAAGTGGTACACGCTGCAGAGCAATGTGGCGCCGGAGTATGTGGACGCCATGCGGCGCCTGGAGCGGAGAACACATTTGCGTAAGTCGATATTGACGGGGATGTACTGGGGCCGGCTATACGGCGGTGCAGCAGGGATTATCATGGTTCGCGGTCAGGATGATCTGTCGCAGCCGCTGGACCAGGATCTGGTTCTGCCAGGAGCATTCCAGGGGCTTCAGATACTAGACCGGTGGAGCGGGATTTATCCGGAACTGGGACTAGTGACGGATCCCGCGGATCCTGATTTTGGGCTGCCGGAGTATTACACGATTCGAGACGAGGACAGCGGCACTCTTGTGTCCATGGTCCACCATAGCAGGGTCCTGCGCTTTACCGGTCGTGAGCTGCCATATTATGAGCAGGTGGCGGAGTTATACTGGGGAGAATCGGAGCTGGAGGCGATTTACAACGAACTGATTAAGCGCGACAATGTATCCTCCAACATTGCAGCATTGACATTCCGGGCCAATGTCAATTACCTGGAGACGGATGGACTGGACCAGATGCTGGCCACAACCAATGCGGAGGCTCAGCGGCGGTTTTGGCAGACATTACAGGCACAGAGCGCTATTGAGAGCAATTTCGGTACCCGCTTGGTCAACAAGGGAGATGTCATGCACAATACGCAGTATACCTTCACCGGCCTGCCAGAGGTGTATGACCGGGTTATGATGGATGTGGCCGGAGCGGCGCGCACGCCTGTTACCAAGTTGTTTGGACGATCTCCGGCCGGAATGAATGCAACCGGTGAAAGCGACATGAACAACTACTACGATTACATAGACGGCCTGCGGGAAAACCAGCTGCGGCCAATCCTGGAGCGTCTGCTGCCGATCATGGCTTTATCCTGGGGCGTGGTGCCGGATGATCTGGACATTGACTTCCCGCCGCTTCAGACGCCAAATTCAAGTGAAGTTGCGGATATTGCGGACAAGAAAACCCAGGCGGTGCTGGCCGTGTACCAAAGTGATCTGATTGATGCAGCTACGGCACAGAAGGAGCTGAAGGCATTGGGAGATGAGACGGGGATGTACAACACAATTTCCGATGAGGCGATTGAAGCAGCCCAGGGCAAGACCTACTCGGATTACAAGGCTATGCAGGACCCGATGGCCGGAATCTTCGGCCTGCCTGCAGGCGGTGCGGAGGGGGATGAGTAATGCCAAAGCTGATCAGACCCCCAGACAAAAATGACGCGACGGCTTTTCTGCGCATGCTGTTCCTGCGTACTGAGCAGCGTTTGCTGGCGGAGATCCGGAGAAAGCGCAGCCAGGGCTATGTGGACTATGCGGGGGTAGCAGCGCTCAAACGCACCAGGCAGATCCTTCAGGACATGGTGGATGAAAGCTGGGCCTATGTTCCCACGATGATCGAGACGATCTTCTACCGGTCCGAGGCTGCGGCCAATGGTTATGCCAATGCCGCGGGACTGACGGCCACGCAGATCAGTGTGGTGGAGCAACTGTCCAACAACCTGCTGGGAGATATCGTGGAGGCTGCGGAGACGGCCCAGAAAAACATAGAAACGGTATTTCAGGTTGCCAGGCAGGAAGAAGGTGCGCTTCGAAAAGCGGCATTGCAGGCAGTTGCAGAGCAGGAGGCTGCTGGAGAAGGTGCCAGAAAGGCGGCGGCCAGCATGGCACGGGAATTGCAGCAGGAGGGCGTTACAGCATTTGTGGACAAGGCCGGCCGGCACTGGTCGCTTCAGGACTATTGCAACATGGCTACCCGGACCACAGCCCGCCAGGCCGAGGTATCTGCCATCCTTACCGCGGATCCGGAGCACGATCTGTATAAGATTGTGAAGATCGGCAGCACCTGCCCGATATGCGCCCCGTTGGAAGGCCGGGTATACAGTAGGTCCGGAACCAATCCGGATTATCCTCCGCTGGCTAAGGCATTCGGAAAGATCGATCCAGATGGAGGGGATGATCTGACAAACACTTATCTTAATATCCATCCGAACTGTCTGCATTCTATTGTCAAATACACAACGATGGGAAAGACGGAAAAGCAGATCCAGGGGGATAAGGATTTCTCCAGCTTTGAGAAAAATCCGGTTACGGTAGATCCGCGGACCAGAAAACAGAGGGAGGCCTACCAGGAGAAGGTCAGAAACCGACAGCGTTTGCTGCGGGATCACAGGCAGCATCAAGAATACCGAAGGATTCTTGGAGATGAAGTGCCGAAAGACTTTGAAAAGTTCCAGGAATTGAAGTATAATAAAGGTGATGATTTTGAGGTACTTCGCCAGCAGGCGTTGTATAAAAAGAAGTCGGCTGCCTTTGTTGAAAAACTCCATAACGGAGAGATCAATACCACGGTTAAAAAAGTCAAGCAGCAAGAGCATATACGTGGAACGAAGAAATGGAAGCAGAGAGTAAAGGTTGACTTGGCAACAAAAGGAACGGCCCCGGATATGTTTTATAAAGATGTTGATACACAGGAATTAGTAAATCGTTTGGCGGGGACAGGAACATTAAAATTTCAAAAGGGTCAACCATACCCAGTTGAATATATTACAGCAGACAAGGTAGTAGGAAAAAGATTTAATTCAGGAACGGGTAAGTATGAGGATACGCGGCGATTTGCAATTCGCTATTCTTCAAAAGGAGTACATTTGCATCCAGTCAAGGAGGTGTAGATATGCGATACAAAGCGAATATAACCCCAAGGCTTAGGGAGATTTTTGAAAAAGGGGAGAATGGTGAATTTTTCGATCTGATATTGAAAGATGGAAGAAGAGTTACTTGTAAATTAGACTGTTTGACATACGCGAATAAGTCAGACGATGACGATACAGATATCATGGTGGCCTCAGTGGATTACCGCGGAGGGGGAGGAGAGCTATTCGCCGAAGAGGATATTGAAAAAGTGATTTAATACCACTGATTTGCCGTCGGTGGTATTTTTGTTGCGATATCGCAACAGAGAGGAACATGAAAATGCTTGCATATTATGGCTATACCATAAGCCCCAACCAATTAGAGACGGTTGAGGGCTTTTTAATTTGCCGCAATGTGCCCATAGCCAGGACCGGAGAGATGGAATACCTGGAGAGTGAGCTGCGGCCCGATGGAGACAGTTCCAAGATGGTGAAGGTCTGCCGATCCCCAGATGAGGTGTTTTCGGAGGCTGCGTTGTCCAGCTTCGAGGGTAAGCCAATCACTGATGAGCACCCGCCGGAGCTTCTGACCCCGGATACATACAGCCAGTACGCCAGGGGCCATGCTCAAAATGTCCGCAAGGGTGAGGGTGAATGGGAAGGGCATGTAATTGCGGATCTCCACATTCAGGATGAGGAGCTGATACAGGCGGTACAGAATGGAAAGCGGGAGATCAGCTGCGGTTATGAGTGCAGCTATACGGAAAACGAAGATGGAACCTATTCGCAGCATGAGATCCGGGGGAATCATATCGCCGTGGTGACGCGGGGACGGGCCGGAAAGCATGTTGCGATTTTAGATTCGAGCAAAAAGGTTGAGGCCGTGAAGCGGCCGGAAAGGAATGAAACGATGAGGAAAAACAGCTTATTTTTCAAACTGTTCGCTCGGGCGGCTAAAGACGCCTCCCCGGAGGAACTGGAGACAATGGCGGCGGATGCTGCCGCTGCGCTGGATGAGGATCCGGGCAAGACAGAGCCTGCCGCTCCGGCTGCGCAGGACCCAGCCAAAGAAGAAACCAGGGATACCGCCAGCCTTGACAGCAAGCTGGACATGATCCTGGAACTGCTGGGGAAGAAGGAAGAAACACCTGGAGCGGATACGGATCCGCTGGACAGCCTGGTGAAAAAACTGACAGGGGAAGAGGCTGAACCGGATGTGCCTGCTGCAGAAGCCAAGGTGGTTCCTGCTGAGGAGCTGGATAAATCGGCATGCGCCGCAGACCGCGCGGTCATGGCGGCCGTGATCAAGCAGCTGCGGCCGGTGATTGCGGGTATCAAGGACACGGCCACGAAAAAGGCGGTTACGGACTCACTGGTGGAATGTCTGACCGACAAGGACAAGGTCAGCGATATTGCGAAGATCGCCCAGGCCACGCAGAAGAACGCGGCGAAGATGGCCGATCAGAAACCGCAGGCGGATTTGGAATCCTATCAGGCAGCATATGACGCAATGAACCCGCACAAGAATGGAGGTACGAAATAATGAGAGGACAGGTTATCGGAAAGAACATGGCACATGGATATGCAGGAGATTACGCCAGGCAGCCGGATATGATTGTGGATACACATCCCCTTGGCGGAGCGGCTGCGGTGCAGTTCGGCACGCCTTTGGTATATGACAGTAATGGTAATGTGACAGCCTTTGGGGCAGGCAGCACGGCAGCTGATTTTGTTGGAATCGCCTCCCGCGAGTTTAAAAGCGCCATATCTTATCTGTCCCAGTCGGCCGGGGAATATCGGCCCAATGAGGCGGTCAGCGTGTTTAAACGTGGCTGTATCAACGTACTGTGCAAGGTAGGGGCGCCGAAGTTGGGTGGAAAAGTGTATGTCCGGACCGTGGTGAACGAGACCATTCCCACAGGCGTTGTCGGAGGATTTGAGGCGGCAGCCGATGAGGGAAAGACAGTGGAGCTTACAAATTGCCAGTGGCGCGGAGAAAAGGACGCCAACGGCGTCGCTGAGATCAGGATTCTGTCCTGCAACAGAGCATAGGGAGGTAAACAGATTATGAAATTTCAGAACATGGGAACATTTGACGGGGGAACGGTGGTATCCTCCCTGGCCAGCGCTGCGGCGCCCCAGCGGTTCCAGACTATGGATGCGGCAGCTATTGCCAACGGCGGGGCCTTTTTAAGTTCTGAGCTGGAGAAGCGGGACAATACGATTCGTCAGCCGCTGACCAGCTTCACCTATGGCCGGGATATCCCGGTACGGGTTGGCGGCGGATGGGCTGAGTTTGTAAGCGCCATGAACGTTGATTATGGCGTGACCGGCGGAAGCGAGGACGGCCCTGTGCATGCCGGCGGCGCCAATGGGATTCCTATGGTGCAGGCTAATTTTGACAAGGGTCTGTTCAAGACTCATGTCTTTTCGGTTGGCATGCGGATTATGTGGGTGGACATGCAGCGTGAGAAGCTGACCGGCCGCAGCCTTGAAAGCATCCTGCGGGATGGAATCCGCATGACCTACGACAAGCATATGGACGCGAACACCTATGTGGGGATCAAGCGGTACGGATCTACAGGACTGATCAATAACCCTAACGTGGTGACGGCAAATGCTGCGGGTTCCGGGGCGGGAAGCTCTACGAAGTTTAAGGACAAGACTCCGGATCAGATCCTTCAGGATATCAATGACGCGATTCTGGCCGTATGGGCTGAGGCGGAATATGACCGGGACGCGGTTCCGAACCACATCATCATGCCCTATGAGCAGATCAATTATCTGGCAACCACTAAGGTGACGGAGCTGGCTGAAAAGACGATCCTTCAGTTCCTGCTGGACAACAACGTGGCCAAGACCAACGGCAGCGACCTGTATATTGGCGGCTGCTCCTGGTGCAAAGGAGCTGGAGCCGGAAGGGCGGACAGGATGGTGGTGTACCTCAACAAGGAGCGCTATCTTGCAATGGACGAGCTGGCGCCGCTCAGCCGGGCCATGACGCAGCCGAACGCTGAGAATGTGTGCTATGATACAGCGTTTATGGCCAACATTTCCGAGGCGCAGATGTACTATGAGAACATTATGCGCTATGTGGATGGAATCTGAGGAGGGCAGCTATGTTTATTAGCAGTAAAAAGTGTTTTGAGATCCACGAGGGAGGCCAGAAGCTGGTCATCCCCCGCAATTTCATCGGTGAAATTCCTGAATGGGCGGCAGGCCATTGGCTGGTGCAGGCCGCAATTCGTGATGGATCCATTGCTACGCCGGACAGCACCGCAGATCTGGCTCTGGAGGCCGCTGATCAGAAAGCAGGAGAAAAGGCCGAAGAGTATGATCTAAGGCCGGATGACGGAGGCCACGCAACGAACGAGGGGGAAACCGGAAAAAGATCCCGTAAGCAGTCTGAGGGGCCTGAAAAGAAGTAAGGAGGGACCGTCATGGAAGGATGGCAGTTTAACGGAGTACTTCAGGCAGCGGCCAATATGCCTGTGCAGGGAGAGCGCGGGACCTATACCAGGCAGATGTTTGCGGGGGATTTTCCTCAGTTTTTAAAGGCCGGAAAGGATCCGCAGGAGTGCCTGGTACCGGAAGGAATATTCGAGCTCTTCGTGGAAAATGCAAACCAGTCCATCCTCCCCAGCCGGTATGGGACTATCTGGCGCTATGCCGCCGGTCTGTATGTGGCTCACTTTTGCACGCTGTACTTGAAAACTTATTCAGAAGGTTCTACCTCCGCGGCACAGGTGGCAGCCAAAGGGCAGCAGACAGGGCTTGTGAAGGAAGCAACCATGGGAGATACGACAATCAGCTACGATAACGAGGCGGTTAATACAGCAATGGCCAAGTGGGGCAGCTGGAACGCCACACAGTACGGCCAGCAGCTGGTGACCATGGCGCGTATGATCGGAATGGGAGGCAGTTATGTTATTTGATAACCCGGTATTTGAAGGATGGTATACGGATTCTATGGATGTGTACCGGAACGTGGATGTGAGCAGCGGGAATCTGGATGGGAAGAAACGCAGGCTGGTACAGGAGAAGATCCCCTGCCGGATCTACAGCGTGAAAAAGAATGGTCCCAGAATGCGCCAGACGGCAGCAATGACCGACTCAGTTGATAAGCTGGCCTGTGATCTGTCGGTAGAGATTAAGGCCGGAGACGAGCTCCATGTGGTACGTGGAGGCATGCTGGGGGTCCAAGGGGATCCAGAACGTTATTTTGCGGACCGGCCGCATCCCTATTATGATCCGGTTGGCGGCGTGCTCTCTGGCCTGGAGCACCAGGAAGTGGCCCTGTTGACGGAAGAGATAATAAGTTGAGGTGATGACATGTCGAGTTTTGGGAGTCAGACGCGCAAGCGATTCGCAGAACTTCATAGGCTTGGGCAAAATGTGCCCAAGATTATGGCTGAGGTGGCGGAGGGGGCAACCATAGCCGCGGTGGAGCGGGCAACGGAGCTGACGCCGCCGAATGGCGGGGCTGCCATATCAGGAACGGGTACCCGCTCAGGAGAGATGGCGCAGCATTGGTCTACTGACAGCAAAACGAAGCCCATTATGACCGGAGGAAGCGCCAGAACTACCTTGGCGAATAACGTGCAGTATGCGTCCTATGTCAACGATGGGCATCGTATGGATCAGCATTTCGTCCCTGGCCTGACTGTAAAAGACGGGATGTTGCAGTGGCTTCCGGAAGGGGGGATAAGTGAGGACGATAGCGGCGGTATTACAGTGGGAACGAAGACCAAATATGTGAAGGGTAAGTACATGAAGCAGGCAGCCATTGGTCGATACAGAAAACTGGTGGAAACAGAACTTGGTAAAAGGGTAAGGGAGAGCTTTAAATGACATTTACACTTGAGAAGTTGCGGGATTCCATCGCGGGTGTACTAAAAAAGAATTATCCGGATATTCCTGTATATGGAAATCCAAACCAGCAGGGAACAAAAACGCCCTGTTTTTTTGTGTTTTTTATGCCATCTGATATGGAACGCGAGATCGACCGCCGCGCACGACGTGTAATCGGAGTGGATGTCGTGTATCTGACTAGGCGTAATAATTCAAACACCCATGATCAGCTGATTACAGTTGCAGATTTGTTGGATGAAGTAATGGAACGGGTGTCCTATACGGATGGCGTGGAATCGACGGAATTGTGGACGTCAGAGCGAGAATGGAAGATTGACGACGGGGAACTGCATTATCAGTTTACGGTCAAGGCGATCGTATCCAGCCCTAGTAATGTGCCGCCCATTGAATCGATGGAGTCCTATGCAGGAAATATCAAAAATTGAAGCGAGAAAGGAAGGTAGATAAGAATGGCAGGAGGTACATGGAAAAAGCAGGATAAGAGACAGCCTGGCGTGTACATCAATGTTAAATCGGATATGAATCCGGTCACGAAACTTGGTGAAAGAGGAGTGGTTGCGATCTGCGAGCCGCTTTCCTGGGGACCGGAAGGGGTTATCTCTGTTCTGGGGCCGGAAGATGACTATACGCCCTTCATTGGTTATGGGAAAACAGAGACCAAGGCCAGGTTCCTTCGGGAAATTTTTAAAGGGAGTGATCGTACGGCCGGGCCGAAGCAGATCCTTCTGTACCGTCCGTCAGGAAAGGAGGCCAATCGGGCAACCGCCGCTTCCGATATCATCAACGCTACGGCAAGGTATACAGGAACCCGTGGAAATGATATCCGCATTGCAATTTCGACGTCAGGAGATGCTCATACAGTGCAGACCTTGGTGGGTTCTGAAGTAATGGATACCCAGGAGGTGAGCGTAGCGAGTGAATTGGTTACAAATGACTGGGTAGAATTCGGGGAAGGCAGCTTGGCGGAAAGTGCGGGGATCCCGTTGACCGGTGGAACTGATGGTACTGTGGATGTCTCATCTCATGAAGCATTTTTGGCTGCCCTGGAGGGGTATGCGTTTAATATCCTGATCTATGACGGAGCAGACGAGGCGGTACAGACGCTCTATTTCGATTTTATCAAACGGATGAGGGAAGGGCTCGGAAGGAAATGCCAGGCTGTGATGGCTGCCGCAAAATCCCTGGACACCGAGGCAATCATATCAGTAAAGAATGGCGTGCGTTTGACTGATGGGACTGTAATTACTCCGCAGCAGGCTACCTGGTGGATTGGCGGAGCCGAAGCTGGGGCCTCCTATGATGAGTCGCTGGTGTATGCACAGTATCCGGAGGCTGTAGACGCGGAACCTGTTTTAACGTCTGCTCAGATCGATGAGGCGCTGACAGAAGGGCAAATCGTGTTTTTCCGGGAATTTGGCAGCGTGAAGGTGGTGTCGGATATTAATACACTGGTTACATATTCGGATCAAAAAAACGATGTGTTTTCGTTTAACCAGGTGATTCGTACTGTTGATACCGTGGCGAATGATGTGTATAAGCATTTCTCGATCAATGTGATTGGCAAGGTGCAGAATGATAATGCCAGCAGAGACCTGATTAAGACCTGGATTGTCGGATATTTGAACGAAATGCAGGCAAACGGTGGGATCAGGAATTTCAGTGCAGACGATGTAAGCGTGGAAGCCGGTGAGGCCATCAATGCGGTGGTAATATCCATTGCCATCCAGCCGGTGACGGCCATTGAAAAAATATACGTTACCGTAAGCCTGACAAACGAATAGGAGGCAATTTATGAGTTTTTTACTTGAAAAGGATTCCCTGAATGGTAAAGCAGGGAAGGCGTTTGTGACGATCAACGGCAGAAATGAGGAGGTGTTCGGCCTGAAAAAGTTCCAGGCCGATGCGGAGTTCCAGGTGGCTGATTTTAATGTGGTTGGAACGAATATCACACAGAAAAAGGTAAAGGGCGTAACTATGACAGGATCTGCAACGGTTTATTATGGCACGCCCATCTTTCTGGAAATGCTTCAGGAATACTTAAAGACTGGGAGCTTACCGTATTTCACATTTCAGATTACCAATGAAGATAAAGGTACAACTGTTGGAAAACAGGTGGTTGCTCTGTATAACGTCAAGCTGGACAAGGTTCCGATCGCTATGCTGGATGATAGCGCGGATTATCTGACAGCAGAAATTACATTTAATTATACAGGTATGGAAGTGCTGACGCCCTTCAACGCAAGGCCTGCACAATTAGGAAATTAGGAGGAGAACAATGAGCAAATTAAAAGCTTTTTTACAGCCGTCAGTGGCAGGGACTACACTGGCGGTTATTGTTTCGGATCGGTTTAAGGATGAGGAGGGAAAGCCGCAGCCGTTTGTTATCCAGGCAATCAGCCAGGAGGAGAACGAAGCGCTGGCAGAACAGTGCAGAAAAGATCGGATTATTGATGGTATTCCGATGAAGATGCTGGATGATACGGCCTATTCCAAGCATCTTATGCTGGCATGCGTAAAGGAGCCGGATCTCAAAGATAGTGAGCTGTGTCGATATTATGGAGTTGTTGACCCGCTGGATGTTCTTAGTAAAATGCTCAGTATTGGAGAGTATCAGATCCTCACGAAAGAAGTAATGCAGATTAATGGTCTAAAGAGTAAGCAGGAAAGGTTGAAAGAAGCAAAAAACTCCTAGATGGAAACGACATGGATATCCAGATCGCGTACTATATGTTCGTGAACCATGGACGTTTCCCTCATGAGACAGCAGATCTACCCGAAAATGAACGGCTGCTGGTCTATCAAATGGCATTAAAAGAGATAAGCAAGCGCCCCAAAAACTAGGAGGAACCATGGGAGAAATAAGAGAAAACCTTGTACTTACGGATCAATTCAGTGCGTCGTTTTCCAAGTTCCTTGATCTGGGGAATAACATGACGGCCCAGATGGAGAGGATTGATACCAGCATCCAAACAATCGGGAAAGCTGCAAATTATGTGTCTGCATCTGGATTCGAGCGGATGGATCAGAAATTGACGCAGATTAATCAGAATATTGAGATGCTGGGGAAGGCTGCGAATTTTATCAATGCCAGTGGCTTTGACAGTCTTAATAACACTTTGCAGCAGATCGCAGCCAATGCTTCCAGGGCCGCAGCGGCGGGACAGCAGCACGCCCAAGCGGTAAAAAGAACGGACACCGCGGCTAATCAGTTGCTGTCTACTATGAAGCGCATAGCCTCCGTGACTGCGCTGATAGCAGCAGGAAAGAAAGCTATGGGTTTGTCTGATGAGTTTGCACAGACAACAGCCCGGTTGAACTTAATGAATGATGGACTTCAGGAAACGGAAGATCTGCAACGGCTGATTTATGAGTCAGCACAGCGCTCCAGAACATCTTATACAGCCACAGCAGATGTGGTGGCAAAACTGGGACAGAGGGCCGGGCAGGCTTTTAGCAGCAATGCTGAAACAATTCAGTTTGCCGAGAATCTGAATAAACAGTTTGTCATTGCCGGTGCAAGCCAACAGGAGATCGCGTCAGCTTCCTTGCAGCTTACCCAGGCTCTGGGTTCTGGGGTATTACGTGGCGAAGAGTTGAATGCTGTATTTGAGGCTGCGCCGAATATAATACAGACGATTGCGGACTATTTGGATGTACCAATCGGAAAAATTCGTGATCTGGCAGCTGACGGACAGATTACTGCGGATATTGTTAAAGATGCTATGCTTTCTGCAACGGAAAATATCAATGAGCAGTTCGAGGACATGCCTATCACATTCTCACAGGCCTTTAGCTTGGCTACAAATCGCGCCATGATGTCAATGCAGGAAGGCTTAGGTGGTATGAATGAATTCTTAAACACAGAAGAAACTATGGGAGCGATTATGCGTCTTGCAGACATATTTTCTGTACTTGCCGAGATCGGGATGGGCGCGCTTACTGGAATCGGCGAAATGGCCTCTTTCGTAGTCAATAATTTAGACTTTATCATACCGATACTGACGGCCATTGGTATAGCGTTTGCGATTATGCATGCGCAGGCCATAGCAACTGCACTGGCGAGTGTTGGCGGAGCATTGGCCTCGGCAGCCGCCTGGGCGGTGGCAAACTGGCCAATCCTGCTTTTGGTTGCATTGATGGCAGGAGCACTGATAGCCGCGCAGCAGTTTGGGTTCGGAATGGAAGCGGTAGGAGGGTGGGTCGGCCAGGTATTCGGAATGATATATGCAGTTGGATATAACATTTTTGCCTCGCTTTGGAACGCCATTGCGTCCTTTGCAGAATTTTTTGCAAATGTTTGGAATGACCCATTAGGAGCAACGGCAAGGCTGTTTGCTGATGTATTTGATACGATTCTTGGGATCGTGGAAACCGTTGCCGGAGCGATTGATGCTCTGATTGGAAGCGACCTGTCATCGTCAGTCTCAGGGTTCCGTGAACAGATCGGCTCATGGGTGGATGAAAACTTTGGGGAGAATGCTATCCAGATAAAAAGGATGGCTTCCCTGGATGTAAAGGATACGGCCGCGGCCGGCGGGGAGATCGGTGCTGGGTTAGGAAAGAAACTGGATAACATGAACTTTAGCCTGGACGATATTGGTAGTTCTTTGGGCGGACTGGGGGCTACGGGTTCGGGAGGCCTTGGTGACATAGGCAAGGTTGGGAGTGTCGGAAAAATCGAACAGGACGTTAATATAGCGGACGAGAACATCAAGCTCCTCCGCGATCTGTCAGAACGTCAATATGTGGCAATGGTAAATCTTACTGTCCCGCAGACCAATGCAACCATCAATCAGACCGTAAATGGCGGGGGAGGATCGGACGCCAATGCCATTATGGACGCAATGACGCGGTTGCTTGCCAGGCAGCACGCGGCAGGTAGTAATATAGTCCCGACATAGGAGGTACGCATGAGAAATAAATATCGTTTTTTTGCCGATATCGGAGGGGATACGATTGAATTTCCAGTCAATCCTACGAAATATACAATATCCTATCCCACAGACCATGCGGAATACAACGTGCTGGATATAGGAGACATTATTGTGCCGAAACTGCCTTCCCTTATGGAGGTATCCTGGGAGTCGTATTTCCCAGGCCACCAGGACGACCCGCTGATACAGGGGCACGACTGGATGGAGCCTGGGGATTATGTGGAAGCTATAAAAGAGGCTATGGATAACAAGGAGGTGTGTGATCTTGTGATCAGCCGCTATGACGCCGCCGGGGGAAGAATGTTCGATACCAATATTAGTGCAGTAATAACCAAGTTCGAGACCACAGAGAAAGGCGGGGAGGCGGGGGATGTCTACTACAAGATAAGCTGGTCTGAATATCGTGAGTTTGGTGCAATCCGCATCCGGCTTCCAGAGCCGGCGGGACCCGATAGACAGGTGGAGACCATTACTCTGGAGGAAGCGCCGCGGGGAGGTGAGGCCCCTATCCTGCGGGTAGGGGCTGCAGTTATAGCCAATGGAACGTATTTTGCAAACAGCTATGGGGATAAGCCAACGGGGACAGCCAACAACCTGGCTACCACGGTATCCCGCATTATCCCTGACCCGTCCAGGGCCTACCCGGTACTGATTGGTGGAAACCGGGGATGGATGAAGGCGGACCAGCTGCAGGTAATGGGGTGATAGAATGGAGTATAAGCTGCTTGTATATAATATAGATTCTCAATCAGTGTATGATTATGCACCGATTGTTAAGAAGGTCACATACACGACCAATCGGAAGTTGAGCGCTGGTGAGCTGAATTTCACATATATTCAGAAGGTGCCAGTGAACATGACGGAAGGTGCCAAGGTACAGTTCTATGTAAATGGAAGGGGGATCTTTGAGGGATATGTGTTCACGATCGAACAGGACCGGCAAGGCGTAGTGGAGGTAACTGCCTATGATCAGCTAAGATACCTTAAGACGAATGAAAGCTATGCTTTCATTGGAAAGACGTTGGGGGAGATTATCCAGCAGATTGCTACGGATATGCAACTCCAAACAGGGACCTTAGAGAATACGGGTTATGTAATCCCAATGCTTACGAAAGAAGATACGCAATGTCTGGATATCATTGATTATGCCTTGGGCCTGACTCAATACAATACAGGTAAAACGTATTCACTATTCGATGATTTCGGCAAGATAAGTCTCAGGGAGGCTGGGAGCATGCTATCTGCCGAAATTATTGGGAACAGGAGCCTGCTGACAGATTATACATTCAAGTCGGACATTGATTCCGATACCTACAACCAGATTAAACTGGTGCGGCCAAATAAGGAGACAGGGCAGGGGGACGTCTACATATTCAATGATAGCAGCACCATTGGTAAATGGGGGCTACTACAGAAGTACGAGAAAGTGGATGAGAACCTGAATGAAGCGCAGATCAGCGAACAGGGAAATATCATGATGGCCTATTATGACCGTGTGCTCAAAGATGTGTCGGTGGACTGTATCGGCATTCCAGGACTGAGGGCCGGCGGGATGGTTACATTAAAGATTCGTGATATCCCAGAACTTCGGAGCGGCTACCGTCTCCTGTTGGACAAAGTAAAGCACAAATTTTCCAATGGAGAACATACCATGAGCTTTGAGGCCAGAATGCTCAATTTATAAAGGAGGTTGGAGAAGCTGGAGCTCATAGATGTTATACAACAGATTGTACAGGACACAGTGCAGGCTCATGGGCCACTCACAACTGGTTATGGCACCGTGAAGTCCACATCTCCTCTTACAATTTCGGTCCAGACCACCAAGATGGATGTTACGGAGCCTGTGGTGATTTTGACGGATAATGTGATGCGCAAGGAGGTAACTGTCCAGGGCGAAACTGTCATCATTAATCCTGGATTAAATCCAGGGGATAAAGTCTTGTTTCTGCGAGCAAACGCGGGACAGAATTATATTATTATTTCGAAAGCGTAGGTGATTATATGGCAACACTTCCTGAATCAGCGGATTATGGGATCAATGGCGCAGAGACGGTGGAGTATCCGACTAAAACATATTTAGTGAAGGATGGACGGATTTGCGGAATGGCAGATGGTCTGGAAGCCATGAGACAGGTCATAGACATTATGCTTCGAACAGAGCGTTATCAATATCAAATTTATACATCGAATTTCGGAGTGGAGTTCCGGGGTCTGATTGGAAAGGTGCCAGAGTATGTGATGAGTATGGTGAAGCGCCGCGTCACAGAGGTCCTAATGACAGATAAGCGTGTAAAGGCGGCCGAGAATTTCATTTTTAGACAAGCCAATGAAACATTGGAATGCGAATTTGACGTCAGAACAGTCTACGGAACGGTAAGAACGGAGGTAGCATTGTGATTGATTTTGGAGATAAGACATACCGCAATATCCTTGCAAGGCAACTTGCCAGAGTACCAGATACCATAGACAAGCGAGAAGGGTCCATCATACAGACAGCCTTGGGGCCGGAGAGTTGGTTTTTGGAAGGATTGTATCTGGACCTGGACCAAGTTCAGAAGAACGCTTATGCCGGGACAGCTGGCGGCGTGGAGTTAGAGCTGATATGTGAGGAACGTGGGATATACAGGAAGTCCGCCACGCCCGCAGTAAAAAAGGGGATCTTTAATGTGTCGGTTCCGATTGGTTCCAGGTTTTCGACACGGGCTGGTGACAATGTTACCTATGCGGCACGGAAGGCTCTTGGAGGCACGGAAGGAGCATATGTCTATGAATTGGAGTGCGAAACAGCCGGACGTGCGGGAAATAGTTATTCCGGGCCACTCTTATCGATTGACTATATAAAGGGGCTGGCCAGCGCAGAGCTGTCTGAGCTGATTGAGGCCGGCACGGAGGATGAGGAAGATGCAGACCTAAGAGCGCGCTATTTTGCAACGTTTGAGACCGAAGCATTTGCTGGGAATATTGCCGCTTACCGGAATGAAATTTTGGGAATGGATGGCGTCGGTGCGGTCCAGGTGTATCCGGCATGGAAGGGCGGCGGTACTGTATTGTGCAGCATACTTAACGGGAATCTTGATCCAGCTGACAGCGGCCTGCTGGCTCGTGTGCAGGAAGCTATCTGCCCTCCGGAAGATGGCGGGACAGACCCATCCCGAGATGGATATGGGTTCGCGCCAATCGGTGCTGCTGTTACGATCGGGACCGCGGCGGAACTGGTGCTTAACATAGAATGTAATATCCAGTTTGGCACATCCGGCGAAAACCATCAAGAAGAGGTGGAACAGAAGATATTGGATTATGTTGCAGGGGTTAAACGTTCGTGGGGAGAGCGGGCCAAAAACAGGAAAATTAAGTACAGTGTCATTGTGTATGAAGCAAGGATTGTCGCGGCCATACTGACCCTTCCGGATGTGGTGAACGTAACGAATGTGACTATCAATGGGATTCCGGGCGATCTCGTTCTTACAGAAAGTCCAGAGCTTCAACAACTTCCAGTGTTGGGGGAGGTGACGATTCATGCCAGTTGATTTAATGCTGCTGCTCCCGCCATATTTTCAGGCGGTCTACGAGTATCAGGTTTTGATGGATATAGAGGGGGCGGAACTGGAAACTGCAAAAAGAAGCCTTGAACAGATCAAAAAGAATCTATATGTGCAGACCTGTGATGATTCGACTCTGAGGGAGTATGAGCAGCTTTTGGGGATTGTGCGGGAGCGGGGCGCAGCGATGGAGTATAGGCGGCGGATGATTCTCAGCCGTATGAACCAGCAGCTTCCGTATTCACTGCCGAAACTGAAGGAGATCTTAGATGCAGCGTTGGGACGGCAATGGTATGAGCTGGAGATACGGTATGGAATCTATGAGCTTGAGCTGGATGTCATTGATCAGTCTTATCAGGTGCTTAAAAACATACAGGCTATGGTTGAGGAGATCATACCGGCACATTTGCGGTATATCTTTGCTGGTAGATATCCGGTTGAAATACCTGTTGATATTGCCACAATAAGCCGGCTGGAATTGATAACTGACTTCTACGCCAGATATAACCGTGAGTTCCTGTACCTGGATGGAAGCTGGACATTAGATGGGACATACTTGCTCAACGGCTATAAGGAGGCGGTAGGGCTGGATCTGTATCCGGCCAGGACAACAATCCAAAGCGTATGGCGGAGTCCGGTGACGTCCTCGTGGTCATGGGGATACGGGACTGGCGCATGGGTGGCACCTGAGACTGGAACAGATCTTCGGATTACCGGCGCTACGGCCGGGCAGCCGGCGGGAGAAGGCAGGATGGGACTGGCGTGGGCGCAGCCTGTAGCGCTGGAGATGGATTGCCAGCTGCGGGTGGAACACAATTTGTGGTATCTGGATGGGACTGCGTTTTTGGATGGAAGCAGCTTTTTGGATGCGGAAATATATGAATATGACCTTTGAGGTCTTGAAAGGATGGTAAACACATATGGCACAAGGAGTAATCACGGAGATCGGACGTAAGAAACTGTGCAGGGCCCACTCGGGTGATCAGACATTACCTGCGATCACGCAGATGGCTTTCGGCAGCGGAGGCGTGAACGCGGATGGAAATGTAATCGAGACAACCGGGGCGGAGACAGCGTTGAAAACGGAGCTGCTGAAAAAGGATGTTGACGGCCACAGCTATACCAATGAGAAGGAGACAACCTGCCGCTATACGGTGCGGCTTTCCAAGGCGGAGTTGGCGAACCAGAACATTTCCGAGCAGGGGCTGTTCGACGCGGATGGGGATCTGGTTGCCTACAAGACGTTTCTTCCCAAGGGCAAGGACGACGATATGGAGTTTATATTTGACATGGATGAAATATTTTAAGGAGGCGCGGAGATGGCGAATTTTCCGATTACAGAAAAGCCGCAGTTTGCGGATACCATGGAACAGGTCACGGCTCAGGACAGAGCTGCGCCAGACACGTTCAACCCGCGGTATCAGACCCTGCTGGACAATGATAATTACCTGCGGGCGCAGATGGCACGTCAGGATCGTACGACTGTGGTTACCCTGCCAGCGGCCGGCTGGTCCGCGGAGGCCCCATACAGCCAGCGGGTGGCGGTGCCCGGGATCCTGGAGACCGACAACCCGGAGCTGCACCCATACACGCCGAAGGACATCACGGCGGATGAGTTGAAACAGCGGCAGAAATTTACGGGAATGATCACGGACGGGGACACCGAGGATGGGTACGCTACGTTCTACTGTGGCGTAAAAAAGCCCACGGCGGACTTCCCGGTGTTGCTGAAAGGAGTGAGCGCGAGTGAGTAAGATGATTATCAATGGAGGAGGCGCCGGCGGGACCGGATCGGATGAGTGCACGGCCAGGCTGTCCGATATCCCCGCGGGGTTGAAAGCTGTGACGGCCGACAGCAACGATGAGGCCGGCGTGGGGACGATGACCATGACAGGCAATGCCCAGGCGGCCCATGTGCTGGCCGGAGAGACATTCTATACCAATAATTGTAAGACCAAGCTGACCGGGACCATGACGGTCAACAGCCTGCTGTCTTTTAGCGTAGCCGCCTATTCAGGCCGCAGGGTACTGGCGAAATGGCAGAACCCGAATCAGGCGGCAGGGAAACCATTCAGCGGCGTGATCATCCGCTATTCCACCAGCGGATATCCCGGGACGACTGGCGGGACACAGATCTACAAAGGGGCCGGGAACAACACGGCGGCCGGGGCCTGGTCACAGACTTACCTTGACATGCCGGCGCTGAACACCACCTATTATTTTTCGTGTTACCCCTATGTTACAACGGGGGGGGTAATTAATGGAATAGCAAGAAATGTAACCTGTAAGACATCGGGTGAGCTCAACAAAACGTTTACAGCCTCCGGCAGTTATACAATCCCGGGTGGATACAATAGGATGGACGTATACCTGGTTGGCGGAGGTGGTGGAACATTGGGGGAGCCGTCAAATTATGGAGGAGGCGGAGCTGGCAGTGGATATACGCTAACGGAAAAAAGTAAGACGATATCAACCGGTCAAATACTTACGGTTGTAGTAGGCGCGGGGGGCTATGGAACGCGGGCCGCAGACGCTGCAGGCGGAGCCAGCTATATATCCGGTATTACACAACAAGCCAATGGTGGAAAAGGCGCAGGAGCGGCAAGCCGAGCAGGAGATGGAGGATCTGGCGGTGGAGTAGGTTCACATGAAACCGATGAAACTGATTATTATGCAGGAGCAGGAGGAACAAACGGTGGCAATGGAACTGGCTATGGACTTAATGGTAAAGGCCAAGGTACAACTACCCGTGCATGGGGATCGACAACAGGAACATTGTATGCCGGAGGAGGAGGAGGCGGAGGAGGGGGATCGGGTTCTTCATACACTGCTGGCGGTGCCGGAGGAGCAGGTGGCGGCGGTGCTGGCGGCAGGGGTGGATACAGAGTATATGCAGGGGATGATGAGTATAGCTATTATAATGGCGCAAATGGAGTGGCTGGGACGGCCAATACTGGAGGAGGTGGAGGAGGCGGCGGATATAACCCTTATGAAGATACGAACCGTGGACGTTATCATGGATATTCGGCCAAAGGTGGGTCTGGAATTGTACTGATCAAATTATATTAATGGAGGTAATGGAAGATGGCAGAGATAAGCTATGCATACATACAGGTGGACGGAGCCGGAGCCGTTCAGAACATTGCAATGTTCGAGAACTATGAGGACGCGAACCGGATCACCCGGGCGGTATACGGGGATCAGGCGTTCGCGGCAGAATACCGCTATGCGGTCCGGCCGGGAGGGGTTGATCGGTTCCACGATGGCCGATTCTGGCGTGTGGAAGAGGACGGGACAGAGACGGAGGCTGAGCATATCCCGACGGAACAGGACAAGATCAGCGCGTTGCAGGCGGAAAACGCTCAGCTGAAAGCGGAGAGCAATGAGCTCACATTGGCAATGGCGGAAATGATTGGAGGTGGTGCAGATGTTGAGTAACATCCAGAAGAACATTATCATCCGGGCGCTGCGGATCCGCAAACAGAACGGGGAGGATCCGGTGGAGGCGGTGAAGGACTACACCCGGCTGACTGCACAGGAGCGGGCCGAGGTACTGGAAGAAGTCAAGGGAGGACGCGAAGATGGGTAAGATGATAATAGGGGGGGGGGGGTATATCTTTGGAGGAAGTAACCGGAATCCCAGGTGATCTGATTAAGGGCAAGAGCGCATATCTGCAAGGGAGCGATGAGCCCCAGACTGGAACCCTGGAGCTGACCGGGAATGCGACGGCTGCTTATGTGTACAGCGGAAAAACCTTCTACAGCACGGACCCCAAATTGAAACTCACTGGGACCATGACGGTCAACAGCCTATTGTCTTTTAGCGTTGCCGCCTATTCTGGCCGAAGAGTGCTTGCAAAGTGGCAGAATCCTAAGGCGGCGAGCGGAAAACCTTATAGCGGGGTGTATATCCGCTATAGCACGAGCGGAAATCCTGGTAAGACGGGCGGAACCCAAATCTATAAGGGTGCTGGAAATAATACAGCATCGGAAGGGCAGTCGCAAGCTTACCTGGACCTTCCGGCGTTAAGTACGAAGTATTATCTGAGTATCTACCCTTATGTGACATGCAGTGCCGGAGAAATGACCGGTGCGGTAATCAATGCGACAGTGACTACCGCGGCGGTGATCAATAAGACTTTTACAGCCTCCGGTAATTACACAATCCCGGCAGGTTACAGTAAGGTGGATGTATTTTGCGTTGGTGGTGGAGGCGGGGCCCAGAAAACATATAATCATGATGCAACCTACGGAGGGTGCGGTGGCTATACGCAGACCGTCAAAGCGATTGCAGTATCTTCGGGTCAAGTGCTTAATGCGGTGATAGGGGCCGGGGGAACGGATAACGCAGATGGTGGATTAACAAGCATCACAAGAAATGGAACTGCACTATGTTCGGCCAGTGGCGGGGCATATGGACATGGTTCCTACGATCGTACTTATAAGGGAGGTTCCGGGGGTGGACAATTTGGTCCATATACTGACAATGCGGATCATCTGGAGGGATATCCCGGGGGGAGTAACGGAGGCGACGGGTACCCGCTGAATACTGATTATACCGCAAAAGGGCAGGGAACGACGACCAGAGCATGGGGAGTCTCAACTGGGACATTGTATGCTGGAGGAGGTGGTGGAGGCAGTGAGCTCCGTTACCATGCTGGAGGAGCCGGGGGAGCTGGAGGAGGCGGAACCGGCGGAAGTGGAATATCCGGAGCTACATATCAAAGAAATGGCACAGCCAACACCGGAGGTGGGGCCGGAGGAGCCGGATACTACAGTACAGCGGAAGGAACTGGGGGATCCGGAATTGTGCTGTTGAGATTATATTAAAAGCAGGGAAAGGAAGGTAAATCTATGTGATTGAGACGGAATACGTTGAGCGCCTGACAAAGGTCGAGGAGCGGTCCAAAAGCAACACCCACCAGATCGAGGACCTGAAACCAGTGGTGAATGAAATTCACACGATGTCCAAAACCATGGTGGAGCTGATCGGAGAAGTCCGTCACACAAATGAAAATGTGTCGGAGCTTAAAGAGAAAGTTGAAATCATGGAACAGGAACCAGGTAAACAATGGACTGCAACCAAGAGAACATTTTTTACGGCGATTACCAGCTCCATCGGAACAGCGGTGGCGGCTGGTATTTTATATTTGATTTCAAAAGGAGGTATCTGAGATGAGCGACAAGGCAAAGAAATGGATCAAAGCGGCCGGAGTACCGGCCG
>ERZ791881.539-NODE-539-length-33860-cov-24.723266_pt1 | contig 33860 bp, 30 predicted proteins | sample MGYA00510161_ERZ791881 | MGnify/ENA primary metagenome ERZ791881 (study PRJEB30046, sample SAMN00792073) | human gut metagenome | study: EMG produced TPA metagenomics assembly of the A metagenome-wide association study of gut microbiota in type 2...
AGCTACCTTAACCCACCGTCTAAAGCCAGTGGGATTGCGGTAGCCTTTTTTCAATATTAAGTATACTTTCATCACAATACATTATAATCGCTGTGATTTTCACAGTAATATCAATCAAAATGTCACCCCCTTTAACGCAATCCCTTATTCTTCAAATATTGACCAAGACTCAATTTCTTTTCAACCTTCCAAGCCTCATAACCATCTGTGCTTTGCCCATTCACAAACTGAGATGCTGTTGAAGGACTAGTAAACTCACAATTTTTAAGAATATTACCATCTCCATCTACATACTCTGGATTATCTCGATACGCTTTAGCGGTTTTCCTACCTTTAATGTGATTTGCAAAATCTAGACTCATTTTGCCACCTGCCAGAACGGTAATTATTTTTCCATTATACACAAGACAGGACAAAAATCAACTTCCATTATCAAGGGTCAAGTGCTAATTTTTTATGAATTTTCTGTGCCTTCTTTCATCTGCCTTTTATGACGGTACATCATATGATCCGCCCGTTTAATCAAATCCCCTGTTCTGGTATCTCCCGGCTCCGCCACAGCATAACCGCAGGCAATCTGCATACAGATAAACTCGGAGCTCTGATTATAATCCTGCTGCAGAAGAGACAGCTTTTTCAGACACTTTTCTATGGAAGAAGAAAAAGAATACGGCTTTCTGTCCCAGATAACCAGAAATTCATCTCCCCCAATCCGGTAACAGGTTCCCTCCCTGCCGCAGGCTTCCCGAATCAGACCTGCCGCGTCCATAATACAGCGATCCCCTGTTTCATGCCCAAAGGTATCATTATAATATTTCAGGTTATTTAAATCGCACACAGCAAGTCCTATTCCCTCTATCGTTCCCTGACAGCTCTGCTCCCAGCTTTCATAGGCATTGCGGTTGTACAGACCGGTCAGCAGATCCGTCACTGCCAGTCTTTTGTAAATCGCATTTTCCCGCCCCTCCTTCAGCTGCATGGAAAGGTCATAAATAACGCTCCAGGAAACGCAGCCCACAAACAGAAGGCTCGCCAGGCCGCCAACCCGGTAAGTGTCCAGTGTATTGTGATAAAATCCCCCGAAATCCCAGACTGTAGAAATCAGCATCAGCACTGCCGGGAAAAATGTCGCCTTTACCTTATAATCAGATCCATGCTTCCTGAAATAAAGAAACATTCCTGCAAACATAGCCCCAAATGCAGCCAGCAAAAGAATATGCGCCGTAAACACCGTTTCCTTAAACTCCCGGATTCCGGATACATGAAGTCCAATGCTGACAGCCATATTCAGCACACACAGGGTAAAATACAGATTCTCCCACAGGGGCTTTATCTTCATATCCCAATAGTAAACGGAAAAGCAGAAAAACAGAATCGGAATCTGCAGAAGCAGCAGATATCCCGCGTAAGACAGGGCAATGTGATTGGAAGCCAGAAGATTGACCAGCTCGCTTCCACGGATAAACCACAGCCCGACTACAATCAGCAAAGCAGCAAAATAAAAACCCTCCCGGCTGTTTTTTAATGAGCCGCGGACAACACCCCAGAACAAAAGCACCATCACGCCAATCACAAAGGTCAGAAAATAAACAGCAGCCGCAGGCAGAGCGCAAATAATCCGTTCCTTAAACATCTGCTGCCGATCCCCCAGCCAGAAAACAGGAGGAATATTCTCATCGTGGTAATAATGATACTGAATCTCAACCAGAACCTGGCTTTCTGCCTGGGGAAGCTTCACAAAATGATAAAACTTTCCGGGAACTCGTCCCACTGCCGTGGTTCCATCATCCAGGGAGTGAATCAGCGCCCCGTTCTGATAAACCTTCACGCTCTGACGGTCTGAAACAAAATGCAGGCACCGTCCGGAATCTCCGGAAAAATCAAAGGAAAATTCGTATGTAATCGTCCCGTTTTCACCCTTCCATACATTTTCCGGAAGAATCTGACAGGTTTCCGGCGCCTCCAGGCTATACCGATCCTCCCGGGAATAAAAAAATCCCCAGAAGATAAGAACAGCTCCGATTAACGCAGTAATAATAATAATTTTTTTATATCTATCCACATGAAATCCTTTCTGAAGGCTTTGCCTTTTAGAATATTTTACCTTATTTTTCCAGAACATACAATAAACTCTTTCTCTGTCTCTGCCCGAACGCGTTTTACCCCTTCCTGATGATGCGTCTTTCTATTGAAGCGGTTCCAGACTTGTGATAAAATGTATAGGTGAAATGCAAAGGTTCAGGACGGCACATCGTTTTTCCGCCGTCCTGAATTTCTGCCGTGAAATGTGACAATACAGGACGTGGCATCTTCTTGTCCGGCAAAGCCGAACAAGAAGCATCGGAGATTCCCCCGATGTGAGTTCTGACTGAAAAATCCGCTTACAAGCAAGCTTGACACGGATTTTTCTGCCGGCTCTCCCGCCGTCCTGAATTTTTACCGTTAAAATATGCCTAGAAAGAGAGGGTGCAAATTATGCGAAAAAATCGTCTTGTTGCGCCTGTTGTAAAATGGGTTGGCGGAAAACGCCAGCTTTTAGATGATTTAACACCGCTGTTTCCAAAACGGGTTTCCTCCTACTGCGAACCTTTTTTAGGAGGCGGCGCCGTTTTATTTCAGCTGCAGCCCAACACCGCCCATGTCAATGATATTAACTCTGAACTGATTCAGATGTACGAGGTAATCCGCGACAACGTAGACGAGCTGATTGAAGCCCTTGGAACTCATCCCAACGAAGCGGAACACTTTTATCAGGTGCGTGACTGGGATCGGGATCGGGAAAAATATCAGCAGCTCAGCCCCGTCGATCGGGCCGCGCGGATTATTTATTTAAATAAAACCTGTTACAACGGGCTTTTCCGGGTAAACAATGCCGGACAGTTCAACACTCCCTTCGGTCATTACAAGAATCCGAATATTATCAATGAGCCGACCCTGCGGGCTGTCAGCTCCTATTTCCAGAAGGCCAGCCTGACCTTCACCAGCATGGATTATGCCGAGGTTCTTTCCAATGTGAAAAAGGGAACCTTTGTCTATCTGGATCCCCCCTATGACCCTGTTTCCGATACCGCCAACTTCACCGGCTACGCCAAGGGCGGCTTTGGACGTCAGGAGCAGATTCGTCTCCGGGAATGCTGTGACGAGCTGAACCGCCGGGGCATCCGGTTTATGCTTTCCAACTCAGCCACTGACTTTATCCGGGAACAGTATGCCGCCTACGATATTACCATTGTCAAAGCCAAACGTGCCATTAACTCCAACGCCGCCAAGCGGGGACAGGTAGACGAGGTGGTTGTAAGAAACTACAAATAAAAACTGCAGAGGCCAGATCCGGCAAAAGCCGGATTTTCCAGGTTCTGCAGCGTAAGGAGTACAGCCCATGAGCGAAAAATCAAAAGGTCAGAACGATCGGGCCTGGGAGGCTCTTTTTGAAAAATACGATATCCTTTCCCGCATTCGCCAGGAGGGGAAGTTTATGATTTCTGCGGCTCAGATCAAGGAATACCGGGAACCGCGGCTTATGGCCAAATTCGATCACCGGATCAATCTGCCGCAGATTTTTTCTGATCATCAGCTGGCAATTCTGCCTGTTTCCCGGGGAGATTATGTGATCTCCCACTTTGACGCCTATCAGACATTTCCGGAGCCGGTTCCTGCAGTATCCCGGCTGTCCCTTCCTTCCGGACTTCAAAGCCTGAATGCCAATCATATTCCCAGCGAAGCCATTGCCATCAACTGCGCTCTGGCATCGGGAATGCTGGCAGATTTTCTGGAAGAGGAGAGCCTTTTGCCTACTGTTTCCGGACGGATGGGTTCCGGACAGTTTGATTTTCAGATTCAAAACTGTGTAACACGGACTCCCGTTTCCGTCTCTGTCAATAATTCCCAGATAGAAATCGACGCGGCCTTTGAAGGCGCCGCCAGCCTCTCTCTTCTGGAAGCAAAACGGGATCTCTCCGAGGATTTTCTCATCCGCCAGCTGTATTATCCCTTCCGCACCTGGTCCTGCCGAATGACAAAAAAAATCAGGCCGATCTTTCTCGTTTATTCCAACGGAATTTTCAGCCTGTACGAATATGAATTTGAAAATCCGGAATCCTACAATTCCCTGATTCTCCGGAAACAAAAAAACTATTCCATCGAAGATACCTCAATCAGCCTTGAAGATCTCAAGGGCGTGCTTCTGAGGACATCTGCTGTTCCGGAACCGGAAATTTCTTTCCCCCAGGCAAACAGCATGAAACGAATCATCAACCTGTGCGAGCTTCTCTCCGCTCAGGAGCTGAGTCAGGATCAGGTGACAGAGCAGTACGCCTTCGACATCCGCCAGACCAGCTACTACACAGATGCAGCCCGGTATCTCGGCCTTCTGGACCGCCGCTACGGAGACGGTCGCCGTCCTGTATACTTTCTCACACCTATGGGAAGGAAAATCATGGGCCTGGGCTACCGCCAGCGTCAGCTGGCTCTCTGTGAAGCCATGCTGAAGCACCGGCCCTTCCGTGAAACCTTCCGCCTTTATCTGGAAACCGGCGTTATGCCGGATGCCTCAGCCATTGTTTCTGTCATGAAGCAGTCCGGCCTTTACAAGGTGGAAAGTATGAGCACCTACAAACGCCGCTCCTCCACCGTCAGCGGGTGGATTCACTGGATGCTGTCTCTTGCAGAGGGGTGAATGCCCCTCTCACATTAATATCCATCTGGTTAAATGGAATCTCAATACCGTTTTTATCAAACTCCTCTTTAATGCGCTCAATCATTTCCCAGCGCACCGTCCAATAGTCAGCCGTTTTCGTCCAGCCCCGGACTCCCACGGTTACGGAGCTGTCTCCCAGATTGCCCACATAAGCCGTAATTCCATCCTCCTTCAGTACCAGAGGATTGTTCTCAAACAAACTGTACATAATCTCCTTGGCCAGCTTCATATCAGAGGTATATCCAATGCCAACCTCCAAATCCACCCGCCGCTTTTCCTGTCCGGTTACATTGACCACCACTCCATTGGAAATGCTGCCGTTGGGAATCGTGACCTTTTTATTATCCACCGTAAGCAGGGTTGTATAAATCAGCCCCACGCTGACAACCGTTCCCTCAATATCTCCGAAAATAATATACTCTCCTATAACAAAGGGACGGCTGATCATAATCATCAGGCTTCCTGCCACGTTTTTCAGGCTTTCCTGCAAAGCCAGGCCGATTGCCAGACCGGCGGAACCTAACAGGGCAATAATCGATGCAGACGGAATTCCCATATTGTCCGCTGCAATAAACACAGCCAGCGTATAAATCGCCACCTCTGCCAGGGTAGTAAGCATCCTCATCACATTCACATCAAGAGACGCCCGCTCCATGGCATTATTCATAATACGGCTGATAATCCTCACAATCCTGCTTGCAATAAAAAGAATCAGCAGCGCAATCAAAAGCCTTACGATAAAATCCAGAATCCCCGGCCCCCAGCCCTTCATTGTGTTCATCATGGCATCTGTATTCAGCCTTGGAAGCGTCTGACATACAATTCCCGTTCTCAATCCATCCATACTGTTCTGTTATCCTTTCTCGTTTTCCACAGAGTAAAGACTCTTGCCCTGTGTTTTCCACACCCTCTCTGTTTTCTCCACACTACTGTCCCAAAACCTGGCCCAGCAGCTCCTCCTCCCTGGAAAACAGCAGATTTTTATTGTACTGATAATACCGCTCGCAGTCATATTCCTGCAAAAACTCTATGCTGTAAAAACCGGTATTCAGTTCTGTTACCAACAAAACCATTTCCTGGCTTCCCCCGAAGGCCGCTTCCATAAAATCAAAAGCGTGTTCCAGCTTCTCTCCGGCAGCCTCTGTCATATCCTCATACCGGTCACTGTCCTGTCCGAAACTTTCCCGCAGGGCTTCCCATACCTGCGCCCCGTCCTTCCAGTCTCCGGCGCGAAGCTTTTTCAGATCCTCTTCGAACCGTGCCAGCACGGCTCTCCTGGTGCGGTATTCCATCCGGGACATCAGCCCCTGCTCCCGGCGTTTCTCCATCTGCTCCTGAAATTCTTCCGTCATGGCCGCAAAGGCCTCCACACCATTTTTCTCAAAAGCACCGCTTTTGTGCAGCTCCTTCATCTGTTCCATCCGCATGGCCATCATCCGGCCCATCCGGCTCACCTGACGAAATTCCTCATTCAGCCCGGAAAGAAGAAGCCCAACCACGCTGATCCGCTCATCAAAGGCCGCCCGCTCCAGCTTTTCCACTGCCGCCTCGGAAATTTCTCCTTCCAGAATCTGCTCCACCTGGTAGTCATTTTTATACTTGTAATGCAGCTCCAGATAGTTTGCAAAATCCTTGGCAATTTTAGGAAACTGAATGTACTCCTGAATCAGCTCCCGGTCTGCCTTTTTCCCCAGCTCCTCATATACCTGAATCAGCTGGGACAGATCCTCCCATCCGCGGGGAGTGGCAAAAAGCCGTCCGTCTACGGTTGTTTCAATCTGGCAGAAATTCTGCCGGCGGATGTTCAGATAGTCCCGCACTGCCGGATGAATATCTGCCTTTACTGCATATTCCTTCCAGACATCAAAATCCGGCTCCACATCAATTCTGCGGATACGGTCCAGGGTTACAATATCAAAATCCCGGACAGACTTGTTGTACTCCGGCGGATTTCCTGCCGCCACAATAATCCATCCCTCCGGAATCCTGTGATTTCCGAAGGTCTTTCCCTGAAGGAACTGAAGCATGGTCGGAGCCAGAGTTTCCGACACACAGTTAATCTCATCAATAAACAGAATTCCCTCTGCCAGTCCTGTCTGCTGGATTTTATTATAAACAGCAGCCACAATCTCGCTCATGGTATATTCCGTTACTGCATATTCCCGTCCCCCGTACTCTCTCTTTTCAATAAAGGGAAGGCCAATCGCACTCTGCCTTGTGTGATGGGTAATGGTATAAGCCACCAGTCCGATTCCGCATTCCTGGGAAATCTGCTCCATAATCTGTGTTTTTCCTACTCCCGGCGGGCCAATCAAAAGCACAGGCCTCTGCCGGACTGATCCGATTACATAGGATCCAAACTCATCTTTTTTCAGATAAGCCTCTATGGTATCCTTTATTTCCTGTTTTGCACGTTTAATGTTCATTTTATTTCTCCTGCTATTCTATCTCTATAGGTTTCTCCTGCCCCATCTCCGCCAGCTGTTCCGGCTCCAGAATCACCTTCATGGCCCAGGCCGGAACGGAAATATCCGTATACTGCTCCTTCACAAATACAAAAGCAGTATCGTAGACCGGACGCTTTACCGGATAGATTCCTTCTCCGTCTGTAAAATACAAAAGCCCCTTCAGGCGGTGAAATTCTCCCCGCCCGAGCATCTGGTTCACATGCTCAAAGGCCGGCCGGAAATCTGTTCCGCCCTGTCCGATAATGGAAAAATCCTTCATATATTCTTCCATCTCCTGACGGCAGGTGATTTTCCTGTCCTGCTGAACCTGATCATCACACTGGATAATATGGATATTGGTCTTTTTAAAGTAGCTGTCCGACTGGCACAGAACATGGTAGGTTTCCTCCAGAAACCGCCGTACCAGATCTCCGGAACAGGACATGGAGGTATCAATCACCAGAACAAAATCCTCAATCCGGCTGACTTCCTTTGATTCCAGCGGCTCCACCAGAGGCATGTTGCCATACAGGGAAAGGCCGTAGGTATAAAACACATAATCAAAGGAATCCTCGTCCACCTGCATTTCCTCCCGCAGTACAGAAAACTTCTGCAGAAATCTGCGGTAATCATACCGGCTTCTGTTTTCCACCTGAACCTGCTCCAGAAGACTTTTTGTGTCCTCGTCCTGCTGGTTACCCATTGTTTCCATCTCAGTCTGAAGCTTCTCCCTGTTATTGCTCCACTGGTTCTGCCGCACAACGCTTGTTTTCGGGGAATCCGGCGGAAGCTGCCAGTACTGGTGATCGTCCACCAGAAATTCTGCCTCCAGGCGTTCAATCTGCCTCTCTGTCAGCTTCATTTCCTCCAGAGCCTTATACACGCCTTCTGCATTTAAAACCTGCAGACGCTGTCTCAGACGCCCGTACCAGTCCATCCGGAAGGGCGGCATCTGTATATGGACACATTTCAGATAAAGTCCGTCTGTCACAGATTCTGCCGCAATATCACAGGCCAGATTCCACATCCTGGTTTCCCTGCTGCCCATGGTATCCATATGGCAGAACAGACAGTGAAGCACCATATGAAGATAGGCCCGGTTTACAAGCACCCGGCCTCTCCGGTACAAATCACAGAGGTATTCCCCGTGATAATAAATAACAAAGCCATCTGTTCCCAGCCCCCGGCAGGCCGGATCCATCTCAAAGCCGAGACTGCTGAGTGAAAGATCCAGATAGCGCATATTCAAATATAATTCATTTCTGGAATTCTGAAGAATCCGTGTGCACAGTCCCACCACATCCAGCTCCTGAAGCTGCCTGTGTCTTGTAGGATCGATCATATCTCTTCCTCCGTCTTTTATGGTTTCTCTCTGCTGCAGCTTTCATGCCGGTTTTGCAGCTGTTCCGGACAGGTTCTATTCTGAACAGCCGCCTGGTTTTACAGTTCAAATCTTCTGCGGCGGCGGCCCTTGGAGGCGTCTTCAGGCTCTGAAGCTTTTTCCGTCTGTTCTTCCCGCTTCTGCTCATGCCGGTAATCCATCAGCCAGCCGACCATTTCCGTATCCTCTGCTTCTCCGGCCAGAGCAATCAGCTCCTCTATGCAGAACGTCAGCTGCTTTTTCCCGTCTTCCGCCGAAACGTCCTCTTCTCCGTCTTTTGTCCCGGCCAGAATATCTGTTACCAGCCATGGAAGCCGCCCCGGCTCCAGACTGGCTCTCCCGCCTCTGTGCGGCCCGTCCGCCTCAATCAAAAGCCGTCCTGCCGCTTTCCAGTGCTCTTTCACATATTCCCGGTACATAGCCTCAAAACGGGGCGTCAGCTCCATCGGATACAGAAGACGCCCCAGAGCCAGCTCTGTCACCAGCTCCTCTGACTCCTGCACCTTCACATGGGGAAACAGCTCATCATAGCCCCGGAACTGAAACTGCCTGTTTACAAAACAGTAACGATACCGATGGCCGCAGCCGTGCGTTTCAATAAACAGAATCCGGGCCGGTGTATTTTCCACGGACTCCTCATAATACTCCGGAAAAATAAGCCGCGCCTGGGCAGTTTTTCCGTCCGCCTCCCTCCGGCAAAGCGTTACCCGAAGAGTCTGCCTCAGCTCCGACAGCATCTCCTTAAAACCGGAGCGCTCTCCGGCAAATTCAGTAAACTCCAGATATTCCACACCCTGAGCTCCGGCAAACAGACCTGTCCCCAAATCTGTAAGCCGCCCAAAGGCATGAAGCCGTTTCAGCGCCTCGCAGCCGTAAAATCCGTAAGCGCCGATTTTTACCAGCCGGGAAGGCAGATAAACCTCCTCCACGCTGCTCCCTGAAAGCACGTAAGCGCCCAGCTCAGTCACCGGACGCCCCTCCACTTCCTCCGGGACCACCACAACAGTCCCGGGATTTTCTATTTTATCAATACAAACCGTGTCATTTACAATACGGTAAGAAATCTCCATATTCCTGCCTTTCTGTCCTCTGCTGCCTTTTTGTGCCGCATACCTCTATTTTATATCAGAATCCGGACAAAAAACCAACCATTTTCTTCCCCGCAGTCCAGAATTCCGCCCCATTTCTCCACACAGGAGGCAACGCTGCCCATTCCCAGACCGTGTCCCTCTCCCCGCTGAGACAGAGGAAGTCCTGTCTCTGAATCAAACTGAATCTTTCCTGCATAGGTATTCCGGATCTCAAAAATAATCTGTCTGCGAATCTGCTGCACCTTAATCGTCATCTTCCTGTTTCCCCATTTTTCCACCTGGGTACAGGCCCGCACTGCATTATCCAGAAGATTGCCAAGCATTACTGCAATTTCCCACTCATATTCCCAGATATTCTCCGGGATCTCAGCCTGCACAATAACATGAATCCAGTTTTTTCTGGCCATTCTGACATAGTAGGAAATCACACCGCTGATTGGAAGATTCTGACAGTACCGCTTTACGGAAAGTCTGGCCGGAAGCTCCTGCATCTGCTCCAGAAGCTCTTCCATCTGTTCATAGCATCCTGCCGCCATCAAATCTTCCGCCTTGGCAACAAACTGGCGGTTATCCAGGTTAAACTGCGTAATCCGCCGCTCCACCCGCTGAATCTCCTCCGTCTCCTGCTTCAGAATCTGACCGCTGGCCTCCAGAACCCGCACAGCCTGTTCCCGGCTCTGTTCCCGATCCAGACGATCCAGAACCCGGAAAGCCATTACAATCATTCCGAATACATTCAGTAAATACAAAAGCGGGATCACATTGCGTACACATTCTATGGGCAGTCCCCGCGCAGCGCCCAGAATCAGGTAATTCCCTGTAATAAACATGATAAGAATCAGGCTGAACAACCCCCACTCCTTCCGGTACACCTCCTGGGCCTTCCAGTAGGCCGGACGAAAATCACGGTACAGAATCACTAACAGCAATACATTAAGAATTACTGACGATGCAATCCCCAGGAGAAGGGATTGATTAAGACAGTAGATTGTCCGTACCACAAGTCCTCCCAGATTCCCGTAAAACACGCCTGACAGCGCCGTAAAAAGTCCTCTTGCATCCCAATACTCTGACAGAAAAAATCCCACCGCTACCACAGGAATTCTTCCTAACAGAATATTGTCATAGCAATTCTCTCCCACTCCATTGACGTAACACACATACTCAAATAACCAGAGCTCCAGTTCCATAAAAACCAAAGCGGCTATGGTTATTTTCCAGCTGAATCTCCGCTTTAAAAAAAGGGCCATAGACACACCCAGAAATACATCCGTCAGACAGAATGTGATCAAACGATACTCTGCCATATCCGTCCTCCTCTACATTACAATCCGGGCTATAAACGTTTCATTTTCCCGTCTGCACTGGAAATCTGCCCCGTTCCGCTCCGCATAATATGCCGCGCTCTGAAGACCGCTTCCGTAGTCCACGCCTCTCTTTGCCACAGGAAGCCCTGTCTCCGGATGAAGCCGGATATCGCTTCTGCAGCTGCAGTAAACCTCTATTCCCAGCTTCTTCTCCTCTTCCCACAGCTCCACGTGCATCCAGCGCTTTTCCGCCTTCTCCAGCTCTCCGCACATTCGAATTGCGTTAGCCATCAGTCCCCCGGTAATAGCGGCGGCATCCCAGTCTTTCAGCTCCAGCTCATCCGGAATCTCGACGCGAAGATCAGTCCGGATTCCCAGCTCGCTTGCCTCTGCCTCATAAGACGCCATAATTCCATTGATAGACGGATTGGCACATCTTCTGTTCTCTGCTGTCAGCTCTGTCATCTGCTTCATCTGATTTAAAACACGGTTCACCTGTTCATAGTCTCCCTCCGCCATCAGCTGCTGCATCAAACGAATGAGATGCCTTCTGTCATGAACATGAACTGCTATTCTGTTTTCCGTTTTGTGCAGTTCCTGAAGCTCGTATTTCAAAGCGCGGATCCCCCGCTCCAGCAGTTCTCTGGATTTCATGGCCTGTCTCTCTTTATGAAGCCGCCACACCATCCAGAACATCAGAATATAAAGGCTGTACACAGTCAAAAGAACAAATACAACCGCCCAAAAGGCCTCCGCCGCCCGGGAAGTTCCGTAAAGAATCACTCCGATTCCCCATGCCGCAAAATAAAAGCCTATCGTAGTTACACAGCTTTTCCTCCAGCTTTTCCTTGAAATCCTCTGATTTTCCCAGTAAAGAGGCACAAAAAAATGCCGCATCAACAGCAGAATACTCAGATGAATAGGAATTCCCAAAAACGGAATCCATAACGGATATCCTATCACCGCTCCCAGGTATTCCGGAATCATCATTCCCGCCAGAAGACACATACAGGCCAGAACTCCTGTAAACATGCCTCTGAAATCTCTGTATTCGGAAATATACAGGGCCACACCCTGAGCTGCAAAAATCCGCAGTCCCGCCATCAGGAAAAAAACGATTTTATTATGCTCCCATCGAAAAACCGCTGTCTCCGCTCCTATCAGAATGATCATACTGCCAAGGAGAATTTCTGCTGTCTTTTTCAAAGAAAAACGCCTGACAGAAAGAATCATCAAAAACATGCCAAGGAAAATATAGGCAATGCAGTTTATCATAAAATGCCTGATCTCCATGAATTTCGTTCCTTCCCCATAAATCAGAAAAGCCGGAACGGAAAATCCGCATCCGGCTGTCCTGTCATTCTTCCGTGTTCCTTTCTATCTGCGATCCATTCTGGAAAGGAACTCCAGATATCCTCTCTTTGTCTGAGACAGACTGTTCCTGCTGATAGGAATCACACTTCCGTCTGACATCAGAAAATCATGAGCCATCATTTTCTCTACATGATCCATATTCACTACAAAAGATTTGTGAGGCTGAATGAAACGGCTGTCCTGAAGCAGCCGATCCAGCTCCTGCTCAAAGGGCCTGCGGATATATACACTTTCATATACTTTTCCCTGTTCCATATAAAAATGCATAACCCGGGCCACATTCTCTACTGCAATCAGCTGTCCCAGCTCAATACTCACAATTCCATTGCGCCCTTTGAAGGTATAGATATCCTCTTTTTTCGGCCGCAGCTGAGATACAATCCGATCCATACATTCTGTAAATTTTTCGGATTCCACCGGTTTTAACAAATATCCGCTTGCAAATACATCAAATGCCCCCATGGCATATTCCGGTGAACTTGTCACATAGACAATTGCACTGCGCATGCTGTACCTGCGGATTGTCTGCCCCAGACTGATTCCATCCTGATCATCCATGATAATATCTAAAATATAGATATCATACCTCTTTCCCCGCTCCAGCTGTTCCACCAGCTCAGATGCGGTATCAACCCGATCCACAGAAAACGGCTGCTCCTGATGGGTACTGCGATACGCCTCAACCAACTCTGTCATTCGATCCAAGTCGCGTTCGTCATCATCACACACGATAATCTTTAGCATAATTTCTGTCCCTTCTCCAAAACTGTGTTAATATGCCCGTATTCTCCCCATTCTCTTTTCCTATTGTACCACCTGAACGCATTCTTTGCAATCAATGCCGAAACAGACACCGGCGTTCCTCCCGGAGCGTCCCCCTTCCACTCCCGCGGCACTCCTCCCGGAGCGTTTTTCATTTCCTGTGAAATGAAAAAAATACAGATCCCCGAAACAGGAATCTGTATTCTGAAAATAAAAAAGAGCGCGAGACGGGACTCGAACCCGCGACCCCGACCTTGGCAAGGTCGTACTCCACCAACTGAGCCACTCGCGCATTTTGCTGTATCCGTTGTCTATAGAAGCTTCGGACGTTATTTATAATAACACAGATTCCGAGTATTTGCAAGTGCTTTTTTCCTGATATTTATCTTTTTCACTCTGCTTTTCCGATTTACGGCCAGGCAGTCGGAATACGGTCATTTCTCCCGCATCAAACCGCCCGGCCAAAATCATCTAAGTCCTGTCAGGACTGTTCTCTTACTGCTTTGCAGCCTCAACAATTGCTGCAATATAGCCCTGGGTATCAACCAGAGTTGCGCTGGATACTGCGTCTACAACTTCCTCCGGGGTCTTTCCGGAAAGAGCTTCCAGCTCTGCAATAGCCTTGCCGTCTGCAAAGTTCTGAATCTCATCAAAGTTCTCTGCAATATTCTTGGTAGAGCCAGCCTTCTTCATCATCTCAGAATAGTAAGCATCATTTGCTCTCTTAGATGCCAGAACCTTGCCCTCTGCTACAGCTCCGCTCTCTGCAAAGCTCTCGCTGTTGGGAACGCCCACCTCATTGGTGGTCAGGAACTGGTACTCATCCAGGTAGGAAAGCACTACGTTGGTGCCGTCTGTCAGAGCTGCTGCAACAGTAAAGCATTTGTCGCCATGAGCTGCTGTCTCAACACGGTTTAAAATCAGGCTGTCTACATCGCCCTCATAAGCCACTGCCTCATTTTCCTGAGCTGCCTTTGCTGCATCAACGATGGATGCGATATAGCCCTGGGTATCAACCAGAGTTGCGCTGGATACTGCATCTACTGCTTCTTCCGGAGTCTTTCCGGCAAGCTCTTCCAGCTCTGCAATGGTCTTGCCGTCTGCATAATTCTGAATCTCGTCAAAGTTCTCTGCAATATTCTTGGTGGAACCTGCCTTCTTCATCATCTCAGAATAGTAAGCATCGTTTACTCTCTTGGATGCCAGAACCTTATCTGCTGCCACAGCTCCGCTCTCTGCAAAGCTCTCGCTGTTGGGAACACCGGTCTCATTGGTAGACAGGAACTGATATTCATCAATATAGGACGCTACAATGGTGTCGTTGCTGTCGATAACTGCTGTCACAATAGCAAAGCACTTGTCACCATGAGCAGCCGCCTCAACCTGGCCGATTCTCAGCTCAACAGCACCTTCTGCCTGTTCTTCTGCCTCTGCAGTCTCTTCTGCTGTTGTTTCTTCTGCTGTTGTCTCCTCAGCAGTAGTCTCTGCTGCTGTTGTCGGCGCTGCAGTTGTTTCTGCCTTCTGTCCGCCTCCGCATGCTGTTAAAACTACTGTGCCTGCCAGAACTGCTGCTGTCACTGCCAGATTTGTTTTTTTCATATCCTCTCTCCTTTAACACAAATTTATTTGACCTTTAGTATACACTACATTTCCTATCGGATCAATCATAATTCTTTTCAAACTTCATATTTTTTCTTCTACTGCGACAAAATCCCCTTCCGCCGCAGGGCGATCCCCGCGGAGCGTTTTATGTCACAGGAAATTGCGTCCTGTGACATAAAAAAAAGCGAAAGCCCCGACTTAACAGGGCTTCCGCAGCAAATAAAAAGAGCGGGTGATGGGAATCGAACCCACGTATCCAGCTTGGAAGGCTGGTGTTCTACCATTGAACTACACCCGCTTATCTTATATTACGAGAAATGCTGTATCCGGATGTCGCCTCAGACATCCTGCCTTTCTCAAATGCCTTGGACCGGAATCGAACCAGTGACACGAGGATTTTCAGTCCTCTGCTCTACCAACTGAGCTACCAAGGCCCGTTTGTCAAAACCACAATGCCGCAGGCCGGAATCGAACCGGCACGGGAGATTAGTCCCGCAGGATTTTAAGTCCTGTGCGTCTGCCAGTTCCGCCACTGCGGCGAAATGGGCGGAGATGGATTCGAACCATCGAAAGCACTGCTAACAGATTTACAGTCTGCCCCCTTTGGCCACTCGGGAACCCGCCCATACCGGCTTTAACAAGCAGAGTTATCTTATCACAGCATAGATAAAAAATCAAGAAGTTTTTTTCAAATACCTTTTTTATTTTTTGAATTTCTCGTTTTTACACTCTTTTTCCTTATCTTTCTGCTCTGATTTCTTTTCCTGAGGATGTTTCCCTTCCTGTCTCGTCCATTCCGGCCACCAGAAGAATACTGCCGTGAGCCGGCATCTCCAGGGTCAGAATACCATCTCTGGAGTGATATTCCAAAATTCCCACATTGTAGCCGTTTTCCTCCGTCAGCATTACACGCATGATTTTTTCCTCATCCGTAATTCCCAGTTCCCATACAGGCAGCTGAATCTCCCGTCTGTTATTGCGGTTATTGACTGCTACGACGCAGCGGTTCCTTCCCCGAACCCGTCCGTAGGCAATCAGCTGGCGGTCAGCCAGAAGCTGCTTTAATGAACCGCGGCGAAGAGCCGGCATTCCTTTGTGAATCCGGATCATATAGCTGTAAAACTCAATCAGTTCAAAATTCTCACGGCCCCAGGGATAGGTTCTCCGGTTATCCGGATCTGTCCAGCCGCACACCCCCGCCTCATCTCCATAATACAGAGTAGGAGCGCCCGGCCAGGTCATCTGCACCATCACCGCTTCCCGAAATACGCCGTAGTGAATGCCTTCTTCTGCCTTTTTCGCCCCGGCTGTAGCCAGACGTCCCACAGTCTGATTGGTTCTGGTCAGAAACCGGCTGTGATCGTGGTTGGAAAGCTGATTCATTGATGTAAGAAGAGAGGGAGTTTTCATTCTCGCCATATGGTAATTCATAGAACGGAAAAAGCTCACTCCGTCCCCGAAAAGAATTCCATTATACTCATCGCTGTGCTTTTCCATCCCCGTAAGGAACCAGGTAAGAGGCTCCATGAAGGCATCATAATTCATCACAGTATCCCACTGATCCCCGGCAAGCCAGCTTCCCGGATCCCCGTAATGCTCTGCCAGAATGATTGCCTCTGGATTGGCCTCCTTTACATTCTTCCGGAAATCCCTCCAGAATTTGTGATTATACTCGCTGCTGTGGCCCAGATCTGCTGCCACATCCAGTCTCCATCCGTCCACGTTAAAGGGCGGAGACACCCATTTGCGGGCAATAGACATTACATAGTTATATAACCGGTCAGAACCCTCGTAATTCAGCTTGGGAAGGGTATCGTGGCCCCACCAGCCGTCATAGGAATCATTATCCGGCCATGCCGTCTCATCATTAAACCGGAAAAAGCTGCGGTAGGGACTGTCCTTGCTGACATATGCCCCGGCCTCATAGCCGCCCGTTTTTTCATAAATCTTTTCCCGATCCAGCCATTTATTAAAAGAACCGCAGTGATTAAACACACCGTCAATAATCACCCGCATTCCTCTCCGGTGAAGCTCTTCCACAAATTCTGCGAAAAACGCATCGCTGGCCGTCAGATTTTCCGGAGCTGCACTGCGGAGTCTGTAGCGGGACGCATCCTCATTGGATACAGCCCCCTTCGGAACGGCCTGTCCGCCGTCACGGACAATCACGCCGTAATGGGGATCAATATGCTCATAATCCTGGCTGTCATACTTGTGATTCGACGGAGACACAAACAGAGGATTAAAATAAATCACCTCAACCCCCAGATACTGCAGATAATCCAGCTTATCCCAGACTCCCTGCAGATCTCCGCCGTAAAATCTTCCCACATCCATCGTTTCAGGCTCTGCATTCCAGTCCTTTACCTGCTGTACCGGACAGCCGATATAAATATATTCGTCATCCGTCACATCATTGTCCGGATCTCCATTGCAGAAACGGTCAATGTAAATCTGATACATAACCGCTCCCTTGGCCCACTCCGGTGTATGGAAGCCCGGAGTAATACAGAAGGCATGGCTTCCTTTAAAATCCGCATCAGCCCCCAGACGGTCATAGAAGCAGACCTGCTCACCCTTTTCTGCCTGGAAATAATAGTAAAGGGGCTCTTCCCCTGCTGTTATCCGAATTTCATAATAATCAAACAAAGAATCGGATGAGGTTTTTTTCATCTCTATTTTTCCCTCATCCGTAATGTAATACACATGATCAATATTATCTTTTCCTGTGCGGAACCGGAGGACTACACTGTCTCCTGCATCAGGCTCTTCCGGTATCCGGTAGTCCAGAGTCTCGTCTGCGAACAGCGCCCGCTTATTCAGTCTTTCCATCTGTTGTTCTGGCATCATCTATACTCCCTCCGTGTCGTTACTGTTATTTTATCCCATTCCCCGACAAGATACAACTGTTTTTTCACGCGAAGGGAAGACATCAAAGCGCCGTTCACCTCTTCGCGCAGCATTTGTATATCACAGAGCTTTCACCTTCAGGACTCGCCCGCCGGCGCGCAGCCGAAACAGGCGTTCACACAAAGAGAAAGAGCCAACGGGGCAGTCGGCTCTTTCAGGAGAAGGTATTTCGTTTCTTATGGGGTGTAGCAAAAACTATATAATGTATTGGGGGGTTTACGCTAATTATAGTACCATAAAGATGAAAATAAGTGTGCACAAACTTCTATAAATTTCATTTTATTTTTTATGCAGAATGACGGAACAGTATTTCACATATAAATTTTCCGTGAAATTTTCCTGCACTCCACATAAACTCAGCACTCCTTCGCTTCCCCTTCTGCTTCTGCAAACAGGCTTTCAAACTCATCCTGACCGATTTTTTCTTTTTCCATCAGCAGGCTGCTGCAGCGATCCAGCACTTCCCTGTGCTGCTCAATGATTTCTCTGGCCTTTTTGTAGCATTCATCAATAATCCGCTTCACCTCGCGGTCAATCATGGATGCCACCTCTTCGCCGTATCCCTTGGTGTGTCCAAAGTCACGGCCGATAAATACCTCATCATCATCGCCGTAATCAATCATACCCATCTGCTCAGACATTCCATACCGGGTTACCATCGCCCGGGCAATCTTGGTTGCCTGCTTGATATCCTGAGAAGCGCCGGTTGTCACATCATCAAAAATAATTTCCTCGGCAATCCGGCCGCCCAGAGACACCATAATATCCTGAAGCATTTTTCCCTTGGTATTAAACATCTCATCTTCCCCTGGAAGCGGCATGGTATATCCGGCCGCGCCTACTCCTGTAGGAATAACGGAAACCGTATGCACAGGTCCCACATCCGGCAGAACATGGAACAAAATTGCGTGTCCGGACTCATGATATGCCGTAATTTTCTTTTCTTTCTCAGAAATCACGCGGCTCTTCTTCTCCGCGCCGATTCCAACCTTGACAAAGGAACGGTCAATATCAGACTGGCGGATAAAGCTTCTGTTTTCCTTGGCTGCCAGAATCGCAGCCTCATTCAGCAGGTTTTCCAGATCCGCGCCGGTAAAGCCCGAGGTGGTCTTTGCCACACGATGAAGATCCACATCCTCACCTAAAGGCTTTGACTTGGAGTGAACCTGTAAAATCTCCTGGCGTCCCTTCACATCAGGACGTCCCACCATTACCTTCCGGTCAAAACGGCCCGGACGGAGAATAGCCGGATCCAGAATATCCACCCGGTTGGTAGCCGCCATAACAATGATTCCTTCATTTACCCCGAAACCATCCATCTCTACCAGAAGCTGGTTTAAGGTCTGCTCTCTCTCATCATGGCCGCCGCCCATTCCGCTTCCTCTGCGGCGGGCTACAGCATCAATCTCATCGATAAATACAATACAGGGAGCATTTTTCTTGGCGTCCTCAAACAGATCCCGGACACGGGATGCGCCCACTCCCACAAACATTTCCACAAAGTCAGAACCGGAAATCGAGAAAAACGGAACTCCCGCCTCTCCTGCAACTGCCTTGGCAAGAAGGGTTTTACCTGTTCCGGGAGGGCCTACCAGAATAACGCCCTTGGGAATCCGGGCTCCGACACTGGTATATTTCTGAGGATTCCTCAGGAAATCCACCATCTCCTCCAGATCCTCTTTCTCCTCCATCAGTCCTGCCACATTTTTAAAGCTGATATTGCTGGTATGAGTCATTCGCGCACGGCTCTTGCCGAAATTCATCATCTTGGCATTGGCTCCGCCGCCTCCGGCCGCCTTCATATTCATCATCAGCACCAGGACCACCACGGTTCCCACCATCATGATCACCGGCAGCGCCAGACTGAGCCAGTAATTCACCCGCGGAACATCTCTGGTAACGTAATCAACGCCCTTTTCATCCAGAAGCTCCTGAGCAGCTGTTACATCCGGCACATTGACTTCATAATAATTTCCGTCATTTAACATCATCCGAATTACACCTGTCGGCGCCTGCTCGTTCTGCTTAATCTCTGCCGCCATAATCTCATCCTGCTCCAGAACCTCCTGGAACTGCTGGCTGCTCAGCTCATTTTGTCTTCCGCCGGATGTGTAAAGCATCCATGCGAACATTCCAAACAGCAGCAGGATAAATAACCAGCTGCTGCGAAAATAGGTCTGCTGTTTCACTTATTTTCCTCCTTACTGCTCCACAACTCCGATGTACGGCAGATTGCGGTATTTCTGGGCATAATCCAGGCCGTATCCTACGACAAACTCATCCGGAATGGTAAAGCAGGTGTAATCTACTGTCACCTGTTTTTTCACGCGGCGCTCCGGCTTATCCAAAAGTGTGCACAGGCGGATGCTCTTAGGCCCTCTCTGCTTCAATACTTCAATCAGATAGGACAGAGTCCGTCCGGAGTCAATAATATCCTCTACGATCAGCACATCCTTGCCTGCCAGCGGCTCATCCAGATCCTTCACGATGCGCACAACTCCGCTGGATTTGGTGTCATTGCCGTAGCTGGATACGGACATAAAGTCCAGAGTAACCGGAAGATCCAGTCTCTTAGCCAGTTCACAGGTGAAAAATACTCCGCCCTTTAAAATGCAGATCAGGTGAATTTCTTTCCCCTGATAATCCCTGGTGATCTGTTCTGCAACTTCGCTGATTCGTTTGTTTACTTCTTCTTCTGACAACAATACTCTGATTTTATCTGCCATGTTCTTCTCCTCCATTATATGTGACCTGTAAAATGGTTTTTGTCTGGTCTGTTATTTTATAATATTCACTGATCCGGCCTCCCACCACCCAAAGTACATGGTTTCCTTCAGCCAGCACAGGAATTTGCTCTCTCTCACCGCGGGGAATCTTATCGTCAATCATACAGCGGGCCACGGTCTTTTTTCCTCCGCCTGCCAGCACTAAAAAATCCCCCGGACGCCGGTGCCTGTAAGAAAGCATATTTTTAATCTTATCATAATCAAACCATTTCGTATACTGGTTTTTGGGAATTTCTCCTGCTTTTTCCCTGGAAAATGTGCAGATCTGAATCCTTTCTGCAGGAATTTCCACTTCCAGGCACAGCTCCTCTCCTTCCCTGATATATCTTCTTTCCGTGAAAAGCAAATTCCCTTCCTCTGCCGTTTTTCCACTCCTGCTCTTTCGATAAATGCGAAGCGTCTCATACGTTTTTTCTGCTGCCAGACCGCAGGGAAGATCCATCCGGCTTCCCGCATGATTGCGGGCCAGAGCTGTCAGAGCTGCAAAATGACGGCTGGTGATATCCTTCCAGCCCGGCGCTGCCGCATCCAGCATTCGCCGGAGAAGGTAAGTCTGAATAATCTCTTCCTGCTCCAGAAACAGTCCGCTGTCTATCTCTGCAGACACCCTGCAAGTCCCGTCCTCCGTTTTGCCCGGCCTGCGTTCCTCTGTCCTCGATTCGCCGATTTCTGCCTTCGATTCGCCGCCTTCTGCCCCCGGTTTGTCCGCCTCCGGTTTTCCGTTCTCTGCCTGCTCCAGCCTGCCGCCCTGTTCCCAGACCCGCTCTGCCTGCTGTTCCAGGTACCGGTCTGCCTGGGCCATAATGTCCGCTGCCCGCAGAATGTTTTCCTCTGCCTTCTGATTCACCGCTTCCCTCATCAGCGGCAGAATCCTGCGCCGGATCACATTGCGGGTATAAGCTTCTGACTGATTGGTGGAGTCCTCACACCAGGAAACGCCCTCAGACTCCAGCCATGCGCAGATGTCCTCCCTGCTGACAGAAAGAAGGGGACGAATCAGCCGCCCCTGTACCGGGCGGATTCCCGACAGTCCTCTCAGTCCGCTGCCCCGCAGAAGATTGTGAAGAACCGTCTCTGCACTGTCTTCCCGGTGATGGGCCACTGCTATTTTCACCGGACGGTCAAAGTCAGCCCCGGCTTCCTTTTCCCAGGTTTTTGCGGCCTCTTCCAGGGCCTCATAGCGCAGCACCCGCCCGGCCTCCTCCGTAGACATTCCATGGTCTTTGGCGTACTCGGCCGCATTGCAGCGCACTGTCTGAAACGGAATTTCAAGCTTCCGGCACAGATCCTCCACAAATCTTTCATCCCTGTCCGCCTCTTCTCCCCGCAGTCCATGATGAACGTGAACCACACGCAGAAATGCCGGAAGCTCAGGGGCAATTTTCTGCAATGCCCACAGCAGACAGACCGAATCTGCCCCTCCCGACACTGCCGCAATGACCCTGTCTCCCGGCCTCAGCATTTCATAAATTTTCATATACGACCTGATTTCCGTTACGATTGATTTCTGCATGTATCTCTCCATCTTCCTTTATCCCGTCATTTCGCCCTCTGTCTTTTCTACTCCCACTATAGCCGACACGGGACGCAAAGTAAAGCCCCTTTTACCGCTTCCAGACCCCTGCTGCAAGAACCGTCATGTCATCCTGAGGACCGTCTCCCCACTGACAGGCAAACTGAAGAATTTCCTCAGCCATCTCCTGAGGGGCTTTTAATATCATCCCCTCCAGATATTCCTTCACTGCTCCCTCCTTGTCTTCTCCCGGCCAGGCATCCAGCACACCGTCTGTTACCATGACAATCCGATCCCCGTCCCACAGCTTTTTCGATAAAAGCAGCGGCTCTGCCTGTCCAATCACACCGGCCGGAACCTGACCTGCCTCCAGAATCTCAGCGCTTCCCTCATGAAGCACGAAGGCCGCCACAGCCCCCATTTTCATTGCCTCAAGCACTCCTGTATGCAGATCCACACAGCACAGATCCACTGTAGCCGGATGCTGCTGGGCTCCTGTCAGAAGCAGAATGGTATTTACCATTTTCAGCGCGGATCTGGCAGAAAAACCGGCCTCCAAAAGCTGCTGAGTCAGCTCCACTACGCGGCCGCTTTCCCTGCATGCGGTTTCTCCGCTTCCGAGACCGTCTGAAAGACTCAGCACCGCCTGCCCCGGCAGATTAATAAAGGTATAATTATCTCCGGATACCTGTTCTCCTTCTTTTGGTATCCGGGCAGCTCCGCAGACCATCCGGTACTGTCCTGTTTCTGCAAACCGGATAGTTCCAGACTGCCTGGTAATCAGATTTCTCGTATCCGCAGGCGCATACCAGACTCCGCTTCCCATAGCCTGTCCAAACAGCTCTGCCGCATCCCTGGAGGTCATGCATCTGCCTCCCAGCATCCGGACAGTAAGGTAGGCCTCTCTGCGTCTGTTTTCATATTCCAGAATCAGCATATTTTCTACCACTGCCTGATGAAGCCGGAACACTCTCCTGACAGCCGCTTCTCTTCTCTCCGTAATATCGGTGGCCTGCTCCATCTGGTGGGCAAATTCATCCAGTATAAGAGCCAGCTCCCGAAACTGCACCATCACCGTATCACGGCTTTCCAGAAACCGGTTCTTCCATTCCAGATTCATGGTTGCCCTGCCCAGATTTCTGTTCAGATGCATCATATAATCATCCTTCTGACGGCAGGTTTCCAGAAACAGCCTGGGCATGTCCTCCTCCTCAACCCGTCCCTTCTGCTCAAAGGCCCGAAGCAGATAATAAATATAATAACTGTCCTCTTTTTCACTGTCCCGGTACAGATTGCACCTGCTGCAGTCCCCGCATACCAGAGCCGCCGCCATCTGCATGGCTGCCAGCGCATCCTCCCTGGTAAGCCCCTTTTCCTCCCCCAGACTGTCTGTACAGGATCTTGCCAAAAGCCCCAGCGAGCGGGACATCTCGCTGAGACGTCCTGCTGTATATACATTCACATCCGCCATATCGCGGCGTCTTGTCCGTTTCCACACAAAAATCCCCTCCTAAGCCACATTATATGCGGCAGAAGGGGATTCTATGCCTGTCCTTATTCTTTTGGCGCCGGCTTCAGAAGAATCTCATCCGGATTCACCAGCCCCAGCTTCTGTTTGGCAATTTCCTCTATGTACTGCTTCGTCTGTACATACACCCGGTACTCCTCCAGCTCTCTGGCCCTGTTTTCCTCCTCGGCCTTCTGCTTCTCCAGAGTCTCCTCGCGGATCTGATATTCCAGCTCCTTCTTCCTCATAGAGGTGCTTTTCAAATTCACTACAACCGCCAGGCTGGCCACCACCAGGGTAATGCCCATAATGGCCATACGGTTGCCCCATCGATCCCGTTTCTTTCTCCGGGTTTTTCCGCGTCCTCTCATACTATCACCAGCTTTAAATCCTTGTTGCCCTGTTACCTCTTACGTTTTATTCTAATCCATCTCCCGGTCTTTTTCAATAGCTTCATAAAATTTGCGCTGAAAACCCGGTCATATACCAGCATCGCTGCCAAAACTCCGCCAATCACACAGAAACGCAGACCTCCGTCATTTTCCCGATAAAGCAGGTAAAATGTAGCAAAGCCTGCAAAAATCCAGTATAAAAAATCCTCCAGTCCCACCCACAGCCAGCTGTGGCGCACCAGAAGACGAAAAATTCTCAGACCGTCATAAACTGCCATCAGCCCTGCTCCGGCTGCTGCGCTGACCAGAATCAGCCTTGCCTCTGTCTGAATACTGGGACTCATGCTTCACGCTCCTGACACTTTATTTAAACAGGCGGGAAAGCAAAGACTCTCCGGCCTTCCGGTATGCTTCATTGGAGGAATAAACCAGACTGTCCACCGTTCCCTCCAGATCCACCTCTCCCTGCTCCACCGTCAGACGGCTTACATGGAGATCCTTTCCCTTTATTGTCAGAAGTCCCATATCCGTATCCATCACAGCCTGCTGCTCGTCAAAGGATACCACCTCGCGGATTCCTGTCAGCCTGACAGACGAACGGTTCTGAACCTGACAGGAATGAGGACGGATTCCCTCTTTTTCTTCCATATAAATCAAAACCTCCCCATATCCGAACCTCTGGTTCAGTATATGGGGAGATTATAAAATTTATGATAATGACTTTTAAAGATAACGGTACAGTTCTTTGGCATCGTCCTTGCGCACGGTTTCCTGCACATCAAGAACCTCCACCTTTACGGAGCTTGTTCCAAACTGTATTTCAATAATATCCCCGGCTTTTACACTGGCCGATGCCCTGGCCGGCCGGTCGTTGAGCAGCACACGTCCTGCGTCGCAGGCTTCATTGGCCACCGTCCTGCGCTTAATCAGTCGGGAAACCTTCAGATATTTGTCCAGCCTCATAAATTATGCGTTTACCAGATCCTTCAGAGCCTTACCTGCTTTGAACTTCGGAGTCTTGCAGGCTTCGATCTTCATGCTCTCGCCGGTCTTCGGATTTCTTCCTTCTCTTGCTGCTCTCTCAGATACCTCGAATGTACCAAAGCCTACCAGCTGAATCTTATCACCATTCTTTAAAGCATCAGCAACCACATCTGTGAAAGCCTTTACTGCTGCCTCTGCATCCTTACGGGAAAGACCAGCCTGCTCAGCTACTGCTGCAACTAATTCTGTCTTGTTCATTATTAATTCCTCCTGCAATGGTCCGACATGCCTCTGCGGCGCCCTGACGGACACTAATCAAATAAAAAAATGTACTCTTCCATTTATATATGGTTTACTGCTCTTTGTCAAGTTTTTTTGGCTTTTTCCTGCTTTTTAATCTCATTCCATAAATCGAGACTTTCCTCCGGTGTATCAGCCACTGCATCCCCGAATACATGGGGGTGACGGCGAATCATTTTCTCGCATAAACCGTCTATTACATCCTCTACCGTAAAGAGTCCCTGCTCGCTGGCAATCTGGCTCTGAATCATGACCTGATAAAGCACATCCCCCAGCTCCTCGCAGAGATTTTCCATATCGTGATGATCAATAGCCTCCAGCACTTCTCCGCTTTCCTCCAGCAGGTAAGGCTTCAGGCTCTCCAGAGTCTGCTTTCTGTCCCAGGGACATCCATGCTCCGAACGAAGGACTGCAACAATCTCTTTCAAATCCTCAAATGTGTGCATCTGCTCCTCCTTCCTGTGTCACCTGCTCCGCCTCATTCACAGGTTCCTCTGCCTTCACAGGCTTTTCCGTCTTCACAGTTTCTTCTGCTTTCACAGGCTTTTCCGCCTTCTCAGCTTCTTCCGCTTTCACAGATTTTCCCGCCTTCGCAGCCCTGGAGCCCTTCCTGCGTTTCTCCTCTTTCCCCTGATCCGGCGCAGGCTTGCCTACAAATACAATAATCGAACGGTAAGGAACCATATACCGCTTCTGATTTTCCAGCTCCTTTTCCTGTCCCGCTTCATAATATCCTCTGCTGTCACTGGTATCAAAGGCAATCTTCCACTGCTGGGATCTGGGCAGATGGGGAAGTGCGAACTCGTGCGGCTCCCAATGCATATTATATGCGACAAAAAAGGTTTCATCCGCCGTTCCGTCTGCTTTTTTCCCATAGGGGCCCCAGTACATAATGCCAATCTGCCGGCGGAAATTCTCAAACTCCGGTTTCCAGGCGTTGACTCCGTGATAGGAAATATCCGGCTTTCCCACAGCCCGGTAATCCATTACCTTCGGCTCCTCCTTCATATGAAACACAGGATGGGCCTTTCTGAAGGCAATCACCTGTTTTACAAAGGCGAGCAGATCCCGGTTATTCTTCTGAAGCTTCCAGTTCAGCCAGGAAATCTCATTATCCTGACAGTATGCGTTATTATTTCCGCCCTGACTCTGGCCAAATTCATCTCCCGCCTGGATCAAAGGTGTACCCTGACTTAAAAATACCATCAAAAGCGCATTGCGGAGCTGCTGTCTGCGCATCTGAACCAGCTTTTTCTTCCGGCTGGCGCCTTCCTCCCCGCAGTTCCAGGTGTAATTATAATCCGTTCCATCCTGGTTTTCTTCTCCGTTGGCCTCATTGTGCTTTCGCTCATAGGAAACCATATCCATCAGCGTAAATCCGTTGTTGGTAGCCATATAATTGATCACACCATGACCGGCCGGATTGCGGCGGCTGCGGAAAATCAGATTTTTCATCTGATCCTCATCTCCCTTTAAAGCGCGCCTCATATCCACCAGAAAACCGTCGTTGAATTCTCCAAGATTTTTCTGATATCCCGGATCCTTCTCTCCGTCATCCCAGTAGGTAGCCCAAAGCTTTGTATCGGTCAGATAGGGATCCCTGGCCAGAATCCAGGCCGGTGCCTGTCCCGTCAGATGAACTCCGTCCACATGGAATTCCCGAACCCAGAACCGTACCACATCAAGAACTGCCGCAGGCGTCTCTTTGCCTGTGAAAAACAGTTCAATAACCACTTCCATTCCTGCCTGATGAAGAGCCTTTACCATCTTCTTGAATTCCACAGCCGGATTTCTTCCCGTGCCGGCGTAGGAAGCCTTCGGCGCATAGTAGAAGGCCGCCCCATAGCCCCAGTAATTCAGCCGTCCCGTAGGCTTCGGACCATTTCCATAAGGATTGCCGTCCGCCACATCCGGCATCTCAATCTCCTGAAACTCTGCCGCAGGCATAAGCTCCAGTGTCGTGATTCCCAGCTCTTTCAGATAGGGAATCTTCTCCACAACGCCTGCAAAGGTTCCTTTATTCCGGACACCGGAGGAGCTGTCCTTTGTCAGCCCGCGCACATGCGTCCTGTATACAATACACTCCTCATAGGGAATCCTCAGACAGACGTCCCCTTCCCAGTCAAATTCCGGCTGGCTGACCGGAGTGGTAAGAAACCGTTCTCCGTTTTCCAGACAGCCCCATGTTTCATTTCCTGAAAAACTTCTGCCGCAGGGATCGGAAAACCGTTTTCCGTCTGCCTCAAATGCATACTCATACTGTTCCAGATCTTCTCCCTCCACAGTCATCTCCCATACCTGGCCATGACGTCCTGCTTCAGGAAATCTGATTTTTGCCGCTTCCTGTTTTTCGCCCTTTCCCTTTTCCGGCGAAAACAAAAGGAGGCTGCACTCCTTTGCAGCCACTGCAACCGATACGTGAATTCCTTTCTCCGTTGGTGTAAGCCCCATCGGATATATCCCTGCGCTGTCTATGCAAATCTGATACTGTCTCATCCTTCCACCTTTCCATTTCACGTCCCCGTTATTAAGTTACAAAGAAGAAAACATATTCCCGCGACAGCCCCCGGTCTGCCGCAGGAACCCCCAAAAACTAAGAAATCACCAGTTCCACCGGGCAATGATCCGATCCCGTTATCTCTGTGTGAATCGCCGCGCTCTCCAGCCGGCTCTTTAATACCTCCGACACGCAGAAATAATCAATTCTCCACCCTGCATTTTTCTCCCGGGCCTTAAACCGGTAAGACCACCAGGAATATACCCCTTCCTGATCCGGATAAAAATACCGGTAGGTATCCACAAAGCCCGCTTCCAGAAGCCGGGTAAACTTCTCCCTCTCCTGATCCGTAAAACCTGCATTCTTTCTGTTTGTCTTAGGATTTTTCAAATCAATCTCCTGATGGGCCACGTTAAGATCCCCGCAGAAAATCACGGGTTTTCTCTCCTCCAGCCCCTTTAAATAGCCAAGCCAGGCGTCCTCCCACTCCATGCGGTAGTCCAGACGTGCCAGCTCGTTCTGGGAATTAGGCGTATAGCAGGTTACCACATAATAATCCGGAAACTCTGCTGTAATCACACGCCCCTCCCTGTCGTGATCCGGAATCCCGATTCCATAGGTCACGGACAGGGGCTCCTGCCTGGTAAAAAGCGCAGTACCGGAATAACCCTTTTTCTCTGCATAATTCCAGTACTGATAATATCCGGGCAAATCCAGCTCCAGCTGTCCCGCCTGAAGCTTCGTCTCCTGCAGGCAGAACACATCTGCATCTGCCTGGCGGAAAAAATCCAGAAAGCCCTTGCCTGCGCAGGCACGGATTCCGTTCACATTCCAGGAAATCAATTTAGTCATACAATTTCTCCTTATAAACACCTTCCTCAATCAGACGGCGGATAGAATCCACAACAGCAGCCTTATCCTCCTGGTAGGTAACACCGAACCATTTATCTCTTGTCTCCAGCACCTTTACCTTGCCCTTGCCGCTCTTGATCAGCTTGTCAATAATTCTGGGAAGCAGGTACTCCGCCTTTAAATTGCCCTCCGGAATCTGATCCAGGAACTCCGGAAAACCAGTCTCCAGCTCCTCCAGGAAACGGGGCGGAAGTCCCCACATATTCATGGATACATGCTGATCCGGATTTACAGAAACAGGATTTCCCTGCTCGTCATTGGCCTTTAAGCTGCCGTCCTTCCATTCAATATCAAAGGTCTCTGTCACATCCCTAAGCGTGCCGTCCTCATTCACCTGGCACACGCCGCGTGTCACGGTTCCGTTGTCACTTAACGTATTTTCCAGAATAAATCCGCCCATGCACATATCATAAACGTCAGACTCCGTATCCATCTCATGAACCATATAATCATGAATCTTGAAGAAGCCCTCCTTGCCGTAATAATCATCTGCATTGATTACCAGGAACGGCTCGTGAACCATGCCCTTTACTGCCAGCACCGCCTGACCGGTACCCCAGGGCTTTGTCCGTCCTGCCGGAACCTGATATCCCGCAGGAAGCTCCTCCAGCTCCTGAAAGGCATATTCTACATGAGCGATCTTTTCAATTCTGTTGCCGATAATCTCCCGGAAATCCTTTTCCAGGTCCTTGCGAATAATAAAAATAATCTTATTAAAGCCTGCTTCCAGCGCATCATGAATGGAATAATCCATAATAATTTCACCATTCGGTCCCACCGGAGCCAGCTGCTTGATTCCTCCGCCAAAACGACTGCCAATACCAGCTGCCATAATTACCAACGTCGTATCTTTCATCTTTTCTCTCCCTCAGATTCTTCGGTTTCCACACCGTTTTTTTATAACTAAACTATATCATAGGAACCTCAAAAAGGCAATTCATAGGAAAAGAGAATCCCGGCCTGCAGGATTCTCTTTAACGATTTTTATGAACTTCAACAATTCAGCCAGTTTCGAATCATGGTCTCCAGAATTTCCGCGCTTCCTTTCACCCCAAAGGAACCGCTGTTTAAGGCAACATCCTTATAATCCAGCGCACTGTGATATCCCTTGCTGTATCTCTTGTGATACAGGGTTCTGGAATGATCTGCATCTACAATCATCTTCTCTGCCGCAGCCTTTTCCATCTCAAAATATTCACAGCAGTTTTTCAGCCTGTTTTCATAAGATGCGTAAATATAAATGCTGAAATGATTCTTTCTCTCTGCCAGAATACTGTCCGCACATCTGCCTACCAGAATACACGGCCCCTTATCCGCCAGATCCATAATAATATTTTTCTCAATCTGAAAAATCTCATCCTGCATACTGGGCACTACCATTCCCAGAGGATACAAATACCGCAGGTAGGGAAAATTGGAAACCTCTTCTTTGTCACTGACAACGGAAATCGGAAGTCCCATGCGCTTTGCAGTTTCCTCTACAATATCCCGGTCATAAAAGGGGATTCCCAGCCGCTGCGATAGTTCACAGGCAATCGGCCTTCCCATACTTCCAAACTGCCGCGATATGGTAATTACGTATGAATCCTTCATTTCTGCCTTCAGGCCCTCCTTTTGCATTTCTTGTATCCATCAGGCCTCTGATGTACGAATCGCAGCCTGGGCTGCCCTTCCTGCTGCCGGAGCCGCCTTGATTCTTCTCTGCTGCATGCTTCTTACGATACAGGACAGGGTAAAATTAATAACAAAATAAATCATGGCCGCCAGACCAAACAGAACGAAAACATCTGATACATTGGTCGTTCCCAGCCCGTTATACTGATACGATGCGTTCATAACCTGACGCACTCTGGCCATCAGCTCAATCACTGCCACATTGGCCAGATAAGAGGAATCCTTAATGGTTGTCACCACCTGGCTTAACAGAGTGGGCACTATATTGCGGTACGCCTGCGGCAGTACAATATAATACATAACCTGAACTACATGAAAGCCCTGAGAATGGCCTGCCTCAAACTGGCCCAGCGCAACCGAATTCAGTCCGCCTCTTACAATCTCCGCAATAACAGAAGAGGTAAACAGAACCAGCGCTGTCGCAGCCTTAAACAGCAGCTTGACCTCTACAGAGGTCAGCCCGAACATTTTCCTCTGAAGAAAAGACGGACAGGGACAGAAAATCAGGCAGACAAAAATCCACAAAAGCAGGGGAGTGTTCCGGAATATTTCAATATACACAATTGCCATCCATTTGAAAATCCGGGCCGGACCTCTGTTGCAGTAATTCCGCACCAGAGCCAGAATCGATCCCACAAAAATTCCCAGAAGCACTGCCACTACAGAAACAATCAGGGTAAATGCCACGCCTTTCATAATAAACTTCAGAACTGCCGGATTGGTAATAATCCGCAGACTTCCTTCGATTGTACTCATAGACTCATTCTCCCCTTTCTTTTATGCTGCAGCTTCTTCTGTCACAGTCACTCTTGCATCCCGCTTCTTTAACGAGTTCTCCCATACACTTGCCAGTGTAGACAGCGGAAAGCAGATAACAAAGAAAAGCAGGCCGCTGAGCAGGTAGGCCGGCGCGTAAGCGCCGCCGGTACTGGCTCCTGTTACAAAGCTGTAGGTAACAGAAATCAAATCCGTTCCTCCGATAATATAGAGACAGGAGGTATTTTTCACCAGGTTCACAACCTGATTCACCATGGGAGGCAGAATAATCTTCACGCTCTGAGGCAGAATAATGTAATACATTTTCTGAAAATAATCAAAGCCCTGAGACTCGGCTGCCTCAAACTGTCCTTTGGGAATCGCTTCGATTCCCGCCCGGATAACCTCGGCCACATAAGCTCCGTGATACACTCCCAGCGAAACAATTCCGGTTGCAATAATGCCTATGCTGTTTCCGGAAAATGCCAGGGCGTAATACAGAAAACAAACCTGCAGAAGCAGCGGCGTATTCTGTATAAATTCCACGTAAACCCGGGCAACCGCCCGCAGTGCCCTGTTTCTTCCTGTGGACATCAGTCCAAACGCAATTCCCAGAAGCAGGGATATGAAAAGCGCAAACACTGCGGTCATCAGCGTATGCTCCACTCCCAGAAAAAACGTTCCGCGAAAGGTCCACACCTTTTCCCATGCATCAGCTGAAAATAAACCTGCCATTTTTTACCTCCCCTGCCTCACCTGCCGGCATTTTTCATAATCACTGTTTTAGTTGAGTCCGTACTCGTCAACCAGACCCTGGATTGTTCCGTCATCCAGCCATTTTGTTACCAGATCCTCGCAGACCTTGGAGAAGCCGGAATCCTTCTTCGTTACAACGCCATACTCCTGAGGAGCAAATTTATCTTCAATGTAGGAGCGTCCGTCTGTCTTGTAGATTGCCAGAATGGATTTATCAACACAGAAGGCATCAATCTCACCTGCGCTGAGAGCGGTGGAGATTGCCGGATAATCCTCGTACTGACGGTAGCTGATTCCCTTGGTCCAGGTTGCTGCATCAAAGGTATCACGGTCAAAGCCTTCGCCGTCTAACACGCCGGCCTCAATCATGGCTGCTGTCAGCTCTCTTGCAGAAGTGGATCCGGAGGAAACGCCTACCTTTTTGTCAGTCAGGTCTGCCAGGGTTTTGATTCCGGAGGCATCCTCAACCAGAACAGTAACCGCATCTGTATAATACGGGGTTGTGAAATCCCAGGTCTTTTTTCTCTCCTCTGTAATCGTGAAGGTAGCCAGAACACAATCGATATCGCCGGAATCAAGAAGCTCTCCTCTTGTTGCTGCGGTAACGGTGGTGTACTCTACATCCACACCCAGCTCTTCGGCAATCTTTGCCGCCAGATCAATTTCCATTCCTGTATATTCACCGGTCAGGGCATCCTGAAGACCAAAGCCGGGAACTGCGTTTTTAACGCCTACACGGAGGACGCCTCTGTCCTTAATGGCCTGCACATCTGCGGAAACGTCGCCGGCTGCATCTGCCGCTGTGGTGTCTGCTGCCTTTGTGTCTGCTGCCTTTGTGTCTGCTGCCGTAGTATCTGATGCTGCAGTTTCAGCTGTCTTTGTGTCTGCCGCTGTGGTATCTGCGCTTCCTGAGCCTGAGCATCCGGTCACCATAGCTGCTGTCATCAGTCCTGCCAGTAATAATGCGATTTTCTTTTTCATAATGTCTCCTCCTCATTTTCCTTTTTCTTTGCTCTGTCCGGCCGTTCCCTGTTTTCAGTTATGCCGTCCTGAGATTATCTAAAGCATAAAAGATATGCCCTAAATCATATTCCTTTTCTTTTCAAAAATTCTCTATCTTATAATTTTTCCGAGGAACTGCTTTACTCTCTCATGCTGGGGATTGGTAAAGAAATGCTCCGGAGTTCCCTCCTCAATAATCTCCCCGTGATCCATAAATACAATCCTGTCTGCCACCTGTCTGGCAAATCCCATTTCATGAGTAACCACCACCATTGTGATATTCTCATCTGCCAGCTTGATCATCGTATCCAGAACCTCCTGAATGGTTTCCGGATCCAGCGCTGATGTGGGTTCATCAAACAGAATCATCTTTGACTGCATACAGAGCGCTCTTGCTATCGCAATTCTCTGCTGCTGTCCGCCGGAAAGAGTCGTGGGATACACATGAGCCTTATCCCTCAGTCCTACTACATCCAGATAATGATAAGCCAGCTCCTCTGCCTCAGCCCTGCTCTTGTGGTGCAGCTTCATCGGCGCCAGAGTCAGATTCTTCAAAACCGTCATGTGAGGGTACAGGTTAAACTGCTGAAATACCATGGATGAGGTTTCCCGAATCACATGAACCTTGTTTTTATGGTTCAGTTCCTTTCCATCCACCCAGACCTTGCCGCTGGTAGGCTCCTCCAGAAAATTCATACAGCGAACCGTAGTAGATTTTCCAGAACCTGACGGGCCGATAATAACCAGCTTCTCTCCCTCTTTGACCTCCAGATTCACATCCTTCAGCACATGAAGATCGCCGAAATATTTATTCACATGCTCCATTTTGATCATCGCCATGATTTTTCTCCCTCCCGGTTCCCAAACTTTCTATTTCCCTCGTCCGCCTGTCTCTGCAAACCCGGAAAAGCACAAAGGCGCCTTGAAGTATAAACTTCAAAACGCCTTCGTTTTGTGTAAGTGCCATTTTAAACTAAATTTTATTAAATGTCAATTTATTTTCTTCCGCAAAAACCTGTTTTTCTTCTAAATGAACTTAATAAAATAAAGTTTTGTTCTTTTTATCTAAAATATTATATATTTTCTGAAATTTTTCAAATTGTTTTAATTATTCTCATAAGTCAAACTATTTCTCAAAAACAGAACGTAATTTCCTACAAGAAAGAAGCTCGCAAGCGAGCTTCTCCGCCTGCGGCGGGTCGCTTCTGCGG
>ERZ791881.547-NODE-547-length-33526-cov-28.368886_pt1 | contig 33526 bp, 32 predicted proteins | sample MGYA00510161_ERZ791881 | MGnify/ENA primary metagenome ERZ791881 (study PRJEB30046, sample SAMN00792073) | human gut metagenome | study: EMG produced TPA metagenomics assembly of the A metagenome-wide association study of gut microbiota in type 2...
GTGTAACCGTCTTGATAAGGCTCCTTATGTCTGTAATGGATGTCCGAAGGCCATCCTTGACAACTTACAGCTTGTTGTCCAACCACTCATCAAAGCTCTTCTTTGAAATTCGATAGGCGGTTCCGATCTTAAACCAACGAAATTCCTGCTGTTCCAACAGCTTATATACCGTGCCGCGGCTGATGCCGAGGATGATCTGCAGATCCTCAACGGTATAGCAGCGCTTCTCTGTGATAGGTATTGCATTTTCTGCCGGTAATTCAAAAGTCTCAATTGCTTCCATATGTCATTCCTCACTTTCCGTTTTCATCCTTGCCGCAAATTCAAAATCAGGGGAACTCCACGCACTCCGGAATGGGCAAGGCATCGTCCGGATCCAGATGAAGGCTTACGCGGATGCTGTCATCAATGCGCTCCATGTGCTTTTGGCTCGTGCGTCCCAGGTATTTGATTACCTGACCCTTATTGATGGTGACGATCTGCTCTGCCTCACTCATGGAGGTTTCATTCAGACCGCGCTGCTTTTTGAGGACGCAGTGTGTAGGCTGGCCCAGCTTCTTCAGCTCTGTAGTAAGCGGCACGACAATCAATGTCGGACCGAAGAAATTGCCGCTGTTGTTCTGGATATTGATAACCGGTCGAACGCCGCCCTGAATATTTCCGCGATGCTCACCCAGGTCTGCCAGATAGATATCACCGCGTCTATAATTCCAATCTTTTCTAAGCATGTTTTCTCCTCCTTATGTAGGTTCTATGTAAAAGGGCGGGATATCGCTTCCCACCCAAGAAAGCCGCTAAGGGCTTAATTGCAAAAGTATGTTATCCCCACATTTGCCCTCGACACCCCTGGGAACTGGCAGGCGCTCTGACCTGCCGAGAATACATTCAGGCGTCTGGCTGCTACCAGATCCATGGGAATCTAACCCCTCCGTGGTTCTCACCGAGCTGCGTACAGAAGTATCATTGTGCTGTGATGGATCAATGCTGTATATCGGAAGCAATCCGATACTTACAGGCCAGTTCGCGCTCCCGCCTACTAATGACGATCGTTGCGTTCATCCGCTGATGTGGCTCCCCATCACAGGGTTGTGCCTGAAGAATGGTATGTAATTTTCAAGGTTCCTGTAGAGGAGTTGTTTGGCTCCTTACATGTACAAGTTTAGCCCATGCGGATGGATTTCTTTAGGTACCAGCAGTACGGGTTGCCCGCCCTGGTTGTACGGATTTGCAGATTTTTTTGCGAGTGATGCCTTGAACTTGCTTTTTCGTGCAAATTCGGCGCTTCTGAACTTGCTTTTTCGTGCATTGCTGTTAGATTTACAGGCTTTTTACGATTTCCGTCAGCTGAGTCACCACATCCAGAAGCTTCGTGCGACTGTCCACCATGTCATGACCTTTTCCCATGAGCAGATAGTCGGTGCTTACATGGAAGTAGCAGACCATGGCAATGATCAGGTCGATAGACGGTTTTCTCTTACCGCGTTCCATCTTGCTGAGATGCTCCAAACTGATATTGAGTGCTTCGGCCATTTCCTCCTGAGTCATTCCTTGTGCCTTGCGAAGAGTGCTAAGGCGAGCTGCGAATTCGGTTGCGTCAAAATACATACTGTTTTCCTTTCCGCCTGCTGCGGAAGAGCAAAGGATACCATTGCTCACAGTACGTTCCTGACCATGTCCCCGAAAAAGGGGTGCACTAAAGAAAGGGTACCGATACTGCTTTTCTGAAAATCAGAGATCGAGCAATATTTGTATCCTCAGCCTTTAATGCATGTCAGGCTTTCGATATGATGTTTGGGTTTCGAAAGCCTTGCCGAAAAAAAGAAAAAGACCACCGGCAAGGCAGGGATCCTATGGATATAGGAATCCCGTCTTGTCGGCAGCCTCTCATGTATGTCTGGTTTAACTGACCGATCATTACAGCATGTGACCTGGAGATGGTATTACGCAGCCTGTTTCATCTCAACCATTCCGTCGTTATGCCAAGTTGATTCAATTATTAAATGCGCTCCTGACCCCGTGGGGCGTATATGTCAATGCGGTCATGCCTGCGTCCCATCGATTTGCTGACCATCACGGTCCCGCATCTGTCGCAGGTCATTCGGGTTATGCCATCTTTGCCTTCGCAGCCAATTATTAACTGGCGGCAGTTGGGGCAGTATATCTTTCTTGAGCGCCATACAAAGTTTTCATGTGGCACTTATTTAACTCCCTTCTTATCTACATGTGTGTACGCAATCGGCAGGTACGACCTGCGCCTGCAGATTTCGGATTACAAATACCGGAATCTGCTTTTTTGTCTGCGGTTCCCAGCAGTATTTTGCCGCATGGCCGCAGTGCTCGCATTCCATCCAGCCATCCGTCTCTTCAAGAAACAGGCTGTGATTGACTACGCCGCATACCGGGCATTTTACGTCATATGTATTCATAATCTCGTACTTCACCTCCGGTGATAACAATATCATTTATAATGCTTTGATTACGTGCTTGGCTACACCCTGGACGATCAACTGCTTCACGCGGATCTCTTCGTCCGGATATTTTGCCTGATTCCGATACTCGAGAATGGCTTCCTGGGTATCTTCGTCGATTCCGGCGTAAACCTTCAATGTGCTTTCGCTGTAGCCGGTAAGGGCGACAACGATATCACCAATCTCAGCATTGCAATCTGTCCTGATAACGACCAGAGCTCCGCTATCGATACCCGCATCAACCATGGAATCACCGGAAGCCTCCAGAATATAGTACCGGCCATTCCCGAAAAGGGAAACAGGAAGGCTGACATATTCACGGATGTTTTCTTCCTCTGTCTGCGCGGAACCACATGGAATGGATCCAACGAGAGGACAGGGGGCAGAATCGGGAGCAAATTTCTTGATCATCGGGGTACGAATGGTACGAGATTTACCATCGTATTCGAGCATTCCACGGTTGTCCATTTCGACCAGGTAGCGAAAAGCAGTCGTTTTAGGAATACCTACACCCAAAGCAATCTCATTTACAGAGGGAGTGGTATGTTTGTCGCAGAAGTATTGATCAACATAGGAAATGATGTTTTGCATCGTTTCTGTGCTCATAGCTCTCATGGTTTTAATTCCTTTCTCTCGATAACGGAACGTTTCGTTCCATTGACTGTATTATAATACCCCTTGCTCCGAGAAGCAAGGGGTGAAATGTTTAGTGGAACGCAGGTGCGCAGAATTTTGGGCAATAGTTTTCGATTCCAATCAATAAAAAACATCTTCCACAGATATTGCATTAAAAATATCCAGTTTTAGTTCTTCATCAGAATCATACGTACAGGTTAGTATTGCAGCAAGTATTCTACGAAGCAAATCTTCATCAATATGTCCAGCTGCTACATGATAACTGATATTCTCCATTTCTCGAAAGTATGTATTAGCAACTGCCATATAGCCATTTTTAAGCAGAAACATTGCTGTTAAAGTAATGGCTATACGTTTATTACCGTCGCAAAAGCAGTGAAATTTACAAGAACAGTAAAACAAATGCAAAAGCTTGTCTAAAAAAGTGGGATAATAATCATCGTTTTGAATATGGCACAATACACTTTCAAGTTTCCCTATGTCGAGTTCACCGCAATCGCCGCCACCACTATTCCGAATTGTTGCAAGATGAATATCCCGTGCTTCATCTATTGAAATATAGTGTATCTCGGCCATCAATTACGCTCCTTCAATCTTTTCAGTACATCTTGATTCTCATGCATAAGCATTTCAAGCTCATCACCCGCGACTCCTAAGAATTTCTCGTATTCTTCTGGCTCCAGAGGCCTAATATACTCTTCCAATTGCATATGAAATGCATCGCGTAGAGCCATGTCTCTACTAGCCATTTTGGTTCGTGCTCTAAGAATCAAAGGCTTCCATAAAGGCAATGATTCAAAGGCTGAAAACAAATCTGACAATTCCCAGTTGTTTAGTTTTCTTCCCAACTGCGTAGACTGATCCTTAATCATTGCTGCTAATCCACATTCGTAAGATGCAATTAGATCTAAGACCTCAGAATACATCGTATCCCTGACGCTGTCTCTTTTAGACAAATGTAAAACCTGCTTGTATTCCTGGGCTTTTTCTCGAAAAATGCTTTGGTAAATTTTATCCGTATAAATTGCATATTTGCTATTTCCCATGGAAACATAGTCTCTAAGTGCATCAGTGAATTCTCGTCTATAGTTTTCTTCCTGTAAAAATGCACTGATAAAATCCCTGTCACGTTGATTGATATATTTTGTCGAACCGCCCGTCCTTTGATTAACAAAGTCAATAACGATATCCAACATGATCTGCCGGAGAACTTTTGCATTCTCGCTTTCAACCAGAAGCATTGAAATATTCAAAAAAGCCTTAAAATCAAATAGTGCAATTTGAGGAGTTCGATTGCTGATGTTCCCGACATTAATGTCGGGAACATCTTGATCTAGGACACAATTCAAAAAATCTTTCAGCCTTTTTCCTTTAATGACTTCGTATCCATTCGCAGAAATTTCCTCAATATTCTCACTAACATAGCGTTCAATAGTTCGAACTTCAACCTCAAAAAAAGCGGCTACCATTGCTTTAGTGAAACGCAGGCGTCCTTCAAACATTATTCCCTGAAGACCTGTTTGATTTTGAATTTCTGCCACAGCATTTTCATTATTTAGAATGTTTTGTCTATCAACTTGTGAAGTTGTAAGATCTCTTGCCATATACAATCCTCCAATGATTATTTAAGCTTCATCTAGGGCCTTTTGTAGCATCGCTTTATATATAGCTGCCACTTTCTGTGGTTCAACAATTTTGATTTTTCCGTTGAATCCGAACACCCAACTATAGAAAGTAGTGCTGGGGCATACACTGACCGTTGCTTTGAAATATTCGTCATCCACGACTACGGTTTCAAAGTCGCTGCCAAACTTATCGATGAGATACTTCATCACCGACACATGGCAATACAGCTGCACGGAAACCGGCTCATCGGTATCATACATACGGAAGACATGTTTGCTGTAGTCTGCCGGAGTATAGCCTTCCGGAGGCATTACCGCAATCTGGTTAAGGATCTTCGGCTGCTCCGCGATGCGATCCAGGCGGAAATTTCGCATTTCCTGGCGCTCATCGCAAAAGCCGCGCATGTAATAATAATCGCCGTCCCAGATCAATGTATACGGGCTTACCGTGTAGGGTTTGCCATCATTTGCAATGTAACGCTGCTTTGCCACGTCAAAATCTGTGTAACGGAAGGAGATTTTCCTCTTGGTATCGATTGCATCATTGATGGCATCGACAATGTAATACCCGTTTTCATTGTCCGATTTTGCACGACCGGCAACGTAAATATGACGGCGGAGCTTCGCAGCATTCTGCGAATTGGTCAGAGTGAGAAGCTTCGCTATCAATTCATCGCTCTTTCGCTGCGTGATGAACTTGGAAGAAGAGATAGCATCAACAAGAACCTTGAGCTCCGGGAGTTCATATATGTGGCCGTCATAATAATACTTGTTCTGGGTAGACTCATAGTGCTCAATATGTAGACCGCAGTCGTGAAGCATGGCAAGATCATCGCTGATGGTATTTCGAGATACCTTCACCGAATAATCTTCTTTGAGGATCTTCATCAGCTCGGCGGTTGATAGAGTATGTTCGGCATCGGTATGCTGCACTAGGTGCTGATATAAATATAAAATTCTAAGTTTAGTGCCATTTTCCATATTACTTAACCTGCTTTGCTTTCCAGAATTTATACTCTTCAGGCATACATTTTGCGCATGGACGAAAACCTGCTGCAATTGCTGTTTCTTCGTCTTTGAAAAAAACTCTCTGCTTCACGTACTGGCCTTTTTCAATGAATCGCAACGCAGACGGACAGTCTAAACGCCCATAGATTTTCAGTTTCTTGTGGCCGCCAAAAAGGCCGGGCGTGGTGCTTTCGTATACTTTTCCATCTGCACCAAGTAATCTATAAATCTTTGTCGATTCATCCATACAAGGTACCTTTCATCGCTTAATCAGTATTTTTATAAGCGCATCAGCAATTCGTTCGGCATCAGCAATAGTATTATCTTTTCCCAGAGAAATTCTAATAGTGCCCTCAGCGTACTCACGATCTAGCCCCATCGCCGCAAGAACATGTGAGATTTGCGTGTTCTGGCTATCACATGCCGAACCGGTTGAAACACAAATTCCCATGAGATCCAATCGATGAAGCAACATTTCTCCCGAAGCATTCCGGAAAGAAAGGCTCATATTTCCGGGTACTCTTATTTCAGCTCCATTCCGCTTAAAATCAATACCAGACAAGCTCAGCTTATCCAAGATAGTCTTTTCAAGTTGCAAGAGCTGCTCTTTGTGAGCATTTATTTGCTCACAATTTGATTTCAGGGCTTCAGCCATTCCGACAATGGCAGCAACGTTTTCGGTGCCAGCACGCATTCCGAATTCCTGGGAGCCTCCATCATTAAAAGGAGAAATCCTTGTCCCTTTTTTCATGAACAAGAAACCAATCCCCTTAGGTCCATTAAATTTATGAGCCGAAGCCGAAAGCATGTCTACGCCCAAATCTTTGACATCAATAGGAATATGACCTACAGATTGAACAGCATCCGTATGAAACAATGCTCCATGTTTATGAGCAATGGTAGCAAGTTTTTTAACCGGCTCAATAGTCCCGACTTCATTATTTGAGAGCATTACAGAAACGAGTTTTGTCTGCTCTGTAATATATAATTCCAAGGTTTCCGGACATACTGTTCCAGTTGAATCAACTGGGAGATAAGAGACCGGATACCCCATCCGTTCAACTGCTGCGGCACTGTGCAAAATTGCGTGATGTTCGATTTGCGAAGTGATTAAAGCACGTTGATCGTCTCGAACCAGCATAGATCCCTTTAGCGCCCAATTATCACTTTCGGTACCGCCCGATGTAAAATAGATTTCTTCAGGCTCTGCATTGATGCAGGCCGCGATTGCTTCACGAGCCTGCTTCAATGCTTTCTTAGCTGTTCTTGAAAATGAATATGGCTGCGATGCATTTGCATATTGGTCCAGCAGGTACGGCCTCATCGCTTCAAACACATCAATATCCAATTTTGTTGTGGCAGCATTATCTGCATAAATCATGTTTTCACCATTTATACTGTACATCCGGAATGTTCCGCTTTCCGGGTACATCAAACTCATTAGGATCAATAATACAAAGCTGGCGCTTTATTGTTGCTCGCATCTCTTTTGCAGGGGTCAGACAATAATCAATAAACTCCTGTGGATCGATGTCTTCCTTCTTCTCTGCATGAGGGAAGAGAAGTTTTACAAATGCAGTGCATATTCTCTTGATAGCTGTCATATCACGCTTATCTGCCTTAGGTGGAACATCAAGACAAGCATCCACAATTGCCGCATACACCAACTCATCTCGCAGTGCGTGCATTACCTCTGCGAAATATTCGGTATTCAGGGCCCAACCACGTGCGATAAGGTCTTGGTTAAGTCTTGGAATCTTCCAACCAGGAATAAAACCATGGAAACGATCGAGCGTAGCTGATTCACCAAAGACTTCACTAATATTTTCAACCATATTCTTATTGATACTAAATCTTTCGGCATCAATATTGCCCAGAACAATAACGCCGGCATCTGCGGACATTTGCGCATCAAAGCCTTTGATTTCACCAAATTCCATATAATGTTTCAGAGCCTGCTGAATTTGCCCTGGCTGCTCAAATGTGATTGACTGTACTTCATCAAAGCCGACATAATCGAATCGCGTCAGCAGGCCGCCGGTCTTCTTCGCATTATCGTAAATCAAAGAAGCTCTCGAAACGGTACCGCCGCTTATCAGCCAGCCTCTTTTACTGATTTTCTCATAAATATAGCTCTTACCGGTGCCTTTAGGAGCTAACTCAATCAGATTAATCCTTTTTTCCACAAAAGGCAGCAAGCGTCTTAAGAAGAACAGTTTTGTTTCTTCGCTAATTTCACCTGTCTCAGCATCTACATAGCCATTTGGATTATAGTCAACAGACGAAATAATCACATCAATCCATTCATGGATATCAAACTGCTTTCTGGCCTCTTTATAGAATGATAAATCTACTTTATACGGGCAGAATGGTTTATAACCCGTTAAGTATATTTCATTAGGTTTAATGGCTGATTTGTGTTCCTTGTTAGACTTTACAGAACCGCCAAAAAGGTCCGCCAAGAAGGCTGAAGAACCAAAATCATCAGCAGAATCAGGGTCAATAGTGCTTCCCAATGATAGTTCGATTATTCCCCAATTCTCACTTTCCCGAAGTAATTCATCTGCATACCGGTCAAGAACTTCACCGGAAACAATTCCTGCGGCACCACCTTTTGAGCCGCCAAAATCGGGCAACTCAAACTGAACATATCCCTTTTTGAGATTGACATCCATTCTTACTCTTGCAAGGAATTTTTCTGTGCCACCCTGCATTAAACGATACTTTATAACCTGGAATGCGTCTCTATCCGGAACCGTTTTCTTAACGTAATCGAGGATACTGTCATAATTAATTGTGCCCTGATTATCAGAGAATTTCATAACTAACCAGTCTCGCATGTATGAAGGAATACTAAGGTTCGAGAAAAACTCTGAACGCGTAGGATCCTTTAAAACAATCATTCCGGCAAATACTTCTTTGATTTTATCTTCCACCATAGTATTCGCTCCTTAAATGAACAAGGTGCAACCTTGTTCTTTGAATTCATCAATTTTTATTTCCAGATCCTCAACTGTGCAATCAAGGACTTCACTCATACACTCCAAACACAAGAACTCTTTAGCCCTTATTTCGATTATTTTCTTATAAAGTGCGACTTCGTCCTTGCAGATTGGTTTCCCGCAATCTTTACAAATCTGTTTTTTCATTTTCTTGCTCCTTAGAAATCATCATCAAAAGCAATTCCGGGCACTTTGACATAAATCTTCTCGGTTTTGTCCGTGTAGATATTATTCAAATATACCTTGGCTTGATAATAATTATTAGCAGACAATCCCGGAATATTTGCTACCCAACTGCCATCGCTGATTTTCTTTGCCGGATATCGATTTGAAAGTACTTCAACAGTAACTTTAGTCACAACACCCTTCGTTTTAATAGCAAAAGCACAAATTCCAGACGCTTGGCGAGTCACACTGTCATCCATACTATACGAACACTCAGAATCAGCCGCCTTAGAAGAAGACTTCGTTTTTCTAAACCGAATAACCGGGACAAGAATCTCTTCTGGTGTTGCGCCTCCGTGTATTTCACCCGGCGCATAGCCTGAGCAAGTGAAATGTGCATGCGTCTTAAATGCAATGATATTATCGCTTTTTATCGTGTGAGACACAGCTGGCATAGAAGCGTCATCTGAGAACTGACAATAGCGTCCCAGACTATAGACCTCAGCCGATTTTTGAGGTTTAACGCCTTCCATAGAATGGAAGCCTTTTGCAGCCATTCTACTCATGCCATGGTCAGCGGTAATAACAACATCCATTCCAGAATGAGTATTTATAATCCGAACTATATCCAGAGCAATAGATGAAATCAATTCCAACTGTTTCGCAACTATGGAAAAGTAATTGCAATCCGACTTGTCCTTGATATGGCCAAGCGAATCTAAATCGTTTAGTTTTTTGTTCACCGTATCCGGATCAGCACTTTCCATGTTTACAGATGTTACGGTTGGAAGGACAGCTGTGCCGATCATGACCTCCGGAGTTGGCAACGAAGAATCTGCTGCAGCAATTTTGCTCAACAACAAATCAATCCACTCAACTCCCATGCCATCAACCCAAAGGTAATATGCAGGCGCACTCGTTTTTATGTCATTCAGGAGTTTGCCTCTGGAATCGTAATCATAGAAATTGATCTGCTCTGCCGAATCAGAAATAGTCAACGCAAACTCATCTTTTATTTTGAGCGTCTTATACTGGCATAGATAAGCCTGTAGTTCATCATCACCATAATCTGCTTTCGCAAGATACACGTAGAGATCTGGGAACTTCTCCTGAAGAATCATTTTGAAATCATGAATAGTCTTGCCATCTTTCAGGGCAGACGAAACAACTTCAATGATTTTTGTGCGCTCTTCATGTGTGTTGCCTGATAGCATTTTTAACTTTTTGCGATTATCGGTGATTGAATCGAATACCGACCAATACGCTTGGCTAAACGAAGTAACACCCAGTTCAGCCATAACAACATTTCTTTGCTCAATCCAATCATCAAAATTGGGGTTATCAATGCATTGCAAAATGTCTGTTTCAAGCGTTTGACTAATCTGCAAAAACGAATCTGCTGATGATACTGCATGTGAAATGTAATCACTCTGAGAGTTCAATCCGAGACGGTACCATAACCAGAAAAGCCACTTTGTATTGTTATCCGCAGTTTTCCAAGTACTTAACACTTGATGTGGATCAAATAACAGCAAGTTCAATGCTCGTTGAATAGCATCCTGAATTGGGCATCCGGGCACTGTGGCATAAGAAGCGAGATGAAGCCATTTCTCGTCATTTCCCAGCGACTTATCAATTTTTGTTTCTGACGAAATTCTTGATTCAAAATACTGGAATGGCTCCGTTATGACGCGAACTGTATATAGTCCGTCCGACTCCTTTACTTGGGTGACGTGTCTGGTCGCAACAGTCATGCCGCTCTTTACTTTTTCATTATCCCAAAAATACAACCACTCTCGTAAACCTGATGCAGTTGCCAATCCCGGCGTCTTCGCAAACTTTTTCGCATAAACAATTGTCTCGAAACCGGATGGCGTCCCATTAATCTCATAAATGACATTCGGGTAGTGCTCATCGTCAAGTTCATTGACAGCATTCAGAAATTCATCTTTGGCTGCATAAATCGGTATCCATACACGTTTATCAGAATGTGCTTGCCGACTGATAATAGAAAAGAGATGACGTCCGTTTTTTTCCACAGCAAAACCGAAGCGCAAATACTCTCCGACTGAAGTAATGAGCACATTTTCATCATTATGATTGTTTAAGGTACTAATTACCTTTTTCAAGTCAGGAATAGTATCATCACCGGAGCAAAACTCTTCATCTGAAATATGAAGAGTACGATCTGCCATGCCTTCAAGATAATTGACCAGCTTATAGTATGTTGCTAAGTTGTTTACAAGAAACACCTTCGCATTAAATCTTATTTTAACTGTGTCCTGTTTTAGTTCACTCAAAAGATTAGCGTAATCAATTTGAATAATTGACATGGCAAAACCTCCTCAATTGTATGTGTTATTTATCCACAAAGAGCAGACATGCTTCGGAGCTGTTTTCAAGCAGTGTTTCAATAATGCTTCTTAGCTCAGCCTCAGACATCTTTGCTGCGCGATTCTTTGCTTCAGCCTTAACTGCATTCATAACATCATCTTCAACAATCTTTCTGATGTTGACAATGTTTGATGGCCATGCATTCGGATTCTTGTACTTCGCAGATATCTTTTTGTACAAAGATTCTTTAAGAGGCAAAAGACGAGCAAGATACTTTTCTGATGAAATATTGATAATAAACAGTTGATCAATCGCACCAGTATCAACCATCACAGAAAGGTCAGCGCTCCGCAGGTCGGTAATAGCGTTTTCGACACGTGAAATATCTACGCGTTCATTCGACTCAACTGCGCGAAGCGTTGCAAATGCAGCACTCAACTCAGGACATACCCAAGCCGCAGGCATGTGGAAATGATCTGTCCAGTCTTTGATGGAATCGTATCCCGTCGAGTTTTTCCAAGTGTTCTGCAACGTGCGAACTTTCTTGGTATAGCCTAGCTCTTCGATTTTCTTGTTAATATTAGCCTTGAAGTTACTCTCGGTCTGTGTAAAGGGTTCTTTGGGCAGAGAGGTTAGTATCGCTTGATATTCAGCATCGCTGAAAGAACCAAGTCCCTTCTTTTGAATGTACTTCTTAAGCACGTCCAAAGGATTGCCGATATTCTCAATGGCATCTGCGCAATACTGCTCAAGCTCTTTCAAAACAAGCTTTTTCTCATCCTCGCTATAGCTAACCCATTTATTAATGGAGATATCATAGAGTCTCTGCACGGTCTTTGCCCATTCATTTGGCAAATCCGAATAAACACAGCCTGGCACTTTAATATATCCAAGATAATTGGAAAGCGTCTCCTTGATTTTCTCAACAGACATTGCTGAGCCATCAATTGCTTTGTTTACAATTCCGACCAAAAGCAGATCTAGAACCAGCTTGCGAATAACCTCTGTAACCTTTTCCTCGCGCCACTGCCAAATTTCTTCTTCCAAAGACTTGGAAAGCATGGTGATTAAATCATTTGCTGTAAAACCATACTTATCGCAAATATCCTTTGCATCAGAAGACTTTTCAAAAATATATGCTTGGAGGCCGGCGCTCATTTTTGCTTTGTCTTTTAACAGTCCGGACAGAACCTGCGTATAAGCTTTTACATTCGGCTTAAACAGAGCCACAATTTCCTCCATGACATCTGCCTGACTGCCGATTTCAAGAATGTATTCTATGTACTTATCTACTATCTCACATTCAGCTGACTTAACGCCGGAGAACTCGTTGTCATCAAGATATTTTACTGCCCAAACAGGATATCCACTCTTGGTGATGTGTACTTTAACATTCTTGCGACACTCGTATACATCTCCGATTTCATCTGCATTCAGGTCAAATACACGCTGAGTTAATGTCTTGAAACGTTTTTCAACATCACTTTCACTTGAGAGTTTCATACCTGCTCCTTTTCCGGAGCACATAGCAACAATCATGGTCGGGATTGTATCTTCATCCAGCTTATGAGCATTGTTGCCGTCATGCCAAGTAAACTTACCCTTGTAAAACCTAAAGACGAAGCCAAGCAGATAACAGCAAACACCGGTATCATAATAGCCCAACTCAGACTGAATTCCTTCCCACAGATCCGGCAAGAACACCGTACCATTTGTAAGTTGCTTATTCAGGTGACTGCATAGAGCAGACATAGCACGGCCAATTTTTGTCTCAGACATTGCAATGATTTCTTCAACGGAAGCGGCATCCCATACGTTTTCATCATTGTCCCGCAAAATGTCAACGCAATCCTGCCACTGCTGGTTGAAGTTTTTCTGTTTATCATTTGCTGCGCTCTTAGTCTGAAGAGTAGTTCTGGATACTGCATAATATGCCGGAGCAACGGATACAGATTTGTAGAGAGTGACTTTCTTGATGATGTTCTCGGGCGCATTCGGGAACATCTTGAATACTGCCTTCTCGAATGTTGAGAGAACGCCTTTATTCATATATGTGGATGACGTTTTTCCATCATAAATTACGGTCATTCCCTTGCCCAGGGCAGTAGGTACCCATGTGCTTATTATTTCATCAGCCTGAGCAGTGTAATTATTGGCATTGACTGTTTTATTTGATTTTTGAGCAAGGCTTGCATTAGCCATGAACTCATAATACTGGTCAATCGTTTCCTGAGGCAGGGTGTAACTCATAACGCAAATCAAAATTCTATTGCTACTTTCACTCTTAACAAGTGTTTCTGCCGTAGTAATAGCTTTTTTGATTTCATCCGCGGTGGATGCTGCCACAACTAACAGGCCGAACTTATGATTTGTCTTGGTAACATCCTTCTGTAATGCGATAAAGCTGTTCTGAATCTTCTGCGTTGATCCCCCCCAACAAGTCTTAAGAATTAGTCTCTTAACAACAGCCTTCTCCTCAGGTGCAAACTGTTTCTTCAAAAGACCGCCAAAAGGCTTATCTGTTTCAAATAAAGCACTAACAGGGGAAGCGCTTTTGATAGATTGAATTTCTGCGTCAAGCTCACCACCGCTGCCACTATACGGCAATTCAATTCTATGGCCATCATGCAGGTCGGGTGCAAGAACAAGAACGTTCATCGGGTCACTGCTGAGGCTTTCCAAATAAGCGTCCAGAGAATCTTTATCAATAGCTCCACAGAAACAGTTTTCCAGCACTTTTTGCGTTGCCTGAATACCCTTGCTGCCTTTTGATTTCTTCATGCTCTGGCTTGATCCAACGGTTGCAAGTAGAAGCATTGCTGCTTTGAATACACGAAGTGCCTTTTCATCGCTTATCTTGTCGGCCACACAAGTATAGTGCTTCAGACAATCCTCAGCCATTTTAGTCAGAGTTTTCTTTCCACCGGAATTATTTACAAAGTAATAGTCCCAAAGATAATCAGCCGTTACCCAACGCCAATCGTAATAACCATTGTTATGAATATAAGTTCTGAATCCTTCGTCATCACTACTCTTCAGGAATTTAAAAATGCTTCGTCCGGCTGCGGCAATTCCGGCGACTTTAGTAACCAGCTCAAGCGTCATCGGATGAATCGGGAAAATCGCCTTAAGGTCCTTTACGTCAATATCTTCATCCAAATCGCCCATGAACATACCGGCGCTGTCACTTATTGTTCCATATAAATCATCGCAGATATCACTCCAGTTAGATTTCATACCGTCTTTTACTACGATACTATCTTTGATCAACTGTCTGGTTGTACTATCCGTGATACTGATATCAATTTTATGGAAACGAGCGTCTGCCTTTCCCATACCAGCAGTTACATCCTCAGAAAACAGCCCCGGAAACTCATGCATAACATAGAGAATATACAGGGGCTGATCCTGTGAGAACAGGGAGAGCTGCTGAATAATGTCCAGATCATTATGTCTAATATACTCCGTAAACTCGTCCCAAATGATGAAAATACCCGTTTTGGACAGTTCAGGATTGCCTGCGAAAACGTCCTTCACCCAAGCCTTAAATGTATCAAGATCAGTTGCCAGACCAATATTTAAGGCTTCGAGTATTTCTTGAGCCTGGCTGCAAGCATCTACATCACCAGCTTCAATGAGTTCCGCAAAATCATCATAGGAGTTATAAGTACTCCAATATTCAGGAAATGCGCCATCATCAAACTGTTCGGACAACGAACTTTTAAAAGTCTTTACAGCTGTCTGAACTGACTTGATGAGGGAATTACCACCGGTATAGGAATAACCGTTTTCTTTGAGCACATCACGAATAGACTGCTCTATCTGGAACAGGAGTTTATTTGACGTATTCAGCTGCAAACATTCACCGCTTCTGAATTTAACAGGGTATGCACCTTTTTTACGAGCGCCAAGGAAGCGGTCCTTTACATCAGCGAATTTTGTGTTCCCATTCAGGAATTGTTCAACCGTGCTATAGTCATCCTGAAGCAAGTGTTTCAAGACAATCGCCGCATATGTTTTACCGGTTCCGTAAGAACCTTTCAGCCAAAAATGCCATACATCTTCCTTCACTTCGTCAGGGCGCAGCGTCTTTCCAAGAATTCGAACAGCTGCAACCATATCGTCGGTTACGATATATCTGCTCCAAAACTCCGCATCTTTGTCTGAATCCAGGTCAATAACCGACTCATATCCGGGTGCAAGGTCAATAAAGGATTCGTATTTCTTTTCCATGTATTAGCCCTCCAGTTCCATGCGAATAACGTCCAAAGATGTCTTTTCGCTGTTAAGTGTAACGTTATCAAGATCAGCAACGAAAGCAACCTTGATAAAATCGGGATATGCGTTTGCCAAGTCTTGAAGCATGGACTTAAACGCTTCCTCATCAAGAGCAAAAATCGTAACGGGATCCATACCAACAAAGTTTTCCGGGCGGTTAGAGCGAATACTCTTCAATTCTTTCAGGGTCATACTATAGTGACCATCCAGTTTCTCAGCATACCGGTACATAGCATACAAAATTGCAGCTGCTTCAGGTGTTGACCAGCCCTTCTTGAAAAATCTATACGAATTACCGCTCTGAATAGGAATGCCCATCTCAAGAGTTGAGCCAATAGGACTATAGACGAAAGTTTCAGCTAATGAAGTAATTGCATTTGAACGTGTGGATTCAGAATATGTATCATCAATCATGTCGATGAGTTCCGCTTTAGAGTATACTTCTCCTGCGGCTACATAGAGCAAAAACCATTTAACAAGGGTTGAATTATATGCCAGATTGGTCCAAATAGCAGCCCATACAAGCGGATGATAAGGTCCAAGTTCCATCAACATATTTCCCAGATCAGTTATCTGCCCGTTTTTACTTGTGCTCGGATTTACCTCAATAATTTCTGCTTCTTTAAGATACACCTTCAAAGCATCATACTGGCGATTTCCCAGTGTTTTTGAGCTCCAGCAATCATTTCCCTCGTCAAAGAAATGCTCTACCCACTCACTTCTCAGCCCAAAATGCTGGTATCTATTCATTCCCTTTAAGTCCATGGTGTTTCCTCCCTGAGTAGTGGATAAAGATCGTGCAACTTTGCATCCCTTTGCCACTTCTGTAATACACTTTCCACAGTGAACACATTTTTCGTTTTTAATATAAATGTGATGATTTTCATCAATAGTGAATGCACCTGTAGGACATTCAACGCAACAGCTATTACAACCGATGCAATATGCGACTTTATTTGCAAGACCTCTCAACCAACTTATAGTAAATCTATCCATTTTCTGGCGGTCGAAATAGGTGACGATCGATTTTTCAGGATCATATGAAAATTCATATGTTTTTCCTTTAATAACCTGTTCGCCAGAATTGCCGGAACGCTGAACGATGGGTCCTGCAATTCTCGCCACATCAATCCATGGCTGCTTCATCTCGCTAAACACAAATTGAAGCTGATTATCTTGAATTATTTCGTGGACTCTATTTCCACCATTTCTTAAGCCTCTGCCTCCGAAACGTCCCTTCCATCCACCTTGAGCAATATATTTTTTAATTTCTTTCTCAGGTTTGCTTTCCCGAGCATATTCTTCAACGTAGTCAAGAAAAGGGGCTAAATCATCCTTATAAATAGTATTTGCTATGCCATCCCACCAACTGGAGGACATCGGGCAAACAACACACCCTACTCGGAAAAGTCCGTTTCTATATGCAGAATTGAAAAGAATATTTCTGTTAAATATATACAGGAACAGTTCCGATGTGCTCCATTTCAAAATGGGGCTACAGTTTACCTGATTAATATGTTTTTTTCCTTCAGATATTTCGCTATACGTAGATCTTTGTTCGCTCTCTTCAGCTCTGACTCCGTCAAACACAACCGCCTTAACATTATCTCCTTCAGATATTTCACGTAGGAGCATAAGAGTAGGAACGGATTTGTGAACGCCGCAGCACCATCTCAACCGTCGACCCGGAGGACCAAATTCAGCCCATGACTCTTGAGCAGGAAGCACAGATTTTGCCGTTTGAAAATTCAAATTAGGATAATGCGCTTTTGCTAATTCTACAGCCCGATATGTATCTTTCAACTCCATTCCAGTGTCACCAAAGACTACTATGAACTGGTCTGGTGCTAATGCTCTCTGAACCAAGTCGAGCAAAACAATAGAATCCTTGCCTCCGCTAAATGCAACAACAAACTTATAACCTTTTTCCACGTAGGTATCGTATGATTCTCTAATAAATCTGATAGCACGTTGAACGAGTCCCTCTAATAGGGAGTCATTTTCTGCTATAAGCCTTGAAATATCAATAGGTGTAAGTTTGCTAATAGAGGTATCTTTAATGGCAATTCTAGGGCGTTCATAGAAGCTTCCACCTTTTGCTTCTGCAATCATATCGCCATTTAAAATATACTTGCGAATACCTTCTGCCCAGAGCAACGGAGCATCGGTATCAGGGTACTCCCAATATTTATACATTTCGAAGAAATCCAGCTCCTCTTTGAAAACCGGGCGAATTTCTTTTTGAATGTTGACGGAGACATCCAACTTGAAAATGTTGTTCTCTCCCTCAACCCATTTATATCCATACATGATAGTAGTTTCCTTTACGAATTACTTACAGTCACCTTGCTGTTGCTGTCAGTCCAATAGAATCTCAGGTCATTTGCAACCGTTTTATGCACTGTATAAATTTTTTCTTGACCATGTAAGAATCCTTTCCCTAACAGATAGAGACGAAATTCTTCATTTGAAAAAGTATGGGGCAACTGAAAATCTCGCTTCAGTTCATTCCACACAATATCAGCAAAGGTCTTATAAACTGAATTTTTCCGAAGGAGGGCCGCATCTATGGTTTTCATATCATTGCTGTCCCCGGCATCTATCGTTATAAATCCAATTTCATAACGTTCTAATATAGACTCAAGAAGCAACGGCCCCCAGGTCACACCGGCAGGAACTTCAGGCAGGGTAGAATAGAAATAATCGCTAACATCTCCCAGTGCTACGTAGTCCTCACCCTCAAGGAGCGTTTCTATCTGATTCCTAAGCCTGGTACAAAAGCTTTCATCAACATTGAGTGCTTCTGAAATAACAAATTGATTCTCTGCGTACTGAAGGAAATTTTGCCATCCTGACTTATTCAGAATCAATGATACCGTTTGAGCCGGAGTGCCAGAACCATGTAGTGTGATATAAGTAATAGCGTCATCGCGAGAAATTACATTTCCATGTTCACGCGCATACTTAATCATCAAGCCACCATAATTTTTCGCATAATCCGGTTCTTCTCTCCAAATATGCTCTTTGCCAAAGAAAATATAATTTGCGCCCTTATAGCCTGCTTTTCCGAACAAATATGCAGCAAAATCGTAAATTTCTGCACGCGATTCGAAGGCACTGTTAAAGAAGAAGAAATCACCCAGTTTCGGGGCAACTTCTTTGTAAAGCGCATGCGCTGAAGTGTATCCGCCGTCTGCATTAAACTGGTGGCAAAGGGCATCATATAATGTATCAACAAGAAAATCGAAGTCTTCAATATTATCCTTGTGATAGTATTTATCCAAAACAGGAATAATATCTGCAGACTGGAAAGCACTTCGACGATCACTATCTGAATAGCGCGAAAATCTATCTTCAAGTTCAGTTGCAGTAATGCCATCCGCATAGCCCTTGACAGTATCTTCTATGGCTTGCACCAGCTTCGGGTCTGCTGCCTGTTTCGGGGTCTTTGGAGTCTTAACACCGGCAGTCGACTGTGTCTGTATGGTCGGAAGTCCTACACCAAGGTATTGCAAATACTTTCTCAGATGGGCTCGATAACTTCCATGTTGTGCAAGAAAATCCGCATCTTCAAGTAATGCAATCACTGTCTTTGCAGCAGCATTTGTATCTTCAGAAAACAACAAATAATTTACATAGCTGTGCTCTTTGGCATATGCTTCAGAGGAACGAATTCCTGAAACATAAGATCTGCATGTTGGGCCAGACAACAACTCGTGCTGTGAAAGCCAGTTATAAAATCCTGTCTGTGACGCATCACATACCTTGGTTACAATCGGGACAGTTGCAGGCTTTTCTACAGGCTGCTTCATTGATTCTTGAGCGTTTTCATCATTCAGGTAAGCAATGTAGTATTTGACCAGTTGAGTCGCATCATTCCGCAGGGATGCTTTAACAAAACACCCCGACACCTTACTTTCTAGTTTGTTTAACTCACCAGCGTCATCAATTAAGAATAATGGTTTCTTTATTACTTTCTGCTTCAGCAGCATCACGGAAATAGAATTATAATTCTTTTCGATGCTGGCCACTTGTTTTGAAGGAAGCTTAACTTTCAGCCACTTGAAAAACTTTTTCGCGACATTTGTTTGTGTTTCCATGATTTCGTCTCCTCGGACATGAACGTATTTTCCTTGCTTGCGTTCTTTGGCCCAACTAGATCTTTCTAGTATTTCAAGCACAACTTTTCGAAGATATCTTTTCTTTAAGGTTACAAAGATATCTGTAGCAGTAACACCTTTGGGTTCTGTATAAAAGCTTCGCTCAAGTGCATCAAATACAGCAACATACGCTTTAGGATAAGCGTCATGAAGCTTTCTATCCTTCTTGGTACTTATGTATTTTGTCTTGATGACAGGCGCTGCTTCACGACGTTTCTTTTTTTCTTTTTCAGCCTTTAGCAAATCCTCGGGTAATGTAATCTTGCCAACAAGAGTATTGGCTGTTTTAAGAAGTCCCTTATACTTCTTTCTATCAAGGCGATATATCTCTACCGCATCAAGAAAGATCTAAGGAACTATCGAATTCTCATTTTCTATTCCGCGAAAAGCTTGGTCCATTTTATTTAGTCGACCATTGATTCCGCCCTCGCTACGAAAAGCTTCGGTGACTACACATCCTCTATTTTCCGCTAAAGAGCGAAGCTTTGCTGATATGAGTCTTGACATGTGCGCTCTGGTTTCTCCTGGATTAACAAGTTGCAGATAACCATCCAAGAGAATAACTGTTTCATAGATATCAAAGCCCACACCTTCCGGAAGAATCTTCACTCTATATTCATCTAATGCTTTTACTTTTCTCAAAAAAGTGCGACGATGATTGCTGTACATTTCAGCCGTACTTTGGAAGAGCGCAGAGGTGTTAGACAGTCCGATGGATTCAGGATGCAAAATCTTTTCAATTTCCTGAAGGCGCATATTAATCCCCGTAGGATTTCTAAACACATCATCAACGGGAATCTGCAAATCAAATGCTCTTCTACGAAGATTAATCGACATCGCATTTATAATCTCTCGTCGCTTTTCCGGGTGAGCCTGCATTAAATCGTATGCATCAAATAGTAGAAGAGCCTCGGGCTCTTCCCATAATATACGTTTTGCCATTTAGCTACCCCTGCCCTAAAGTATTTCTAATTATAACTAATCAACGGTTCGAGAAGATTTAATGTACCGTCCGCTTTTTATCCGAGCATCCTTGGGCTTTTCTGCATCCTCTGGAATAACCCAATATGCCCCAATTTTCATAGCCCCGGGAATACGTCCACTGATGCACAAATCATTAATCCACCGAGTAGATACATTCCATTTTCTAGAAGTTTGAGAAATAGATAAGTAACCCATTTTTGTTCTCCATTTCAACCAAAAAGCATAATAAGCTAAGTGTCATTATACTCGAAACCTCGCGGAAAATCAATTCTTTTTCAACTTCTGTTGCCCAATATTCTGCGCACCCCACTAATTTGCAAGCAATGTTTCCTTGGCCAAGTCCTGCGAAAACACCGTTATCCCGAAACGGGACAACTTGCTTGTTGGGATATTCCCAAGCCCTTATCGATCATCACTTCGTGATGGCTGCGCGTTTCTTCGAAACACTAAAAAAGCAAGGTCTGAGCAGCAGTACCATGACTGTTACCCAGACCTTTTGATTTGCCAGCCTTAATGACTTTGTTCATCCTTCCGGCGTTTCTGCTCTTCTTCCTTACGCTCTGCATCGTAGAGAGAAGCAATATTCTGCTGGACAATCAGAAGCTCCTGGGCGCCATTTTTCGCCAGTCTGTATTCGGCATAAGTCTGCTTTTTTGCTGCAAGCACCTCAGCATATTCAATGCTGAGATCCTTTACCCGTGGAAGCTTCCTTACGCCCAATTCATCGAAAGCCGCCTTTGCTGCTTTATGAATCGTAATCTCCTCCCGATGTGCCTCCAGAAACTTTTTGCTGTAACCGGCTTTGCGGTACTCCTCATAAGTGGCCCGCGTTTTAGAATAGTTGATGATATGCTTTTTCAAGGTGCCGATTTCCGCCAGTCGCTTTTCCGATTGCTGAATAGAGGAGAGCAGGGCATCTCTTTTGGCCGTCTGCTGTTGCACAAGCTGGGCCAGCTGCTCCATGCTTTCAATCTTATGATCCCGCAGAAACAGCAGTGTCTTCGACATCTGCTTCAGGTTATAAACCGATGCCCAGCGCTGATATCCGGCACATTTGTTCTGCAGTTTGCGCTGGATATCAATAACAAGATTGAAGGGGCGGGCATCTGTGTGGTGGTTTCGTTTTTCTCTCGGCTTGTGTTCCAGCTGTCCGAGGAAATGAGCTCGCAGCTCCGCCTCGGTATAGCCTTTCTCCAAAGAGGATAGGCGGATGAAGCGGGCCTGATTTTTCCCTTTGACAGAAATATGCTTTCCATATTTTATCTCATAATCCAGTGCCCGCAGCTCCTGCAGAAATGCTTCAAAGGACTCCGGCTTCTTCTGCAGAACAGCATCGATATCCTCACAAAGGACATCTCTGTTTTTCACTCTGCGAGGGTAGTCTGTTCGTTTTGTACGTTCCCTGTATAGCTTCGGAGCAATAACGGAAAGACCGTTTTCCAGACAGACCAGATCACTGACTTTCTGCAGGGCGATACTGGATAGCCAGAAGTTTTTGAACTTTCTGGTTCCGTCAATGGAAGTAGAATTGAAGACGATGTGGTTATGCACATGAGCCCGATCGGTATGAGTTGCCACAATGAAGGCATACTTACCTTTTGTAAAACGGAGAGCCAACTCCTGTCCCAATCGGTTCGCTTCCTCCGGTGTGATCTCGCCGGGTTTGAAGGACTGACGAATCTGATAAGCAATCACTTCATGCCTCTGGCGGCGACCGGTGATCTGCTCATACTGGCGCTTGGACAGCAGGAACTCTTCATCCACGGTCATGGGATCGCACTGATACCCAGTGACCAGTTCGCCCTTGTCCGTCTTCTCCGGATTCTTCGCATAATCCGTTCTGTCGCCCAGACTCTGGGCAATGGTTTTTCCCTTATTCACATGCATGGGAATCAGTCTGGTTGCTGCCATGGGCATCCGCTCCTTTCTCAATTTTTGGCAAAAGAAAAGACCTGAGGCGTATCAATTCCTCAGGCCCGTTAAGTTATGATTCGTCACGAAAAGATAAATTTCGACAATTTCCCGGTCAATGCTTCCAGCCCGAGAGAGACTGCCTCAGCAAACATGATTGCCAGGAAAACCAGAACGGCAAATCCAAATATGAGTGCCGCATAGATCCAGGCATGCTGAAAAAGAAGCATCACAATGCAGACACCCAATACCAGATATACAAGTCCGGCGACTATCGCTGAAAGGTTCAAGGCAAGGGAATAGAAAATAGAGAGTACGGCAACAATTGCCATGATCGGCAGCGCGAGTATTCGAAAAGGGAGTTTGAGCAGCCACATAAATGAGTCCTCCTTTGGTTTTTTGAGTATAGTCTATAAAGCGATTTTTCCGAAGTCAAGGATGTCGCTTATGTATCCGGTGTGACAGCAATCTGCCACACCGTCTCTTTACTGGATCGTCGCCAGTCTTGCCAGAATCTCTTTCGCAATTTCCCAGATTTCATTTTGCCTGTTCTGCAGATCCTGGATGTCTTCCGCATAGATAGAGCCAGTCTCATTGGCTCGTTTGGCATACTGATTCAGATTGTTGCTGCAATAGCGAAGGAGGGAGACCATTTCCTTCACATCATCCAGCTCCAGATTGACGCAGTAACCGTCCAGCGCCATTTTTCGAAGGTAGGAGCTCTTGTTGCGGATACCCAGTTCATCCATCTTTTGCTGCATGCGCTCCAGTTCTTCCTGAGACATTACGAAGTGGACCCATTTATCTCTTGTCTGCATGGGGCACCTCCTGATGTTTATTTTTACTCACGAACTCTTTCCTCCAGCCCACAGAGAATAAAAGGACGCTCCGGCCTGTGAGGCGGTTCATGCAGCTGCTGCTCCTTCAGCTTTGCAAGCAAAGACTGCTTTGCCTCCTCATCGGCACATTTGCATGCCTGAAGCGTCGAATCCGGTTCCGGAAGGTTATTGATGATACCGTCAAAGCTGTTATCGTTCTGTTCCACCGCGTCTTCCACAGCGCGAAGGGCAGCTCTTCCGGGATCCTTTTCCGGAAACCGTTCCGGATGAAGAATGATCTCCACGTGGTTCATCACCTGCGGATCATCGAAGACAACACCATTCAGCCACTCCTCACATTCGTGCCAGCCGCCCATAGTGATGACCTGACCGCCTTCGCCAAAGAAACAGAGATTATCGTTTGTACTTTCAAGGCCGTCATAGGTATAACCGGCTGCCTCCATCGCTGCGATCAGCGGATCCTTATCAGCCGGAGTATCATGCATGAGCTCAGTAAATTCATCATGCCAATCACTCATTTCCTTCGTCCTCCCCATACACGGTAAAGTCAATAGCGGCGAAGTCTGCGTCGGTCATAGCCGACATTTTCTTCAGCGTCTTCTCGCAGAGTTCCTTCAGTTCATGGTCCTCGATATTCGGGATACTGGTTTTTATGTCGAAAATCGCCATTCTTCGACAAGTGTGATTCATCGCCTGAATCAGATTCATTTCTTCTACGGTAAACATTATCGCGATTCCTCCTTTTTCTGTTTCTTTTGTTTCTTCCGAGCAGTCTTTGTTTTCGGTTTTGAAGACTTCTCCTTTTCAGATTCTTCTTTCTTTGCCTGCAGATCTGCCAGAGCGGAGGGAGGGGATAGTGCGGCTTCTTTCTGCTCCACAGCCTCCCAGAATTTCTGGCACTGTTCTTGTGAAAGGCCAAGGTTTTCCGTCTCCATAAATCCGAAAGAAACTTCTTTCACAGCTTCCGCAGTCTCTGCTTTTTCAACTTGAGATGTCCAGTAGTGAAGCTCAGCCGTCGATGTCAGAACCGGTTCCAACTTTCGGAGCTCACTCTCCGGCATAGCGTCCCAGACATCTTTTCCCTCAGAATGAATGGTAAAGCCTTCACCGTCATCGTGCTGGGATACCGTAAGCTTCAGTGTCATCGGTTCACCAACGATTTCACAGGAAAAGGTGTGCTCTGCCATACGGGAATGCGGCATATACTCTGAGTCGATACATTCGATGTGCTTCACATCATCCGCTGTCAGGTGAGTCCAGGCATATTCTTTCTGCAGCACTGCCAGATGCTCATCGATTTCCGTGATCATCTCCGAAGCAGTCTTACGGATCTTATCCAGGGAGGCCTTCAGCTCCGGTGTTTCTTTCCCATGGGACCAGCCTGCCACATAGGCGAAGCTGTAGTCTCCGGTATCAATTCCGTAATGCTGACATACGGTGAAGGCCACCGATTCGGCCTCCACCTCCTTGTGATTTCTGGTAAGCTTCGGCTCCAGAGGATCCACCTTCATGGTGGGGTCAATGGAGTGAAGCTTCTGGTGGGTCATTTCGTGGATCGCTGTTTTCACAGTCTGCACCTGGCTCATGCCTTCCTGAATGGCGATGCGGTTCTCGACGGTGTGGAAATATCCCTTTGCTCCGCCTGCGATCTGCTCAAAACCCATCGGCACCGGGCAGGCCTTCTTCAATGCTTCGAAGAACATTTCATACTGCGCTACATCGCCGGTCAGTTCATTTACGCCGAGAGTGGGTAAAGGCTTTCCGTCAGTCTGACTGACATCGAAAACATTGACCACCTTGAACGCAGGCATCAGGACTTCCTTCGTTTCCTTTACACTGGTTCCATCCGGATTTGTGAGGATCTCACCGGTGACAGGATCGGTTTTCTCAACCTCCATTTTCTTTTTATAAGGAGTAGGGGCAAGAATGCGAATGCCGTTTTCACCTTTCTGCACCTGACGCCCGAACTGCTTCTGCCAGGCGGTGTATCCGGCCACCAGAGTGGCATCCGGTTTCTGCATGGCAATCAGGATCGTATTATTCAGGGAATAATCGTGGAATTTGGAAAGCGTCTTCAGATACTGCTTGAATTTGTCGCTTTCAAAAAGCGCCTGTATTCCGGCCTCCAGCTGATCCGTAATTGCCTTTACCTTCTCGAATTGCGAAGGGTAGGTTTTCTGTTCTGCGCTCATAAGCATTCCTCCGACTTTTTCTTTTCAGCAATGGGCTTGGGACGGGCATCCGCATCCGACGCCCTGTCACCATTCGCCATGCGTTTTTCATGGAGCTGCTCCAGTACAGAGCTCAGTTTTTTCTCCGCAATATCGGCAGCTCGTTCCTCAACCATGTCGTAATCCATTTCAGTGAAGTTTTTATTATGCCAACCGAGGTCCTGCAGGATCATATCTCTGCATTCCTGAATCGTGATGCTTTCCAGATTGATCTGACCGCCATCTAATTCAGCAAAGCTTTTGTCATAGATTGAGTAGTCCCAGCCGTCATCAGTGGCGTGGATGGAGAGATACTCCCTGTGGCCAACCTGCCATGCAGCCTGATCCTTCAGCATTTCCGGTTCAGGGCTGGCTTTTCCGTCGCCTCGCTCCAGAATCTCAGCAAACTGACAGATGTGGTAAACCTCGCCGCCGATCCGGGTATGGTAATCGTCGATGTACTCACAGGGCGCGATGAAGCTTCTGTCCGGATAATCGATCTTTACCTTTCCGCCGTCAGGGATGCGGAACAATTCATCGTAGCTGCTGGTGATAAAGCGGATGCTGTGGTCATGAGGATCATCCCGGTGCGCCTTTCGATAGGCTCGTCTGGCGTCCTTGATCTGATCCAGGGTGCGAAGAGCAACTCCAGAAACCACTTCACCCTTGAAGCCGATCTCCTGAATAGCCATCACTCTGGCACAGGCAAGAGGATTTCGAATTGGATTCTCCAGCATATCCTCATAGGAGATCAGGCCGGTGTACTGGGCAGCACCGGTAACCTTATCAAAGGCTTCATAGGCAAATCCCGTCTCCATTTCCTTCAAGTGCAGATAGGACTCGTTGTCTATCAGATACAGTGCTTCCTTCTTATCGGAGATCATTTTGCTCCACCTCCCTTGGTGCCGCTGCGGCTATTCTCAAATTCCAGATTGAAGTTTGCTTTTCCCTTCTCTTCCGTTGAAAGAAAAAGGGTAGTATTATAATTCTTTCCAGATTTATGACTTTTACAATCTTTCAGGCGAATGCAGCCATCTGAAAGCAGCTTCTCAACCATGCCGGAGGAGAGATGCTTCCCAATGCTCTTGAAGAAGGCATTGTCCTTCCAGAGAACAAAGCGGCAATCCTTGTTGCTGCAGAACCAGCCCTTCTGTTTTTCCAGCACATCCGCCTGACAGCAGGGGCAGGCTCCAACTCGTTTGTGATCTGACATAAGCGTTCGGCCCAGGCCGCCTTCTCTTTGTTCTCCGAACAAATTCACCTTGTCCGCTCCTTTCACAGCTTCGTAGTTCTGAACCAGTCCGGAAATCATGTCGGTGATCTCCCGCATGAAGTCCTGGGCCTCATAATCGCCATGCTCCATCCGAAGAAGCTTTTGCTCCCAGTCTGCTGTCATAGAAGCAGACTGAATCTGCTCCGGCATAACCGTAATCAGAGAATTGCCCTTATCAGTGGAAACAAGATAGCGTGTTTTCTTATCACCTTTACGCTCCATGAAGCCTTTCTGAACCAGCTTTTCAATCGTGCCTGCGCGAGTGGCAGGGGTACCAAGGCCTTTTCGTTCAGCGTCTTCCGGAATATCCTCGGCACCGGCGGTCTCCATGGCAGAGAGGAGGGTGTCCTCTGTGAGGATTTGTCAAGGTAGGATGTGGATTATTTCTTTTTGCTGGTACATCCATTCATAATCAGCGTATTCACGCTGTCTGTAAAAGTCCGCTTGGTATTCTGCGGAAAATGCACTCTTACCCGATAAGTGGTATTACCTATCTTTTTCTTGAAATGCTCTGTATTCACTTTCTTGCTTTCTTCCATGTTCTTCTCCCTTCACGCAAAAAGGACAGCTACAAACCATTGCTTGTAAACTGCCCTTTCGCTGTTATAATAACTGTTCATTTTTCTTCCTGCTGTGTATCTGACTGCGTTGATTCTGCTCCATTTCTCGGGTCATTGCAAGCATTTTACGGTTATGCTCAATAACCTCTGTTGACGCAAGCTCTGTAACCACTCTTGCATAGTCGGGATTGCTCTCCTGCAATCGTTCTTCCAGCTTCGTCTTTTCCGCTGTCCATTTCTTCGGTGTAATCTTCCCATCAGAGGACAGCATTTTCTTTAATTTCGCACGATAACTGTCGTATTCTCTAAGCTCCGTTTCATGCTCCTTATCATATTTACGCTTGGCAAATCCTTTCAGCGAATTACTCGTCTTATGATACACAATATAAGGCTCATAATCACTGTATGCCACAAGCAACTGCTCCAGTCTTGCTATCTGCTCTGCAATCTGCTGTCGCTCTGCTGACAACTTCTTATAGGCTGGCTCTCGCTGTGTCTTAAACTCCTGCAACTGCTCAAAGCTCTCAATCTGATTTGCCACAACAAAACGCTCCATTCTCTCCTGCTCCTGCAATGACTGTCTTTGAGAAATCTTCCTCAAATATTTGCTCTTGATTACTGGCAATTCCAGTCTGCCCTTTTTGCCGACAACTGCTCTAATCATATCAAGGACTTCATTTGCAGTATTGCGTACTGCTTCAACTGGCTTGGAATTAACAAGCTTCTGCAACTGTTCCTCTGCTTTTGCCACAAGCATTTTTGCAGTAAGAATAGCCTTATTCTGCTCCATTATCCTGCGGTTGACATTCCCTCTCTCTGTCTGTATTCCTGCCCTTTCCAGCGCACTGGCTATCTCTCCCAAATGTATCTGTGGTATGGTATCAAGCCCCTGCTCTGCAAATGACCTATGCTCCCAAAAATTCTCCCTTAATCCGTTTTTATCATTGACAGCATTTATGGTGTCAGCTAAATCCTTGCGCCACTTCCTGGCATTCTCCCTGCTGTTCCATCCAGTCACATCCTGCGTGGTGCATTTATATTGCCCATTCTTTTTTCTTATCTTGTTTCCGTCTGCGTCCAGTGCATAAATCTTCTTCTGCTTATCTCCCCATGAACCATCTTCCAAAATAGGACGCATGGTAAGCATAATATGGCAGTGAAGATTACGCTGGTGCGTATTCGGATTTTCAGAGTCATGGATGGCAAACTGCGCACACATTCCGTCATCCACAAAGTTCCTTTTCACATAATCCCTCATTACCTCTATGGCAAGCTCATAACTCCACTCATTCGGCAGATTGATTTTATATGACCTCGCCAGCTGTGCTTTGGCAGATTTACTCTCCCTCATTTCAACGGAGTTCCATAGCACCGATGGGTCTGAATATTCTGCTGGTGCATTGACCGGAAGCATGACCTCATTATGCACCAAATCCTCGGTATACTTCGGGTAATAGGTTGTTCCGTCATATTCAGAGTACATGGTGGTACGGCTGATATATGCAGACTTGTCAACTGCGGATGAACCACCTCTGCACTTTGCACCTCTTCCGATAATGGCAACTCGGGTACTTAGGTTTTTAACTGCCATAGCCACACCTCACTCTCCTGCATAGGCTGTGGCAGACCGATACTGTGGATTGTGCGGTATCGGCTGACTTTGTGGACAGTGCAGCTCCGCTCTTTGGAGCTTCACTGAACGCAAAGTATGCAAATGGGTAGGTGCGCCCTCTGCACCGAAGGGAAAACGCAGTGTTCCCTTTTGACTGCCCTCGGCAGGCAACAGCTGTCTGCAAGACCCCTCGGAGAGCGCACATACCATCGCAGATGGTATATCTGTGCGCAACGAGAAAATCTCGTTGACTGGTCTTAGGCATTTTCGCTCTTGCCAGTACCTTCATCTCCTGCCACCTCACTTTCAGCTTTTACAACTGCATTCTCACGCTTTTCAGCACTTTCCTTTTTCACGATTTCAATAATGCGCTGGCACTGCTCCGACTTCATCCCCGAAGCAATAATTCTGTTCAGCTCCTGCTCGTCAAACTGGTAGCACTCTGGAAAGTATTTATGAACAATACCACCCATCATGTACTTGTGCTGATTTTCCTCTTTGCGCTTCTGCTGACTTGCCTTTCTCTTAGCTTCTGCAAGCCTTGCCTTTGCCTGCTCCACAATCTTCTCTGCCTTTAATACCTCTGCTGTTTTTTCATTGTTCTGTAACATAATTTCAATCTCCTTTTTCTTGATTTTTTGTAACAAAAAAGGTGGTCATGGTTTTATAATTTTCCATGCCACCTTTAGGTGTTCAATATTAAATTAAAATGCGGTGAAACCTGAAAGTTGTCAGTCTTTCATCTTTTTTATCACTCACTAATTAACTGTAATCCATTAGGATTTAGCTGATATATTTTATCACACACCTCTTCAATGTACTTTCTATCGTGAGAAATGCTAATGACAGCCCCTGGAAATTCTCGGAGCATTTTTCTTATTACCGGGCCGGATAATGGTGAAAAATTTCTTGTAGGCTCATCCAGAATAAGAACATTCGCACCACTTAAACTCATCCTCAAAAGAAGCACTTTCGCCTTTTGTCCACCAGACAACTCCCGAATAGGATGCTCCATTTCATCTGGCGTGTATTTAAGTGAACCTAGGTATGTTCTAATTCTTGTACGCTCTTCTTTATCTCCTGTTTTATCAAGGTAATCAACCGGTGTAACAGATAGCTCCAACAAATCTTCATAATTTTGGGGCATATATTCTGCTTTAATATCATTCCGATTCATAAGTTCTTCCGCTATCTTTTTTAGAAGAGTCGTTTTTCCTGCCCCGTTGGCTCCTATAATACAGATTTTCTCTGATCCTTTTATTTTCAAATAAATTCCTTCTGCCAAAATTCTTTCGCCTTCTGGAGTCATTAGCTTTGAAAGTTCATATTCTATGACCGTTTTCCCTGTTGGAATGTATGCGTTTTTATCTCCTAATTTAAAAAAGATTGCTTCTTCCTGCTCCGGCATTTGCGTCATATTTTCGTCTTCTCTTTCAAATCTTCGCCCCATAGCCTTAACTGTGTGCATTTTGTCCTTCAAATTCTTTGCCACCGACGGCGCTTGTCTGGAACAATTTGCTAATGCGCTTTGCACACTCTGAGACACTCTTTGATATTTCTCATCTCGAATCTTTTTTTCCCTACGGTCACATAGTGCCCTCTGTTCTTGAAGTTCAAATTTATGAAGCCGTTCCTCCACATAGTTTCTATAGGGAAGCTTGGCCACGGTATATCTCGCTTCTGTTTTTCGCTTAATCTGCTCGATATGTATTACCATGTTGGCGGTACGCTCTATCAATGTTTCATCGTGTGAAATAAAAAGCACAATATGTTTCCATTCATTTATGGTTTTTTCCAGTAATGTAAGCGTCGCAATGTCAATATCATTTGAAGGTTCGTCTAACAATAGCACAGAAACATCGCGAATAAAAAGCCGCATGAGTTGTACCTTGACTTTTTCTCCTCCTGAAAGGCTCCCCATCATCTGACTACTGTAGAAAAAATCATTTTTTATTCCAAATTTTCCTGCAGTAACAGACAGTTCTTTTGGCGTTTTCTCCCAGAATATTTCTTCCTCAGAAAAATACTCGTATACGGTTTTTTTCTTATCTTCATCGGGCATCTCTTGCGGAAGGTAACCAAAACGTTCGTTTCCCATTACTCTTTCCCCATCCGCTTCTATATAGTTTTCTATAAGCGATGGATCATATATCCACTTCATTAATGTTGATTTTCCGTTCCCTTCTTCTCCAATGATAACTGCTTTATCTCCATCATTTAGCACAAGGTTGAAATCATCAAGAATTACTCTCAGGTCTTTTTTATGTGTTAAATTTAATTTCTTTATCTGTAACATAAAGTTCCTCCTTTTCGAAACACGAGTCAATTATTTTTGTACACACAAAAACGAGCCTTTTTTGCATACGCAAAAATAGACTCGCTAAATAGACCTTTATTACTTTCCCTAAGGAAAAGCAAAGGAAATGCCTCTTGCGATAATCCAACTTAAGCGTACACAAAAATAAACCTATTTTCTACAGGCTCAATAACTATATGTGTCTTACTTAAATTAAATTATCTATTAATCATTTCCTCACCTTACACGAAATGTGCCATCCTTTTTTCTAATGATAATACTATCATACTGTATTTTTTGTGTCAACACATTCCACCTTATAGAAGCGCAAATTCAAATTTGTGCTCTCATCAAGCAAGCCAATTATACCACTAAACACACCTTTTTTCAACATTTTACCTTTGCATATTATACTGTTTCATTTGCACTCTTTTTAGTTCTCTGTATTTATCATTCAGTTTCCTCGGTTTACGATAACTAACGCATGATTTCGGCATTGAATAGGTCTTATCAATATCTGTTTCACCCACCAGCTTATAAACCTCTGGGAATGCGATAACTAATGCGTCAAGTTTTCTCATAACTGCCTTATCTCGGGTATAAACAACTGCTGTCTGCTCCCCTGCATTAAAATTGATGACCGTTTCCTGCTCATACTTGGATAAACTGCCCATTAAACCACTCCTTTCTCTCTGACTCGTATTTTGGGCGACTCTAGACTCGTACTTTTGACGGGCAAATAATAAAGCCTGCCGTAGGCAAGCGGATAGGATGGGATAGGATAAGATTGAGATGGTATATCTCTTTTTATCTTTTTCTTTTATTCTTTTCTTTGGTTCTTTCTTTTCTGCTTTTCTTTTTCGTTTTTTCTCTAGGAAGAGAAAGAGAAGGAAAGGGAAGGTTGCACTGGCAAGACCATCAAAAAAGACATCCGCAACAAACTTGTTTCACTGTCTGTTTTGAATGCCTTTTTATTCTGATTTCGTTCGTTAATTATCGGAGCAAAATCAATCCCTATTATTCACTTGATAATTTCCTCGTCTGCCATTTTCGCAATCGCAAATTCACGATAATTATTGCCCTACTGCCTTTGCTTTCTCCGCTTCTATTTCTGCCCACGCTTTCCTCGCTTCTTCTCTTTTCCGTGCCATATATTTGCGGTTACTTGCTCGCTTTTTCTCCAGTTTTTCCTGCCTTTTGGCTTCTGCCAGCTTCTCCTCTTCCGTCAGTTCCACAACCACTTCAGGAACTACAAATCTGCCGATATAATTCAAATAAATATCTACATTCTGCGTTCTGTTTGCACCACTTCCAACTGCCTTATAAACCATGATTTTATCAACAAATTCGTTCAATATGGCTGGTGTCAGTTCCTCGAATGTCGTATGCTTTTTTACAAGCTCCATGAACACATCCACATCCGTTTTCTTTGCACTCATGCCCTCTAATTCAGCATTATCTCTGTCAATATCCGCTTCTAATACTTCAAGCTCCGACTCGTAATCACTAAGCATGGCATTGAAGCGTTTATCGTTCAATTTACCGCTGATATTGTCCTCATACAGCTTCTTTATCAGACGATTGATTTCACTCACTCGTTTCTGCTTCTTAGCAAGCCTTTTCTCCAGTCTGACTGATAACTCTCCCTGCTGTTCTTCGGAAATATTACATACCTTTTCCCTAAACTCTGTTTCATTCTCCACTGCATAATCACAAGTTCTTTTTATGGTTTCCAACACAAGCGTTTCCAGCGCCTTTGTAGTAACGGAATGACTGCAACACAATTTTTCATAACGCTGTCTGCCTCTTATATTGTTGGAGCAATCGTACCTATCTTCGGGTGCATGATATATCATCTCCCCTGCCTTAAAATAATTTTTTTCCATATTCCCTGCGCATTTCTGTGATGATACATTTTTGCTCCACAATCTGCACAAAACACTTTACCGGTAAGAGGATTATTCTCCTCAAATACACCTTTTCTTCTTGGCGTATCTAACAGCTTCTGCACTGTTTCCCATGTATGCTTGTCGATAATCGGTTCTTGGGTATCTTCAAAGATAATCCATTCGGATGAGTCTACTTTAGTAGGTCGCTTATCTATTATCCATTACTTTATAACAAACTTTTTTCTGACATTTCCGTCAAAATAAAGAGAGTCTCAG
>ERZ791881.556-NODE-556-length-33132-cov-8.143302_pt1 | contig 33132 bp, 26 predicted proteins | sample MGYA00510161_ERZ791881 | MGnify/ENA primary metagenome ERZ791881 (study PRJEB30046, sample SAMN00792073) | human gut metagenome | study: EMG produced TPA metagenomics assembly of the A metagenome-wide association study of gut microbiota in type 2...
AAATGCCCCTGCTGCAAACCCCACAGCCAGCGGGCAAACTCCGCCAGCGTTTCCTTGACCACGGCAGCCTGCGCCGCCTCCGTCTGCCGGCCGTACCAATAGCGTTGCGCCTGCTTGTACTCCGCACTCTGCACCGCTGCGCCGGCAGCGCCAAAATGCGCCAGCACCGCTTGATAATGCAGCAGATGCACACGCTCATGCACCAGCACGGAATCATAATAGGCTGCGTAATCCCAGCCATGCTCAGCACATTCCTGCCTGATAGCATTCACATAAAGCGTAATGCCTTTGCCCGCAGCAAACTCGCCATGCAGCAGGCGTTTGAACTTTAGCTGCTGCAGCTTTTTGCTCCACTCAGCATATTGCTTGCCAAGCCTTGGCAATGCAGCGATGTCATACTCCTCCTGCAATGCTTCCGCACGCTCGAGTAATTGCCTACCCTCGCGCTGCACGGCAACCGTGTCATAGCGTCCGTACTGCCTGTAAAGCAGCACGTCGGACTCTTCATACGCTGTTGGCAGGCCAAGCCGTTCGGGAGCAGTGACGATATTTTCTAAGATAAACTTCAACATTCTTGTTAACTCAGCAAACCTTTTCAGCTTCTCGGGCCATCCCCGCGCTTAAATTATAATACCATGACAATGGTCAATCTCGTGCTGGATAATCTGCGCCGTAAAGCCGCTGAAGCTTTGCTTGCACTTTTTAAACTGCATGTCCTGATAGGCCACGGTAATTTTTTTGTAGCGTACTGCAGCACGCTCGCCTTCAAGTGACAGGCAGCCTTCCTCCGTCATATACTTGCCGGAGCGCTTGATAATCTCCGGGTTCAGCATCGCAATATTCGTAGGGCCGATATTTACGGCAATAACGCATTTTGGCGCGCCAATCATATTTGCTGCCAGGCCCACGCAACGTTCCGCGTGAGCTGCGAGCGTATCTAATAAATCCTGCGCTACTGCAATATCCATAAAGGTTGCAGGCTGGGATTTTTGTGCCAAAAAGGCTTCATCTCTAATTATTGGTTTTTCCATGGTGTACCTCCGTTGGGTTGATTGGTTAGCGCCAGCCTTATCTGACGCAATGCAAAAGAACAGCATTTACAGCAGCCTCGGGCAATCATCCTTCAAAATAATCATAAATCTTTGCCTCTACCGGCGTTTTCATTTCGTAAAACATTTGCACAATAGAAAGCTTTTCGCCCTTATTGCCGGTAATCGTGGTACCGATGCTCTGCTTATGCAACATTTCGCCCATAAAATAAAACTCTGAGCCCTCAGCATCACTCTTTTTGATAAACAAAAGCTTTAGCGTTTCCGGCTGTTCAATCGCCACAACCTCAGGCGAATCAATATTAACTCTGCTGCGCGTCTGCCAATTAAATATTGTCGGACTGGCAAATCTGTCATCATATTTAGTGCTTTCGCTAATGTTTTCGTCCTTTTTATAGGTTACAAATATCGGACAGGTGTTGTATTTAACCCTATAGCCATAAACAACAGCGCTTTCATCCTTCGCCCAGTTCAATATACGGCAGACATCCTTACGCGTATATGAACCATACAGCTTAAAGCCATGATAAAATTTTGCTGGCTTATAATCAGACAAAAAGCGTTTTTCCGCATAGGCCAAAGCATCATTAACATAGCTGTAAAATTCTTTATTCGCAAGCATGCTGCTAAATTTTTCACTTAAGCAAATGCTGTCTGCATTCGCATTCACCAACGGCATATTACCATATTTTTGGGCATCCGCAGTTTTAAAAAATTGCATACTCAATACATTCACTACGCTGGCAACAGTTGCTGCCGAAGTAGTAAGCTGATACTTATCCTGCATATATTGCATAAACGCAGGCACATCAATTTGCGTATGCTGCATTAAATAGCGCAGCAGCACAACCTCTTCCAAGCGTCTGCCATTAGCAAGCTCCAAGCAGATAAACTCCAATAGCTTGCACTGAGAGGCATTTAACGTGCTTTCGTAAGGATCTGCATACTGTCTGAAGTTGTAATAGGATTTTTTCTTTTGGATAAACAGATATGGATCCTTGTCACCCAAAGCCAGAAAATCAAGCATCATCGGTGCATGACCAAGCTTAGATTTAACTAACTGATAAGATTCCTTTAGCTGACGCAGCTCCAGAAAATTATTTTTATTTAAGGATTCAAAAATTCGCTCACGCACTACATCGGTAAAATAAACCGTCGATGCCCCCGGTAAAAAGTTATTATGCACAATGCGACGCAGCTTTTCCTTGCTGCAGCTGCGGTCGCCATACAAGGCTATCGGCAGCATATAATTATTTTCATAGTTACCGATAAAATCAATAACCTCCAGATAACGCTTTGCCTTACTCTTACGCAGACCACGGCCAAGCTGCTGCACAAAGACAATAGCAGACTGTGTTGGACGCAGCATAATAATCTGATTTACAGAAGGAATATCTACGCCTTCATTCAAAACATCAACGGAGAAAAGATAATCGAGCTTATCTACGCCCTCTTCGTCGCTTTCTAGACGTTTGATAAGCCTTGCACGCTCTTCCTCACTGGTAGCACCAGCCAAAAAGGCAGCTCTTTTGCCATGCTTATTAAACGCCTCTGACAAGGCTTTCGCTTCTTCTATTCTGCTGCAAAAGACTATACCCTTGACGCGCCCTTGGTCACAGCCATAAAAATCTGCATAATACAGGATATTTTTGACACGCTCTTCACTGGTCAGGCGTACAAAATCAGCATTATCATCTAAAAGCTCGCCATCTACAACAATTTCGCTTACACCGTGATAATGAAACGGCACCAGCATATTTTCAGCCAAGGCCTGATGCAAACGGATTTCGTAAGCAATATTATGGTCGAAGGTTTTAAAAATATCGCAGTCATCAGAACGCTCCGGCGTTGCCGTCATACCCAGTAAAAACTTAGGCTTAAAATAGCTCAGCACCTTTTGGTAGCTTTTGGCTCCTGCATGATGCGCTTCGTCGATAATAATATAATCAAACGCATCCGGCGCAAAGGCATGCAGGTTTTCATCCTTCACCAAGGTCTGCACTGTAGCAAACACATAATCCCTGTCGATTTCTCTGTGACCGCTGGTAAACAAACCAGTCGTAATATGCTCATCAATGATCTGCTCAAAGCTCTCCTTAGATTTACGCGCAATCAGCCCGCGATGCACTATAAACAGGCAGCGTTTCGGCTGCGCTGCCCTAACATCAAAGGCCGAAAGATACGTTTTACCGGTACCAGTAGCAGAAATCAGCAAAGCGCGATTTTTGCCCTCTGCCCTAAGCGCTGCAATATTTTGTAAGGCTGCTGCCTGCATTTTATTAGGATTGATTTTGTACAGCTTATGTATTTTCGTATAAGCATACTGACGTTGGCTGCGCGCCTCTCCGTAAATACGCTCATAGGCAGCAATCCATTCCTCGGTAACAGTTGTAGCATCATCCCACGCCTGATTAAGCTCCTCCTGCATCTGCCTGATTAAAGCACCATCCTTCATGGAAGAAAGCTGCACATTCCACTCACGGTTAACCGTCAACGCACTTTGCGTCAAATTACTGCTGCCAACAATCATGGTATAATTTTCATTCTTGGCAGAGGTTGCGTGTGTATGGAACAGGTAACCCTTAGCATGAAAATTATAATCAGAGGTGATTATTTTCAATTCAAGATTAGGAAACTGCAGTAATCTGCGCAGCGCTCGCGGTTCCGTAAAGTTTTGGTATTGCGAGGCCAAAATTTTTCCCTTAATATGCTTATTCTCCAATTCCTTTAGCGTATCAATCAAGCAGGCAATACCGCTGTTGGTTACAAACGCTACAGAAAAGAAAAATTCATCACAATGCTCCAGCTCAAACAACAGGTTTTCCAATACCTTTACCTGCTCCTGCTGGTTATTGGTCAATATTTTCGGCAAAAAGCGCTCGTCAGTTTCAATATTAAAATCAATAAAGCCCGCCTCAAGATACAAGGCAAGTTCACTGCTGTTCACGATTATTCAATCTCCTCTTGCTGCAGACGCTCTACAATCGGCATATCTGCTGCCGCCCAATCCAAGCTGCTTAAATTTGCCGGCGCCAGCCATTTTGCAGCTACATGCTCCTTCATAACAAACTTGGGCTGTGCCAGCTTGCACACATACGCATGCATAGTAATCGCAAAATCCGGATAGGTGTGCTCTACCGTCATCAGATACGCATCCTCGGGAATGCTAATATCCATATCCATTTCCTCACGCAGCTCGCGTTCCAGCGCAGTGTGACGCTCTTCGCCGGCTTCTACTTTACCGCCGGGAAACTCAAATTTATAGCTTACATAATCAAATTTGCCTTTATTACGCTGCATGCACAAAATCTTGCCGTCATGCTCAATTACCGCTGCCACTACCTCATAATGCTTCATCATTACAACCTCCGTGCGTTTTATTTATTGCTAATCGTTATCCAAATATATTGATCTTAGTATTTCCTTAACATCCTCAGGCTTTGTACCACGAATTTTTAGATTTTTTAATTCCAACTCGCTAACATCAAAATCCTTTAAAAAGACTTCCATATCCCTATGTACTTCTAAAGGAAGCATACATTTCTGAAGGACCAATTCTGAGGCAATACGTATAATATCATTTCTATGCTTTTTTATGTCTGATGAATCAATATTTTGTTTTTCACGAAGGTCTAGCCAGGCTTTTGCTTTGAACGGAATTATCCACTCTGGCTTTAACACAGAAATCCCCATAATAACTTCTCTGCCTTCCATAAGAAGCTGATAATATGCATCATTTAAAAGTATAGCAGAAAGACTGGAAACTGAATCGTCTATATGAATAGGAGTCATTCCATTTTCTTCTTTTAATATGTAATTAGTCCTTGAAAAAAGTTCTATCATCTTTGGAAAATTAGAGTCTTCCGGTTTGTCAAATCGATAAAACTGAGGCTCACCATTACTTTTAGCTCTGATTCTATATTTTCCATCTTTGATAAACTGCCAAAAACGTTCACCAAATTCCTTTGTCTGTGCTTCTACAATAAGAACTATATCTAAATCCTTGGTCGTACGTCCAAAATTTATATCCTGCTCCTCAAAGGAAACGCTACATGCTGCACCTCCTATCAGAACATATTGATCCGCATATTCACGAAAATAATCCAGAAAAACATCTATTCCTTTTACCATACAAGTTCCTCCAGCATTTCATTTACACATAATTCCACACGAGGATCCTCAAGCTCATCTTTAGTAAGCATCATTACCAAAGAAAGAGGATCTACCGCTGTATTTTCCCCAAAAGGAAGAGTATAACCTACTTCCTGTACAATACAGGCCGCCTCTTCGTTACAAGGAACTTTACGGATTTCTTTTAGCCCCAAAGTTCCAATTTGATCTTTTCTAACAGCATAGGTGACACAAGCATCTTCTCCTAACAATGAATATTCCGCAAGTGCAGAAATTCCGCTAAGTATCATATCAGCATCTGGCTTTTTTTCCAATCTGAAGATACGAATAATAGGATTTCGTAAAAAAGGAAGCATAGTATCCCACATTTCTTTTTTATTCTTCATTGCATAAAAACGCCTTGATCTTCCTTGTTTTTTCAAAAATGGCATACCAAGCCCTTCTATTTCATCATAGCATCTGGTAATAGACATTCTAGAAACCGCTAACATCTCAGAAGCCCGTACAGCCGATACATTCTGCCAGCCTTCATACAACGCCTTTATTAAAAGCTTCTGTGTTAGAAAGGATATAACAGTACAAATAGGGAGCGTTTTCCTAAAATTTTTCTGTAATAGTATACCTATAAATGGCAAATATACCTGATGCTTTTCCCAAACAAAAGGAATTCCTTCTTCTACCATTTTGGAAGCCGCATACCAATTTACCTTTTTCAGATAAAAAGCACATAAATACCCTGTATATCTTTCTAACTGTATTCGCATTTTTCGTAATTCTGTCAGGTTCATTTCTTCAACTGGTGCTGCAAGAAGGAATTTCTGTTGTCCAATTTTAACGATATTCAATGCAAAAGCATTCCTGCATCCTAGTGGTATATTCTTTGTATTAATATACTTATATACGTCAATGCTTTGATGCATTACCTGCTCTAGATATTCTTTCACTTTTCCACCTCCTTGTCTATAATTTGAATTGTAACCCATTTTACGTTACAAGTCAAATTTATTCACCTTCTACCGCTCCGTCAGCACATCAAAGCTCTTGCCGTCCGTCGTAACCGTCAGCGTACCGTGGTCATGTGTTGTCAGCACCTTCGCGCCAAGATGCGTTAAGCTGCCCACCACGTTCTTGTTCGGATGTTTATAAATCGAAAAGTCACCGCAGCTGATGAGTGCATATTTAGGCTTAACCTTGCTAATGAACGGCCAATAGGACGATGTCTTGCTGCCGTGATGGCCCACCTTAAGCACATCTGCCTGTAGCGCAGTGCCGTATTTTTGCTGCAACGCATCCTCCACCGGCGCCTCTGCATCACCCGTCAGCAGCATCTTAAAGCTGCCGTAATGCAGCATCAGCACCAGGCTGGTGTTGTTCATATTCTTCAGGTCCTTTTTGCTGAGGAAGTCTCCCGGCGCCAGCACATCGATATAATAATTTTTATCAATCTTAATCGTATCCCCGGCCTTCAGCGCCTTTCCGTTATACCTGCCGGCGCGCAAATCACTGTTCAGCGCCACGGACGCTTTATAGCCGCTGTTGACATACCCGCTGTCATAAATATTGCTGACACCGTATTTACCGCGCACATACATGATATTACCCATATGATCACGGTGATGGTGCGTCACGAAAACAGTCTTAATCCTGCTGACGCCGGCCTTGTCGAGCGCCTTAATCAGCGCCTGCCTGCCGCCGCTGTCGCCAACCTTATCCTTAACGTCGTTGCCCACGTCAATCATGATATTACGCTTGCCGTCCTGCAGCAAAATCGCATCTGCCTGCCCCACATCCAGCACGCTGATACGCAGTCTGCCCTGCGCTGTGCCTGTGTCCTGCTTTTGCTGCATGCTCTGCGGCAGATTATTTTTTACCGCCGCACGCACGCTTTCGGCGTTTGGCTGATAAAGACCGCTGTACGCAGCCAGCGCCACGATAAAGGCTATAATAATCTGAAAAACAAACTTTAATTTACGCATGTGTATCCTACTTCCCTCTTCTTTTACAAATCAGCAGCTTCGTTTGCTGATATATTTATTATATCACGCCAATAAAAAAGCGTACATACTTGCAAGTCGTATGTACGCTTCTTTCTTAATCTGTCAGTTTAAAGTTTATAAAATTTTTTTCTTTAACCTCCGGCACGAACGCTCAACCGCAACAAGCAATGCTCCCGCAGGTGCCACGCAGTCCGGGTTCTGCGGCAGGCTTTTATTTGCGCAGCCATTTACTCTGCTGTGCCTTTTTGTTTAATGCATCCAAGGCCTTGGTATATACATTAAGCATTTCCTTTTTGCCCTTTGTTTGCTGCACTGCTGTTTCACCGCCCATATCAAGGCACACGTTGCCGTCTTTATCAATTATATAATGTGCCGCTACGGTATATTCCGTACCATTATTATTAAAGAGGTATAAATACATGGCACTTACAGCATTCTGCAGCGATTCTTCCTCGCGCAGTGACTTTAAAAATTCAGCGTCTGTGAACTGCTCCTCCGCAAACACAGCCAGATACAGCTGCCCGCTTTTGCTCAGGCTCTGCGCCGAATCAACATCCACATAAAGTACGCCGACATCTGTTTCGCCTGCCTTCTGCAGGTTCTGGCAGTTGCCTACGGCAGCAATACTCAATAATATCAGCATTATCAAAAGCTTAATGTAACGCATTTTTGCACCTCGCATAATCAACAGTTTTATTATATCCATTATATAACAAAAAGAGGGCAAAGTCACCCTTGCCCTCTTGATTATTAGTGGATTTTAAATTAATTCTTTAAAATTAATTATTTACCGTTGCGAGCAGCCAGCATTTCTGCATGTCTCTTTTGTTGAGCAGCTACGCGAGCGTCTTTTGCAGCTTTTTTAGCAGCTTCTGCTTTAGCCAGTTTTGCTTTTGCAGCTTTTTCAGCTTCAGCTTGACGCAGTTCTTCCGGAGATTTACGGCCGAATCTCCAGGTTGCACCAATGCCGCCCATGAATTCGTCGCCAGCGGTGGATACGTTGAAGCTCAGCATGAAGTCGCGGTTAGGATAGTGGAATGCACCCAGAGCCAGACCGGTCTTGTCGCGGTATTGGCCAACGCCTACAGCGATTTCGGTCGGAGCTTCCGGATCATAACCCATGGTGTGCAGGTTAGCGATAGCAGCAGCCATAGCGCCAACTTTTTCTACGTTAGCATCCAGTTTGTCGATTCTGCCATCCAGACGGGATACTTCGCCATCAAATTTAGCTTCGATGCGTTTGTCTTCATTAGCACGGTTGGTTGCTTCGTTTTCGATTTGACCTTTGTTGATAGTGATTTGATCTTGCAGTTTTTGGTCTGCATGTTCACGATCTTTTTTCTCTTGAGCGATTGCAGCTTTGTTAGACTCAATTGCTGCAGTGTTTTCTGCTACAGTGGTCTTGTCAGCTTTTTGATCGATTGCGGTTTGCAAACGATTATCTGCATCTACTCTGTCAATAGTTTCTTGATTGAGGTCTGCTCTCAGTTGGTTGTCAGCATCTTCACGAGCTTTTGCTTCAGCATCGATAGCAACTTTGTTAGCAGCAATGCTATCGGAGTTGTGTTCAACACGGCTGTTCAGATATTTGTGTTGCTCATCTGCTTCTGCTTTATTAGCTTTGATTGCTGCAGCGTTAGCATCGATAGCATCTTTGTTAGCTTTGATTGCTGCGCCGTTTGCTTTGATGGAAGCATCTTGTGCTTTGTTTTTGTTGTCTTGAGCGTCCAGCTGCTCTTGAACTTTTGCAGCGTTGCTGTCGATTTTAGCGTTCAATTTCTTATCAACATCAATGCGAGTTGCTGCTTCGTTCTCGATAGCAACTTTGTTTTTATCGATGTTAGCGGTATTGTTTTCAACACGGCTGTTCAGATATTTATGTTGCTCATCTGCTTCTGCTTTGTTTGCTTTGATTGCATCAGCGTTAGCTTTGATTGCGTCTTTGTTAGCAGCGATAGTCTGGCCGTTTGCTTTGATGGATTCATCTTGTGCTTTGTTTTTGCTGTCTTGAGCGTCCAGTTGCTCTTGAACTTTTGCAGCGTTGCTGTCGATTTTAGCGTTCAGCTTCTTATCAGCATCTTTGCGAGTTGCTGCTTCGTTCTCGATAGCAACTTTGTTTTTATCGATGTTAGCGGTATTGTTTTCAACACGGCTGTTCAGATATTTATGTTGCTCATCTGCTTCTGCTTTGTTTGCTTTGATTGCATCAGCGTTAGCTTTGATTGCGTCTTTGTTAGCAGCGATAGTCTGGCCGTTTGCTTTGATGGATTCATCTTGTGCTTTGTTTTTGCTGTCTTGAGCGTCCAGTTGCTCTTGAACTTTTGCAGCGTTGCTGTCGATTTTAGCGTTCAATTTCTTATCAGCATCAATGCGAGTTGCTGCTTCGTTCTCGATAGCAACTTTGTTTTTATCGATGTTAGCGGTATTGTTTTCAACACGGCTGTTAAAATATTGATTTGTTGCATCAGCTTCTGCTTTGTTTGCTTTGATTGCATCAGCGTTAGCTTTGATTGCATCTTTGTTAGCAGCGATAGCTTGGCCGTTTGCTTTGATGGAAGCATCTTGTGCTTTGTTTTTGCTGTCTTGAGCGTCCAGCTGCTCTTGAACTTTTGCAGCGTTGCTGTCGATTTTAGCGTTCAGCTTCTTATCAGCATCTTCACGAGCTGCTGCTTCTGCTTTATCAGCATCAATGCGTGCATTTTTCTCTTGGGTAATCTTATCATCTAAGATTAAGCTGTCATATTTACGAGCTTTTTCTTCAGTTTTAATTGCTTCGCTCAGTTTGTTGTCAGCTTCTACGCGTGCATTTTTCTCTTGGGTAATCTTATCATCTAAGATTAAGCTGTCATATTTACGAGCTTTTTCTTCAGTTTTAATTGCTTCGCTCAGTTTGTTGTCAGCTTCTACGCGTGCATTTTTCTCTTGGGTAATCTTATCATCTAAGATTAAGCTGTCATATTTACGAGCTTTTTCTTCAGTTTTAATTGCTTCGCTCAGTTTGTTGTCAGCTTCTACGCGTGCATTTTTCTCTTGAGTAATCTTATCATCTAAGATTAAGCTGTCATATTTACGAGCTTTTTCTTCAGTTTTAATTGCTTCGCTCAGTTTGTTGTCAGCTTCTACGCGTGCATTTTTCTCTTGAGTAATCTGTTCACCCAAGTTTAATTCAGCAACTGTACGTGCATTTCTTTCTTGCTTAATTGCGTCTTGACGATCTTTTACTTCTTTATCAATTGCTTTTTGGTTAGCATCGATTCTGTCGCCAAGTTTGTTGTCAGCTTCTACGCGAGCATTTTTCTCATCGGTAATCTGTTCACCCAAGTTTAATTCAGCAACTGTACGTGCATTTCTTTCTTGCGTAATTGCTTCTTTACGATCTTGTACTTCTTTATCAATTGCTTTTTGGTTAGCAGAGATATTTTCTGTATTTTTAGCAATGTTTGCTTTATTGGTATCAATGTTTGTTTTATTGGTAGCAACTTCAGCATTAATTGCTTGGCCATCTTTATGGCTCAGTACTTTATCCCAATCGCCATATATTGTTTCTACATCTACTGCAGGACCAATTTCAGCAGCCAATGCATCATTTGCAACAAAACCAACGCCACCCAATACTAAACTAAGTGCTACAGCTTTTGCCAACATCTTTTTCATTGATAAGCCCTTCTTTTCTCTTAAATTTTAATAAAATTCGCCGAATCAGCCAAGGCTACCGATTTCAACGTTTATTAAAGATATTATACCACTTGCATTATCAATAATGCAAGGCAATGTACGGAAAATTTTATGTATACACAGAGGTCTTTAGCCTGAGAGTTTAAATTTATGCTTTTGGCTTTTGTCCAATTTATTTTAAACCCTTACCCTTTTTCGCCTCATAATACAAATTAAGACAGTTTATTGTGATTAAAATTTCACAAGCTTGACGTAAAAGCAAACTCAGTTATCGCACACACTTCTATCTATTTTTTCTCCTGTAATCGGTAATTTCTCCTGCTTGCTTCATTACTTTTCACGCCAATAAAAAAGCGTACATACTCACACGTCGTATGTACGCTTCTTTCTTAAACCAACAGTTTAACACTTGCAAATTTTTTATTTTTTCGGAGTAATCGCCAAGACGCGCGCCGGCAGGCCGGTCGCTCCTTCAATACGCGGCCAGGCCGCAACAAGCAATGCTCCCGCAGGTGCCACGCGGTCCAGGTTCTGCAGCACTTCAATCTGCAGCTTGCCCTTGCCAAGCACATAGCGCTCGCACGCCAAATCGCCTGCCTTGGCAGCCTCTGCCGAAGCATCGGTATCCAGTGTTTCGTGGCCGTTGGCTGCAGCATTGCGCTCTTCATAAATATATTGCAGCGCCGGCAAGGACCAGCCGGGGAAGTTTTCGCTGCCATCGTCAGCAATACCGCTCAGCTTATCCATATCCGGCCAGTTTTTATACCAGTCAGTACGCAGTGCCACAAAGGCGCCGTCGGGAATCGGTCCGTATTCCGCTTCATAGGCCTTGATATCCTCCACCGTTACGGCGTAATGCACATCCTCCGCAACCTTGGCAGTGATATCAATCACGCACAAGGGAAACAGCATCTGCTTCGCGCCGAATTTCTCGGATAAAGGCATATCCTTAACAAAATGACCGGGAAAGTCAATATGTGTGCCGTATTGGCCGGGAAATTTGAAGGTCTGAATCAAACATTCCAGCATCGGGTTGCCCCAATCGAACACTGTCTTGCTAACCTCTACCGAGCCTGCGGGAATACCGCTCCACACCGGGCTGTCATTGTTCATAGAGTGGGAAAGCTCCACCCATTCATAAGCATCTGATTTCATTTCTTCTAACATGTTCCATAATTTGTACATATTAAAACCCCCTCAATAAAAAATATTGTTTTCACTATTATCATAGTACATCGATAGGATTTTGTAAAGCAGATATTTGCATAACAGAATCTTTGTAGCAATGCAAAAGACTCGCCGCCGTTAAAATGCGGCAGCGAGTCCTTTTATATGTAATAATATCTTAATTAATCTCTCAGCTTAGCCTTATATGCTTCGGCAACCTCAGCGATTACCTTCTTCATAGAAGCATCAACCTCAGCGTCGGTCAGGGTGCGGTCTGCAGCCTGATAGGTCAGGTTGAAGGCCATGGATTTGCAGCCTGCGGCAACCTGCTTGCCGGTGTAGATATCGAATACACGCACACCCTGCAGCAGCTCGCCTGCATGCGCACGGATAACCTGCTCCAGCTCGGCGTTGGTTACCTCTGCCGGAACAACAACGGCAATATCACGGCTCATGCTCGGGAACTTAGGCAGATGCTTGTATTGCGGTACAGCGGTTGCGCTTGCTACCAAAGGCTCTACGGCCATTTCCAGCACGTAGGTAACCTGATCCAGCTCAAAGTTTTCCTGAACTACCGGATGTACCTCGCCGAAGGAACCGATAACCTCGCCATTGACAACGATGTCACAGCTCTTGCCCGGATGCAGATACGGCTGTTGGCTGCGAGTCATGGTGTAATCGCTCACCTGCATTGCTTCCAGCAATCCTTCAACAATGCCCTTCATATCATAGAAGTCAACGTTGCCTTTATCATCGCACCAGTTGAGTGCCTTGCGGCTGCCGCTCAGTACTGCGGTCAGCAGCTGACGCTCTGCGGGATCCTCGGTCAGCGGCAGTGCCTTCGGCAGGAAGATACGGCCGATTTCAAACAAGGCAACACTGTTGTTGTGGTTACGCAGGTTGAAGGAAGCAGTCTGCAGTGCGCTCGGAACCATGGTGGTGCGCATTACGGAGAAGGCGTCGGTAATCGGGTTCAGCAGCTCGATGCAGTTACGGCGTGCATCATCTGCCGACAGCAGCATTTTATCATAAGCGTTAGCCTTGATAAAGCTGTAGGTCATCATCTCGCTCAGGCCAGCGCCTACCATGTAATCCTGTACGTCGTCCTTTACATCGTCCAGCACAGACTGGCTGCCTTGGGTGATGGTCAGCTCCGGCTGATGGCTTTCGATGAAATCATAGCCATGCATACGGGCAATTTCTTCGCTGATATCGGCATCGCAGTCAATATCACGGCGCCAGGTGGGAGCGGTAATCAGCAGCTCGCCATCCTTTGCTTCTACGCCGAAGCCCAATTTGCTAAGGATAGCAACCATTTCGTCCTCAGCGATATTTACGCCGATGCGGCCGTTAATCTTTGCTGCGGTAGTAGTGATTACTGCCGGCTTCAGCTCCTCAGGATAAGCCTCTACGATACCGCTGAAGGTTTCACAGGCACCCATTTCTTCCAACAGGTGAGCAGCACGGTTCAGTGCGTCATGGTCGCGGATGGTATCTACGCCACGCTCAAAACGGCCGCTGGCTTCACTGCGCAGGCCCAGCGCACGGGAGGTACGGCGGATGGACGGACCGTGGAAGGAAGCAGCCTCCAGAATAACGTTCTTGGTTTCGTCGGTAACCTCGGTCAAAAGGCCGCCCATAACACCGCCCAGACCGGCAGCCTTTTCGGCATCACCGATGGTAATCATAGCAGAGGTCAGCTCACGCTCCTTGCCGTCGAGGGTAACGAGCTTTTCGCCTTCTTCTGCACGGCGCACAATCAAAGTGTGGCCTGCAACCTTGTCTGCATCATAAGCATGCATCGGCTGCCCCAGCTCCAGCATAACATAGTTGGTAACATCAACTACGTTGCTGATGGGGCGCACGCCGCAGGCACGCAGACGGCGCTGCATCCATTCGGGAGAAGGCATGATTTTGATGTCCTTCAGCACGCGGGTAGCAAAGCGGGAGCACAGCTCCGGTGCGTCAATTTTTACGTTTACATAATCGCTTGCCTTGCCTGCGGCAGCTTCCTTAACGTCCATAGCGGGCATTTTCAGCGGGCAGCCGGTGATAGCGCTGATTTCACGCGCCAGACCGATAATGCTGAAGCAGTCGGCACGGTTGCTGGTCAGGTCGATATCGATAACGGTATCATCCAAGCCTAAAACGGTTTTGATGTCTACGCCAATCGGAGTGTTTTCCGGCAGAATGAAGATGCCGTTTCTTTGCTCCGGCAGCAGCAGCTTAGATTCAATGCCCAGCTCATCGGCACTGCACAGCATACCGAAGGAATCAAGACCGCGCATTTTAGCCTTTTTCAGCTTCAGGCCTTGCGGGTTGCGCTCGCTCGGAGGCAGTACGCTGCCAACTACGGCAACAGGCACAATGTCATATTGATGTACGTTTTGCGCGCCAGTAAGAATCTGCACCGGTTCGCCGCCTTGGCCGTAATCCAGCATGCAAACCCACAGGTGGTCGCTGTCGGGATGACGGTGAATTTGCATAACCTTACCGGTGATTACACCCTCCAGGCCCTTGCCCAGTTGGGTAACTGTGTCAACCTCCAGGCCGACACGAGTAATTTTATCGCACAGCTCCGCAACGGAGATGTTAATATCTACATATTGTTTTAACCATTCTAAAGATGCAAGCATGATTGATCCTCCTTATTTGAACTGACTGATGAAGCGTTGGTCATTTTCGAAGAACAGGCGCAAATCGTCAATGCCGTATTTCAGCATAGCGATACGTTCAACGCCCAGACCAAAGGCAAAACCGGTCATTTTCTCGGGATCATAACCGCTCATGCGCAATACGTTGGGATGTACAACACCGGCGCCGAGGATTTCCAGCCAGCCGCTGTCCTTGCAGACATGGCAGCCGCCGCCCTTAGCATGGCAAATCGGGCAGGATACGTCCACTTCTACAGAAGGCTCGGTGAAGGGGAAGTAGGAAGGACGCAGGCGAACCTTAACATCATCGCCAAACATTTGCTTACAGAACAGCTCCAGAGTGCCCTTCAAATCTGCCAGGCTGATGTTTTTGTCTACAACCAGGCCTTCTACCTGATGGAACATCGGGGAATGGGTTGCGTCGTAGTCGCAGCGGTAAACGGTACCGGGGCAAATCATGCGAATCGGAGTGTTAGGCTCCTTGCTTTCCAAGGTGCGTGCCTGCACGCCGGAGGTTTGGGTGCGCAGCAGATAGTTTTCGGTGATATAGAAGGAATCCTGCATATCCAGTGCCGGATGATCAGGCGGCAGGTTCAGTGCGGTGAAGTTGTGGTATACATCCTCGATTTCCGGACCGTCGCAAACGTCAAAGCCCATACGCATGAAGATTTTCTTAATCTCACGCATAGTCAGGGTTACGGGATGCAGATGACCTGCTTTCGGCTTGCGGCCCGGCAGAGTAATATCAACCTGCTCGTTAGCGAGCTTGTCAGCCAGTGCTTTTTTCTCCAGCACGGCGGTTGCTTCGTTGATTTTGCCTTCCAGCTCAGCCTTGATTTCATTAACAATCTGGCCGATTTTCGGACGCTCTTCGGCAGGCAGCTTGCCCATGCCGCGCAGGATTTCGGTCATCGGGCCTTTTTTGCCCAGATATTTGACACGCAGGTCCTTGAGCGCATCAAGAGAAGTTACGGCAGCAAGCTCTTCTAAAGCCTGTGCTTTTAATGCTTCTAATTTTTCTTTCATTGATTTCATCCTTTCTTCATTGGACGGCTTAGAAAGTATCAGATACAAAGAAACGCGACGCAGGCGTACCGTAGGTACGTGACGCAAGACCCGATTTATCATGAGCTAATGCGAATTGGATAAATCGTTGGTCGTGCTAATACCTTTGGTGCAAGAAGCTGTTTCTGCAGTAGATGATGCTTTATCAGCTGTCAGCCAAAATAAGAAAACGCCCCTGCAAAACTGATAAGTTTACAGGGGCGAAAAAATTTCGCGGTACCACCCAAATTTGTTCCTTCATTTGCAAGCTTTAACGCAGCCTTACGCCCACCCTACGCAGCCATGCGGCCTTCAGGCAGGACACTCCCAAGGGAACTTCGGAATAATTTTGTGTGCGAAGCTTACAGCCGGCGACTTCGCTCTCTTAAACACAGCCTTAAGCCTACTTGCTTGTTCATCGTGTTATCAGGGGTCGATTCAATTTGATGTTTATTATAGCACTTTTTGAGCAAAAGATAAAGAGGGGTAAAATGATTTATTATTTTCTTCTTTCATCCAGCCTGTTTGCTTTTCGTCCAAAACCATCATCTATTTGGATGAAACCAGCAAATATAATAACAACCGCCCCTTGGAATTAACTTTTCAGAGGGCGGTTCAGATATAACCCTATTTAACTCTAAAATAGCAAGTGCTTTTCCCCTTGCCTTCTTTTTGCAATTCACCAGAAAGCACCAGCTTACGCAATGCAGCTTCAATAGAGCTGTCGCTAAGCGTAGAACAAAGCTCACGAATATCCTGCTTATTAAAGCGTCCAATTTTATTTTCACTTGCTCTACGTACCATTTCCAGCGCAGAAAGCTTAGGCTCAATGATAGTCATACGTTCTTCAAAGTCTTTATAAGCAGCAAGAATTGTCCCCAAAATATATTTTACAAATGGTATAGCATCTTCCTTACCCTCATGCCATCCTACTTGCGAATCAGCCAAAGCCTCATAATACAAATCCTTATTCTTAGCAATTTTGGCTTCCAACGAAATATATTTGCCTACATAAAAACCATTTCTATACAAAAGTAAGGTTGTAAGCAAACGGCTCATTCTTCCATTGCCATCATTAAAGGGATGAATGCATAAAAAATCATGAATAAAAATAGGTATAGCGATAAGAGGCTCTAGCTCCAAATTGCCTATAACCATATTATATTCTTCACATATACGCTCAAGCGCTTCCGGTGTTTCGTAAGGAGCAAGCGGCGTAAATAAAATCTTAGTACTACCATCCGGATACGTAGCACTGATGTAATTTTGTACGCTTTTTGTTCTTCCTGCAAGCGGGTTATTCATATGTCCATACAAAATTTTATGAAGCTGTAAAATATAGTTTTTGGAGATGGGGATAACATCGAAATTCTCATGTATTATATTTAATACATCACGATAGCCGGCAATTTCCTGCTCATCACGATTTCTCGGTGTTGTTTTCTCGTTTACAAGCTCACGTATTCTAGTGCTAGTCGTAACAATGCCCTCAATCGCATTAGACGCTTCCGTACTTTGAATTTTTGCTATTTCTACCAGCTTATTAAGCTCTTCCGGCCGTTGCTTTACAAAAAGCTCCTGTTTACCTGCCTCTTTATAAATTGCAGCAATCAAGCTCAAAATTTCTGAATCCCATTTTTGTTCTCTGATTATTGAGTAGTTAAAGCTTCTCATTCCCTTACTCCTCCTTTCATTCCCTTAAATTATACCATAAAATAAGGGAATCGCCAATAGGATAAGGGAAAACCCGCCCCTATTCATCCAACTCCTTAACCTTTCGTCCAAAATTGGTATATAATTGGACGAAAGTAACAAATATTGGAAGAAACCGCCCCCTGAAATCAGCTTTTCAGAGGGCGATTAATTTTTTCAATATAAATTATTTTACGCAGGAGCAGGCCACAAAATGCTGCGGTTCAACCTCGCGCAATACCGGATTGCCTTTATCACAAACGCCGGCAACCGGGCAGTCGCAGCGCTTCATGAAACGGCAGGCATCCGGCAGGTTGATAGGCGCAGTAATTTCGCCCTTGATAACCTGACGCTTGGGCTTATCCTTGCCCACGATAGGCAGAGGAATTGCCGAAAGCAGTGCCTTGGTGTAAGGATGCAGCGGATTCTTGAACAGCAGATTAGCAGGTGCTTTTTCTACCATGGTGCCCATATACATAACCGCAATATCATCCGAAAAATATTTTACTACGGACAGGTCATGGGTAATGAAGATATAGGTCAGGCCCAAATCCTTTTGCAGCTGTTTGAGCAGGTTCAGAATCTGCGCCTGAATGGAAACGTCCAGCGCGGAAACAGGCTCGTCGCAGACAATGATTTTAGGATTCATAGCCAAAGCACGGGCAATGCCGATACGCTGACGGCGGCCGCCGTCCAACTCATGCGGATATACATTGGCATAGCGCTCTGCCAAGCCAACGGTACGCATCAGCTCCAAGGTACGTTCTTCAATCGCTTCCCTGCCTTTAATCAGCTTATGCTCGATAATCGGCTCGCTGATAAGCTGCATAACGGTTTCACGCGGGTCCAGAGAGGAGAACGGATCCTGGAACACCATCTGCATTTTTTGGCGCAGCGGACGCATTTCCTTACGGCTCAGCTTGGTGATATCGTTGCCTTGGAAGATGATTTTGCCGCTGGTGGGCTCAATCAGCTTCAGAATACAACGGCCGGTGGTGGATTTACCGCAGCCGGATTCGCCTACGATACCCAGAGTTTTGCCTTCCTCCAGAGTAAAGCTTACACCGTCGACAGCGTGCAGCTGACCTGCAGCGGTATTAAAATATTTGGACAGATTGTCAATAACTAACAGCGGAGCATTACTCATTTTTGGTTCCTCCTTAAAGCAAATCCGGGTCTGGAATAAGCGTGGCAGGCTACAAAATGAGTTTTGCTGCCATCTACGGAATGCAGCTCAGGCACGGAGGCAGAGCATGCTTCGGTAGCATAGGGACAACGCGGAGCGAAGGTGCATCCGGGCGGCAAATCCGCCGGGTCGGGCATCAGGCCTTTGATAGGCTCCAGCATTTCGCCCTGCTCCTTCAGGTTAGGCAGGCTGTTGAACAGGCCCTCGGTGTAGGGATGGCGCATATTGTTGAATACATCGTCAACAGTGCCCTTCTCTACAATACGGCCGGCATACATAACTGCCATATCGTCGCAGACCTCGGCAACGATACCCAGACTGTGCGTAATCATCAGCATGGACATGTCGCGGTTGTTGATGAGGTCCTTCATCAGCTCCAATACCTGCGCCTGAATGGTTACATCCAGTGCGGTGGTCGGTTCATCGGCAATCAGCAGCTTGGGGCTGCAGGCCAGCGCGATAGCAATAACTACACGCTGCTTCATACCGCCGGAGAACTGATGCGGATAGTCGTTGGCTCTTGCCTCGGCAATACCAACGAGCTTCAGCATATCCTTAGCCTTTTCCAGAGATTGCTCCGGAGTAAGGTTCTGGTGCAGCTCCAGACTTTCGGCAATCTGCTCGCCTACGGTCATAACAGGGTTCAGAGCGGTCATCGGGTCCTGGAAAATCATTGCCACGTCGTTACCGCGCATTTCCTCCAGCTCACGCTCGCTCATTTCGAGTACGTTTTTGCCTTCGAGCTTAATCGTACCGCTTTTGATAACTCCCGGCGGATCCGGAACAAGGTTCATGATAGACAGTGCGGTAGTAGTTTTGCCCGCACCGGTTTCGCCTACAAGGCCCAAAGTACGTTTTTTGCCGATTGCGATGTCAATGCCGTTGACTGCATGCACATCGCTGTCTTCTGTTTCATAATGGACCACAAGGTCCTTAATATCTAATACTAAATCCATAATGCAGCCCCCTTATTTCTTCAGCTTAGGATCCAGCGCATCGCGCAGGCCATCGCCCAACAGGTTCAAGGCTAATACGGTAAACATAATAGCTAAACCGGGAATAACACAAATGTAGCTGGCATCACGAATATGACCTCTGCCACCGGAAAGCAGCGCGCCCCATTCGGGAGCAGGCGCCGGTACGCCGATACCCAAGAAGCTCAGGGAGGAAGCGGAAATAATGGTGGTACCGATCAGCAGAGTAGTTTGTACGATAATCGGAGACAGGCAGTTCGGCAGAATATGTCTGAGAATAATCTTCCAGGTGGGCAGGCCCATCGCATAGGAGGATTCAACATATTCCAAATCGCGCACTGTCATAACGGAAGCACGCACGATACGCGCATAGTTGGTTGCGCAGGAAATTGCCAGAGCAATAATCAGGTTGATAGTGCTGGTGCCCAGCAGAGATACGATTACTACTGCCTTCAGAATGTTAGGAATGGAGTAGAAAATATCAATACCGCGCATGATGATATCATCGGCCTTGCCGCCGTAGAAGCCGGCAATAGAGCCTAAAATAGTACCTACAATCAAGCCGAAGCCTACGGAACCGATACCGATAGCCATGGAATAGCGTGCGCCGTACATAACACGTGCAAACAGGTCACGGCCGTATTCATCGGTGCCGAACCAGTGCTCCCCGCTGGGAGGCTGCAGCTTAATAGCCAGGTTCTGACCGATAACGTCGGTTTCATAATCAAAAACAAAAGGACTAACCAGCGCGATGATGCACAGCAGTACCAAAAAGGCCATGCCGATTACAGCGCCCTTATTTTTCAGCAGACGATGCCAGGTTTCCTGGAACATGGTGCGTCTTTTAGCTTTTTTCTTTGCAGCCATCTTCCTCACCCCTTCTTGCTGTACTGTGCCTTGATACGCGGATCAAAGAATGCGTATACCAGATCGACAACCAGGTTAATCAGGCACATCAAAATAGAACACAGAATAATAGAACCTGTTACCATCGGAATATCGCGTCTGGTGATGGATTCGTATACCAAGCGGCCGATACCGGGCCAGCTGAATACGGTTTCAGCCAGTACGGAGCCGGTGATAACCAGGGACATTTGCAGACCGATTGCAGTGATAATAGGAATCAGTGCATTTTTCAGACCATGCTTGTAGATTACACGATGCTCACTGCAGCCTTTGGCACGCGCGGTGGTCATATAATCCTGACGCATAACGTCCAGCATGGAGGAACGGGTAATACGGGTAATCAAAGCTGCGAGGCCAAAGCCAACTGTTACAGCAGGCAGGACCAGGCTCTTCCAGCCGAAGTTGCCGCCGGTCGGGAATAATCTAAGATGCAGAGCAAAGATAATGATCAGCATCAGGCCCAGCCAGAAGTTAGGCATAGAGGTACCGAACAGTGCGAAAATCATGCCTGCGGTATCCTTCCAGGTGTTCTGGTGGATAGCGGTGTAGATACCCAGAGGAATGGATACCAAAGTAGCAATAATAACAGCAGCGCCGCCCAGATACAGGGTGTTCGGCAAATATTGGAAGAAGGTATGGAATACGTCCTTGTTGGTTACATAGGATTTGCCCATATCACCTACAAACATACCTTTCATATAGTTAAAATATTGCAGCAGGAAAGGCTGGTCCAAACCAAGCTCATGGCGGATCTGATCAATCATTTCCTTCGAAGCGCCGTCGCCGGCAATCATCATTGCGGGGTCGCCCTCAGTAAGACTCATAGCCCAGTAAATCAGAAAAGAGGTTACTAAAATTACCGGAATCAAACTGAGGAGTCTGTTGACAACATATTTAAGCATTCAACAAAGCTCCTTTCCGTAGAACTCAAATAAAAAGGTGCTATGATAAAACAAGAGAGGACTACGCCTCCCTTGTTTTACGCCTTTGTAAATTTTTCAGCAAAATTATTTAGCGATATAAGCATGACGCCAATCGTGGTTGCCGCCGCCGTAGAAATATTGACCTTTCAGGTCTTTATTGTAGGCAACTACCAGGTTAGCAATGTACAGAGGAACCTGCGGGCATTCGTCAACCAGGTATTTTTGCAGCTCAACGCCGGCTTCCATACGTTTGTTCTGATCCTTCAGAGTTGCAACATCATCAATCAGCTTGTCAGCCTTCGGATCGGAGAAGTGATGATAGTTGGAGCCGGAACCGGTGTAGAACAGGTCGCGATATACAAAGTCAACCTTGGAGTCTTCGTTCCAACGCCACAGGAACAGGCTTTGTTTGCCGTCCTTGCAGGCAGCCTTCAGAGCAGCTTGCTCCATCGGAACCAGATCTACGGTAATACCGATTTGTGCCAGGTTAGCTTGGATAACAGTTGCAATCTGCTCGTAGGGAGCGCCGGTTGCATAGGTCAGAGTGGTTTTGATAGGACCGGTTACGCCGGATTCCTTCATCAGCTGTTTAGCACGCTCCAGGTTGTAGTCATAGCCGGGCATTTCATCATAGAAGCCCCACAGACCACGGTTCAGAATGGTTTTTTGCAGAGTGCCTTTGCCATTCAGAGCAGCGTCCAGAACGGATTTCTTGTCGATTGCGCAAGCTACAGCCTGACGCAGTTTTTGGTTATCCCACGGTTTCTTTTCAACATTGAATGCGAAGTAGAACAGACGGGTACCGGGTTGTTCGTAAACAGTGATATTCTTGTCATCCTTCAAGAATTTCAGATCGCTGATAGGCGGATTTACGCATACATCGATTTCGCCGGCCTGCAGAGCCATTACACGAGCAGAAGCTTCAATCATCGGACGGAATTCGATAATATCGGATACGCCTGGAGCAAAGTTTTCGGTTGCAGGCAGGTTGTTGCCCCAATAATCCTTAACCTTGGTCAGACGGCAGTATTCGCCTTGAACCCATTTGTCATATTTGTAAGGGCCGGTGCCGATAAGCCACGGCTCTTTTACGCCATCATCATAAGCCTTTTTAGATTGGATGGACAGAGGAACGGAGGACAGAGATTGAATGAACTCGTTGTTATAGGAGCTGATTTCGATTTCAATCTGATATTTGTCTTTAACGGTAGATTTTACATAGCCTGCCAGAGCGGATTTGATAACGTTTTTCATTGCCATATCCAGGGTGAATTTAACGTCATCTGCAGTCATCGGAGTCTTTTTACCGTCGTTGAAGTATACGTCCTTACGCAGGTTCATGATGATATGGGTATCATCTACGAACTTCCAGTCGGTAGCCAGACCGGGGCCGAAACGCTCCTTGCCTTGAGAGCCGTTATTGAAGAATACCAGAGTCTGGTGAGTGTTCTTCAGAATAACGTTGTTGGCAGCGTCCTGTTGTTTTTGCAGGTTAAGGTTGTTGATATCGGCATCGGTACCGATAACCAGCTTCTCCTTGTGTGCAGTACTGCCTTTGTCAGCTTTGTCATCGCCGCCGCAGCCTGCAACAGCCATAGCAAGAATCATCAAAGCTGCCATGATGAGCACTAATAATTTTTTCATAATGCACCTTCCTTTCAAAATTGCATTTTATGACTACTTCCATTGTACACTATGAAAGAACTTTATGCAAGACACAATTTTGTCAATAGTTCTACACTTTTAGTTCATCGTTTAAATTTCTCTGCCCTAAAATGCTTTTACAATAATAAATGCGCAGCCAAACTGCGACTGCGCATTATAAAACACTGTTCTTATATGAAGGACTGCTCTTACATCATCTTCAAAAACCTGTCATACATAGCCAAAAATCCCTGCATAAAGCTCTTGGCCTTTGCCAGGTCCTCTGCATCCGGATGGCTGGCAGCCGCAGCCCAACGGGCTTCGCTCTCGGGACTGGGGCTGTGCGGGCTGCCTGCCGGCATCTTGCGCATCATGGCAATCAGTGCCGGGTCAATCGCACCGCGGATAGATAAAGTACCCAGTACCTTGCAGTCCTTGTTCATCAGTACACCTGCATTTACCAAGGAGCTTACAGCGTGGTCGCTCGCCGGGTCTGCGCCCAAGGTTTGGAACAGCACTACCTTTTTGCCGTGCAAATTCTCCAAATATTTTTTCATCTTCGCATTCGGTGCGCCCTTGTCAACCCAGTAGCCTGCTACAACAACAGCGAAGTCATCCGCAGCCGGAGCAGCATCAACCTGCGCCAGCACGCAACGTTCGCCTGCAGCCTCAGCCAGAGCCTTGGCAACCTTTTCCGTATTACCGGTTTTGCTGTCATAAACGATTAAAATGTCCTGCATAGTCGTACACTCCTTTTATTTCATATTCTTCATAATGCCCATCATCTTCTGGCCGGCCTGCTCCATCAGTCCCGGTTTGCCGTAAAGTGCGCATTCCGCAGCTGTCAGCAGCACTCTGTCCATCTGACGATAGTAATATTTGCCCTTCGCCGTAAAGAAATACTTGCCATCCACTGCATAAAGCAGGTCCAAAAGCTCCCACTGCTCCAACAGCGGTGCAAGCAGGCTTTCCCAATCCGCATCGCTATACTGCTTCAGCAAAGCAAAATCAAACCTGCCGGAATCACACTGTCCGGACAGCTTTTCGAGGAGCAGATAATTTTCGTTATGCTTGCCCATGCCCATAACAGCGTACTGCCCGGACGTAGCCTTTTTTACATAGTCGCTTCGGTCCATAGTCTTCATGTAATTGTACATTCCCATGTGACCGCCGCAGGCCGCACCGCAGGTAATGATGTTCGCACCGCTCTTCACCAGCGTGTTGTAGCCGCTGCGTTCATCCTCGCGCATTGCCCAATGGCAGCAGCTCAGCGCCTTGGCGCCCTGCTCTGCGAGCAGCGCATCGGCAGCGACGAACATTTCCGCCAGCATTCTGTCGTTATATTCATATTTGATGTTGCCTTTGGCAATCGCCTGACCTAAGGGAGATTTCGGCATAATCTGCAGCTTGTACAAATCCATGCCGCTCACGCCGCAGGCCAGCGCCGTTCTGATATCGTTCAGCAGCATTGCCTGCGTTTGGCCGTTCAAGCCATAAATCAGGTCGATGATGACCTTTACGTCTTTAGCCGCAACCTCTTCGAGCTTGGCCGTTACCTCTTCCTTGGCATTAAGCCTGCCTAAGGAGCGGCGCAAATGCGTATCAAAGGCCTGCACGCCGAAGCTGAAGCGGTTCACGCCGCCGGCGATGCAGGCATCCAGCTTCTCCGCAGACAAATCATAAATACTGCTTTCAAAGGTTACCTCACAATCATCCGCCAGACTGGCAGCACTATGAATTTTGTTCAGCAGCGCACTGATTTGCGCAGGATTCAGCACGGACGGCGTACCGCCGCCAAAGAATACCGCTTCCGGTCTTTGCTTGGCAAAAACGCCCTGCTGCTGCAGAAAATCCAGCTCCGCCAACAGCGCCCGCACATATTCCTCAACCTGCTCCACCTCAAAGGGATTGCGATAAAAGCTGCAGTAGGAGCAGCGCAGATTGCAGAACGGAATATGCAGATACAGCGCCGTAGGCTGCGCAGGCTGCAAAGCAAACTCCTGCAGCATCGTCCCCGCCATCATCCCCGGCAACGGTTTGGTCTTGCGCGGAACATAGGTCAGATCTTTGAAACTTGCTTCCACAGCAGTTGCCCCCGGCTGGCCTACAAGAGCCTTATAATCATCGCGCTCATAAAACGCCTGAATATTTTTTGCGTAATCAGTCATCAGCCTACTCCTTTACTGCATCAGGATACATTTTGGCTGCCATGTAGCGTACTGCCTTAGGATATTCCAACCCCGGATTGAGCAGGAACAAATCGTCCGGCAGGAAAAATACCTGCTTATTTTTTACCGCATCGATAGAATTCCATGCCGGGTTGCTCATAATCTCCAGCTTAGGATTGCCCTCACTATCTCTGGGCGCACCCATAGAGGTGATAAAAATTACCTGCGGATTTTTCTCCAGCAAATCCTCTAAGCTATAGGGAGCCTTGTCAGGCTGAGTTCCCATCGGTCCGCTGACAGGCTTGGTTTCGCCCTGTACTACGTTGCGTAATTTAAGCATTTTGGCACAGCAGCCGGCAATACTGGTTTCCTTTTCCATAGTAATACCCATGCTGGTGGTGTGCAGAATCGCTACGCTACGCTCGCTTTTAGGCAGCTTGCTTACTGTAGCATTGATATTCTTATCGAGATTTGCCACAACTTTCTGTGCCTTGTCATCCTTGCGCATTATTTTGCCAATGGTGAGCATGCTGTGCTTAACATCCTCATAGGATTTAAGATTCAGCACAACAACTGGAATATTGTTGGATTCCAATGTATGCAGATAACGCTCGTGCATGCCCTTGTAAGCAATTACCAGATCAGGCTTCAGCTCCACAATTTTTTCTACATTGATATTAAAGATAAAGCCTACCTCGGCAGCATCCTTAGCAAAAGCGGGCACCTTGCCTACCTGTGTTTTGGCACGGCCGACAACCTTGCCGTCTACAGCCTGCACCAGCTCTAAAAAAGACGGTGACAGAACAACAATTCTTTCAGGAACCTTTTTCAAGGTAACAATACGCTGGTTATCATCGGTGATTTTTACTGCGGAGCCTGAACCGGAGTTTCCAGTTAGCGGTGTGCAACCGCTTATACATAAGCATAGCATAAGAACCGTTAAAATGAAACTGAAAATTTTTCGCATAATACTTCCTCTTAGGCAAACAAAGCAGGCCATCGGGCCTGCTTTATTTGTTCTTTTACTTTACCGCTATGTTTAGAATTTATATTCCATACCAACTCTGTACAAGCGACCAAGGTTGCCGTCAGAATACGGACCAAAGTTCTGGTGATTGCTGATGTTGTCAACGCCCAGATAAATCTTGGTATCCTTGTTGAGATGTCTGGAGGCCATGATATTGGCAATGGTGAAGTCCTTGGTTTCGTAAACGAAGTTACCCATGGTGCTCTTATCGCCATTATTGAAGTAGTAGCCGATGTTAGATACAAGGTCAAAGCTCAGGTCCCAAGCATAAATATTTTCCGGCTGATAGGAAACCCCGAAGGTTACCTGATGCTTAGCTCTATCTTTCAGACGGGTTCCATTAGTTTTATCTTTAGCATCCAGGAAGGTGTAACCGGCATTCAGATAAATATTCTTGCCAAGTCTGTGAGAACCGTACAGCTCTACGCCCTGCAGAGTTGCTTCCGGAATATTTTCATAAGCCATAATCATATCGCCTTTAACGCCGGGATACAAATCCGGATCATCATCGGTCAGCTTACCGGTCCAATAGGTGCTGATCAAATCTTTAACTTCATTTCTGAATACTCCCAGATGGACGGTAGATCTGTCGCCCCAGTCCTTTTCAACAGATAATTCATAGCTTAAGGATTTTTCCGGTTTCAGATCAGGGTTACCAACATAGAATTGGCCTTTACCACCCGGATTTGCAGCATACATTTCCCAGAAAATGTACAAGTCATTTACAGTCGGAGTTTTATAGCCCTGACCAACTACAGCCTTAATACGAACGTCATCAGCAGCATTGTAGGTTGCAGCCAGGTTGCTGGTCAGCTTGTTGCTGAACTGATCACTGTGGTCAAAACGTACGGAAGGAATAATCAGCCATTTATCATCAGGTCTGAATTCATCCTGAACGTATGCTGCCAGATAGTTGATAGATGCCTTGTCATAAGCATCATGAGCATTACCGTCTGCCAAAGATGTATTCGGTTTCTTTAAGCGGGTGCCTTCGCTCTGATCCTTACGATATTCAAAGCCTGCGGTCAGCTTGTTCTTATCGCTCAGATTGAAGGTGTCCTTGCCTTCAATAACGCTCAGAGTACGTTTAACAGTATCAATCTTCGGATCCTGCAGAGTCCACTTGCCGGGCTTGCCCATCATGGTCATGCGGGTATTATTCTGGTTCATGTAATGCTTATCGAATACTGATTTATAAGCTCGGAACATCCAGTCCTGCTTATCATCGGAGCCCTTATAAGTAATAGCATAGTCAGTACGCTTATTATCGTTATAAATCGTCTGTACTTTGTCCTGCCATACCTTGCCTGGCATCATAACCGTTCTGCTGGTAGAAGATTTTTGATTATCTTCTTTAATTTTGCTGAAATCTACGCTTAATTCATTGCCATTATCGAACTTATAGCCCACATTCAAAGAAAGCGGCTGCTGCTTGCCATAAAAGTTCATGGAATCTCCGCTGCCTTTGGGATCCAAATACGGTCTGTTTTTATTCAGGCCGGCGTTGATTTTATAGGAATAGTTGCCTTCAGCGCCTTGCAGATACAGGTTTCCTTTATAGCCTGCGCCCTTGCCGTCCTCATACCAGCCATATTCATAGTTAATGTCAGCAGTTGTCTTATCCGGAGTTTTGGTAATAACGTTAATTACACCACCCATAGCATCACTGCCATACATTGCACCCGCAGGTCCGCGGATGATTTCTACTCTTTCAACATCCTCCATACGAATACGGTCTACGTCCCAAGCATTGGCAGAGTTGTAAGCTGCCTCACCGCCTAAACGCTTGCCGTCAACCATAATCAGTACGTGACGGGATTCACTGCCGCGGATGCTGACATTACTGCGTCCCTGGAAATCATTAAATACATTAACGCCCAAAGCGCCCTTTAAAGCATCATGCAAGGTTTTAGCCTGTGTCTGCTCCAGCTTTTTGCTGTCAACAATCTCTACGGTCGAAGGGGTTTCCTTAACGGTCATTGCCGTTCTGGTTGCGGTAACAACCATGGTGTCCAAGGAAAATTCCTGTAAATTCTCCTCAGCAGCAAATGCAGTCCCCCCCCACAGTACACTACCGGTCAACAGGGTTGTCAGGACTAACTTGGATAGTTCTTTTTTCTGCATACTCATACCACTCCTTAAAATATATACCAATCACAGCTATGACAGATTAAAATTCGGCAAAGTCCGCCATAGCCAAAACCAGTCATTTTCACATATGTTTATTCAGACATATGTGTTTTTATATTTCCATCCGTTTTCGGAATCAATACTGTTTACAAGTATATCATCTAACTACTTATGAGTCAAGAAAAGTTTGAAAACTATTAAAATTTATTTTTACGTGAATTTTTTTAAAGCTAATAGGAAATTCTACATGATACGAAGCAGAATGTTTTATATTCCATTTCCCTGTTGCAGACACACAAAAAAGACTCCCAATTTCTTGGAAGTCTTGAATTGCAGTTGGTGGCGGCGCACGGATTTGAACCGCGGACACTGCGGGTATGAACCGCATGCTCTAGCCAACTGAGCTACGCCGCCATTTGGAGCTGATGACCAGGATTGAACTGGTGACCTTATCCTTACCAAGGATACGCTCTGCCGACTGAGCTACATCAGCAATATTTAGTTGGTTGCGGGGGGCGGACTTGAACCACCGACCTTCGGGTTATGAGCCCGACGAGCTACCAACTGCTCCACCCCGCGATGTTAAGTTGGTGGATGGGGTTGGATTCGAACCAACGAAGCGAAACGCGGCAGATTTACAGTCTGCTCCCTTTAACCACTCGGGAACCCATCCATAGGCAACATAGATATTATATTACAGCGAGATACTTTTGTCAAGCAAAAAATAAAAATTTATTTAAGTTTCTGACGCAGCGCCTCAAACATAACTATACCGGCAGCCATAGCCACGTTCAGCGATTCCGCACGTCCTTGCATAGGGATAAAGACGCGCTTGTCTGCTGCCGCCAGCAAAGCAGGACTCACGCCGTTGGCCTCGTTGCCCATAACAAAAGCCAGACGTCCCTGCAAATCAGCCTTGTACAAATTATCCGCGCCGTCCAGGCAGGTAACCAGCAGCTCATATCCTGCCTTACGTGCTGCCTGCACCAACAGCTCCTCGCTCAAACCGCTCAGCACCGGCAGGTGGAACAGCGAGCCCATGGAAGCACGCACTGTTTTCGGCGCATAAATATCAGCGCATCCCTGCAAAAGCAGCAAGCCGCCTACACCGGCCGCATCCGCAGTACGCAGCATGGTGCCGATATTTCCCGGATCTGTTACACGGTCCAGAACAAGCAGCATTTTGCCGGATGCCAGAAAATCATCCAGACGCTTGCTGCGCATTTCACATACGGCAATAATGCCCTGCGGCGTTTCGGTATCGGCAATTTTTTTCAGCACCTTGTCGCTCACGCAGACGAGCTTAATCTGCTTGGCCGCAGCCTCTTCCAGCACGGCGCGGGTGCGGTCATCCTCAATCGCAGTATAAAAAATGCTCTGCACGGCGCCGTAACGCACTGCCTCTTCCACAGTACGCAGGCCTTCCGCCAAGAACAGGCCCTGCTGCTGACGATATTTCTTCTGCTTCAGCTCCGCTGCAGCCTTCACCATTGGGTTTTGCAATCCGGTAAGTTCCATCTTGTTTCTCCTCTATACGTAGTCACATTACTTTTCTACTATTATACTAATATATTTAAGCCAACGTCAATCAGCCGTTTATTATAATGAAAAAAGCTGTAAAAAGAACGACGCTGGTAATAATCGTCAATGAATTGAACAGGCTGGCCAGCTGTACATTAGCTCCCAGCTTCTCCACAAAAATCGGGCCGATAATCGTGCAGGGTGCCATAAACGCCAGCGCAATCACATAATTTATCTCCTGCTTGAAAGGCGCCAGATAAATAAAAGCAGCAGCGCACAAGAGCGATATTGCATAACGCACGCTGAACAGCTCCTTGACATAGCCCATTGCCTTCTTATCCAGCTTGATTTCAAACATCATACCAATCATCAGCATACTTAAAAACGGATTGCCTGTGCCCACAATCTCTGTAAACGTATACACGCTCTTAGGGAAGTGGAATCCTGCCAGCGACAGCACCAACATACTGATATAAACAACAAACGGCACCGAATGCAGCAGCTTTTGCACAATATTCTTCATGCTGAATTTGTCCTTGCGTCCGTCCGCATAACCGATGCAGGAGGCCGTCAGCGCGTAGGTCATACCTGTACACATAATGGAATTGCCCACGTCGAACATACACAGACCGACTACGGCAAAGGGCGTTAAAAAGGCCTGCGCAAACGGCAGCGTAAAGCAGCCTATATTATAGCCGGCGAGGCTGAAGATATAGAAAATCTTGGTGGCTGGCGTATCACCGCGCGTCAGCATCAAGGATACAAACAGCATCATTAGATTACCGCATAAGCCTAAAACTACGGCAGCAATCAGGGAAAAATCCATCTCAAAATGTGCAAAGCTGTTGATTACGGCACAGGGCAGCGTAATATTCAAAACAATTTTGCTTACGACCTGATAATCGGTCGGTGAAAAAAAGCCGCGACGTTTGCAGATATAGCCTATAAGTATGATGAGCACAAAGGCCAAGGCTTTACTTAAAACTACTAACATAAAACTAAACCCCTCACAAATTATTAAAAAAGCCTGCTCCCATGCATGCACAGGAGCAGGCTCAGACCAGCGCCTACGCACCAGTCAGTATTTACTTTTCTCTTACAGAGCAGCTTTAGCAGCTTCTACCAGCTTAGCGAAAGCAGCAGAGTCATAGATAGCCATGTCAGCCATAACTTTGCGGTTCATTTCGATGCCAGCTTTGGTCAGGCCGCAGATGAAACGGCTGTAGCTCAGGCCGTTAGCACGGGTAGCAGCGTTGATACGAGCGATCCACAGACGACGGAACTCGCGTTTTTTAGCGCGACGGTCACGACGAGCATAGGACAGAGCTTTCATTACCAGCTCGTTAGCTTTTTTGAATTGTTTGCTGCGGGAACCATAGTAACCTTTAGCCAGTTTCAGAATGTGTTTATGACGACGATGAGCGGTTACGCCCACTTTAACTCTTGCCATTGTTAGTATCCTCCTTTAAATCTCTTAATTATGCGTACGGGAGCATTTTTGCTACATGCTCTTTGTCAGTCTTGTGCACCAGAGCTGCTTTACGCAGGTTTCTCTTACGTGCAGGAGATTTATGTTCGAGAATGTGGCTCTTGAAGTTTTTAAAATGTTTGAATTCACCAGAAGCGGTTTTTTTGAAGCGCTTTGCAGCAGCTCTACGGGTTTTCATTTTCGGCATTGTGATTTCCTCCTCTATTATTTAGCAGGTTTTGGCGCAACAATCATAATCATGTTTTTGCCTTCTAATTTTGGAACTCTTTCTACGACGGCAATTTCTTTCAACTGCTGTGCCATACGATTCAGCAGCACCTCGCCAAGCTCAGGATGAGACAGTTCGCGACCGCGGAACATAATGGTAACTTTTACCTTATCGCCATCTTCCAGGAACCGTACTGCATTCTTATACTTAACATTGAAGTCGTGGTCCTCAATACCGGGACGCAGCTTAACTTCTTTAATGTCGAAGGTCTTTTGTTTCTTACGAGCTTCTTTTTCGCGTTTTTGCTGCTCGTAACGATACTTGCCATAATCCATAATCCGGCACACAGGCGGTTTTGCTGTCGGAGCAATTTCGACTAAGTCCAGATGATTTTCTAATGCAAGCTTCAGAGCGTCACGGCTGGACATAATGCCAAGCTGTTCGCCCCCATTGGCAATAACACGCACTTCACGCGCACGAATTTCTTCGTTAATACGCAAGCTTTCCTTACTTATAACAATTCACCTCCATGAACATCAGATAAGCAATTACTGCTTATAAAATCTGTAACATATCAGATATAAGCAAAACAAAAAAGCGGGCAGAACAAATTCCACCCGCATGAATATCATATCCAACCCTGTCGAGCGCTTGCCGCAAGGTGAGAAGCGAGTGGCTTCTGCTTTGTTACTAGAATATGATAACACATAGCCCGAAAACTGTCAAGCTATTTACAGTTTTTATTTAAAAAGATTTTTGATTTTATTGAAGAAGCTCTTTTCCTCGGGACTGATATTATCCTTGCTGATTTCGCCGAAGCTGCGTAGTGCATCCTTCTGCTTTTCGTTCAGCTTAGTCGGCACAACTACCTTAATGCGAACCAGCTGATCACCGCGCTGACCGCCGCGCAGGCTGGGAATACCCTTCCCCTTCAGGCGCAGCACCTTACCGGGCTGAGTGCCTTCAGGAACCTTCATGGTTACCTGACCATCCAGCGTAGGAACCTTGATCTCAGCGCCCAGGGTTGCCTGTACGATATTGACAGGTACCTCGCACAGAACAGTAGTGCCGTCACGTTCAAAGAACTTGTGTGGCTTCACGTACAGATATACGTAAAGATCACCGCTCTGACCGCCCTTAGCACCGGCCTCACCCTCGCCGCTTACACGCAGACGGGAGCCGTTATCTACACCTGCAGGAATTTTTACCTTCAGGCGTTTATTCTTCTTCACAGTACCCTTGCCGCGGCATTCCTTGCAGGGGTTGGAAATAATCTTGCCTTCGCCGTGGCACTTGGAGCACGGACGCTCATTTACCATCTGACCGAACATGGTGTTCTGGGTGAAGCGTACATAGCCGGAGCCGTGACATTCAGGACAGGTTTCAACCTTGGAGCCGGGTTCTGCACCGTCACCGTGGCAATGGTCGCAGGTTTCGTCGCGATACAGATTGATTTCCTTCTCTACGCCGAAAGCTGCTTCTTCAAAGGTAATTTCCATATCAAAGCGCAAATCCGCACCGCGCTGCGGGCCCGCTTCGCGGCCGCC
>ERZ791881.564-NODE-564-length-32640-cov-5.602516_pt1 | contig 32640 bp, 38 predicted proteins | sample MGYA00510161_ERZ791881 | MGnify/ENA primary metagenome ERZ791881 (study PRJEB30046, sample SAMN00792073) | human gut metagenome | study: EMG produced TPA metagenomics assembly of the A metagenome-wide association study of gut microbiota in type 2...
ATTCCGAGACCGATCACCTGTATATCTGGGTTCGTTTGATCACCCGGTTTCGGGATTACAACGTCTATGCTCACTATTACGATAAGTCGGCTGTTGAAGTCAAGCAGTGAGGCTGAGCTCCCACGGATCACCTTTCTTATGTGCTCTGGAGTCTGTCTAATAAACTGTCGGCTAGGTCAGCTGTAGCCGCAAACTTTTTTGAAGCCAGTTAGGCCGGGATTTCAGCACGATTTCTAAGCTCCAACGAAGATTAGGCACCGACATTATCGAAGTAATGCGGGGTTACGGCTACAAATTTGTTGTCCCTACCTCCTCCCCAAAATGAAGCAAGCGCACAACGGTTTTCTTCCGCTGTGCGCTTCTTTTATTCCTCGCGCCGGTAATGAGGTTCCGGTAAATAAGGCTCTTTCTGGTATTTGCAGTATTTCTCCGATATTTCGGCAGACCCCTCCAGGCTTTCCTCGCTGTAATCAATCGGCTCATCACAAACTGCGTCCAGCAAAATGCGCTCCAAATGCTCAAATTCTGAAAACTGATCCAGGGAGGCCATCACAAAAGAGTCGCGGACATAGCCGGCACTGGCAGCCATCAATTCCTGATCCATAAAGTATCCATGATGCTCCACAAAAAAGGTCATCATCATTACAACCGTTCGGGTATTGCCCTCCCGGAAAGGGTGCACCTGCCAGATCGGCGGAAAGAGGCTGATGAGCTGATGGACAAATTCTTCCCGGCTGATGCCATCCCAGCGAACATTTTCCAGCCGCCCAAAAGCCTCATTGAGATCTTCTTCTATCCTGTCATCGTTGCTGTACCAAACGCTTCGGCCTGCCAGTAGCTTCTCCCGTTTTTCAATATTGATAATGCGGTACTGGCCGGCCCACTCATAAATGTCGGCAAACAGGGTCCGATGGATCTCCCGCAGGCCATCCGGAGAAAAATCCTGAAAGCCCTGTTCGTACAGCAGCATCATATTTGCTCTGGATTGCTCGGCCTCGATGCGATCCAATGTTTTCTCATTTTTGATGCCCAGCTCGTTTTTCAGGACAGGCACATCTTCATACAGGTACGGGTCAGACACGGCTCTGGCGCTCCTGCTCCGCGATCCGGCGATGATGTGCCAGCAATGCCTGCTTCATCTGTTCGCCCGTCAGTTCGCCGCGGGCCCAGCTGGCAGATAGCGACCGTGCATAGCTGGAAATCGGTGCGCCTTCAATGGCGTTGATCGCGTCGGCCGTCTTGACTGCTGCAATTCGCTTCTTTACCAATGGACTCATAGCGCCTTCACCTCCTTGCTGATTTTAGTATAACACAAGGATGGCCCTGTTGCCAATAGGCCAGGTCAATGCGAACCTTGCTGGTTTTGAAAGCGGATTGCAAAGCCTTTAAGCCCACGAGAAAGACCCTGAGATAGCAATCTCAGGGTCTTTCTCATAAACTTAAATCCGGAACAGTTCAATCGCCCGCATCAGTGTGATGCACAGCTCCTGGTACAGATCCTCATCCAGTCTGCCGTTGATCACGGCATACTTGAGCAGCAAGGGGCGGTACATGAGCAAAATGCTTGTGACGGCCTCTTGGTCACCGCCCTTGGCTCGCCGCAGCATCTGTTCAAATGTCATATCCGTTCACCCCCTCGATGCTCTTCTTCAACTTCCGAATGGCCCGGTAATACACCGCGGCCGCACCCTTATACGACAATCCCAGCTGCACGCCGATCACATCGAATGGGCGCTTGTCCAGTACGCGGGCAAGGAACACATACCGTTCCCGCTCGTCTATCTGTTTCAAGGCATACAGGAGCGCACCGCTCTCAATGTTCTCCCAGAGGGGCAGCCGCTCCATCACTTCCTGCTCCAGCGTCTGGCTCACAGCGCAAAACACTTCCGTAAGTATCTCGTTTTCACCATATTTGCAAAGAGCTCTCAGATAGTCCCGCTGTGTGCGCCTAACCGCCTGGATTAAGTAACCCGTAAACTTGATTTTCAGTTCTTCCCTTGCTTGTCCATTATTTCGTTGCCACATGACCTTTTCCTCCAAATCATTCAAGAAGTCCAACAGGTTTCTTGAACTTTCGGAGGAGACCGGCATCGAACTAACGGGCGTGTGTGTTTGTTACATAAACAAACACAGCCAACCACACACCGCAAAAGTGAACGGTCGGCCGTGTAAAACACATAAAGAAGTCCGTCACGACTTCCGCCGCCCACAGGAGGAGGCTTGTCGCTCGATTTGCGATGTTCCCGCCTGCTCCTGTGAAAAGGGCGGCGGAAGAACCGTATTGTAAAGTAAGCTGTGTGTCGAAATGTAAGCAGATGGACGAACCTCTTTATGTGCATGATCCATCTTTCTCTCATGCACCTTTGGCTCCCTGCCATCTGAACCACACTTTGCACACGAGCCCGCAGCTATCAAGACTAGGTAGCGGGCCTGCCAACGATTTAGGTTCAGTATCGCTCTAAAAATATTGTCGTTTTTGTCGCCTGCAAAACAAAGGGGCGACCTTATTCATTTACGAATAAAGCCGCCCCCGATATCTTGAAATTTCCTCTGCTATTTCGATTCTTGGTTTTCATACTTATTTCCCCGTTTTCAAAAGTACGATTTCATGTTAAACCGTCTAAAACTCCATTTTTATGATAACTGGCAAATCTGACTGAATTCTGACCAAATCTCCATTTTCCCTTTTAATTGCAGCTTTTTACATAAAAGGAAAGTGCAGCCCCGCTGATAGAATAGACAAGTGCTACACTTTCTTTGGTTACTTCTTTTCTGCCAAAGTCTTTTTTAAGTGTTGAAAACTACTCTCGCTGATGACATGCTCGATCCGGCAGGCATCCCGCTCGGCAGTAATGGGGTCTACCCCGGCATTTATCAGCATTTCTGTAAAAAAACGATGCTTTTCATAGGTGACTTCGGCTACCTCCCGGCCCATATCAGTCAAACAAAGGAAGAAATCCCCGTCCATGGTGAGAAATCCACCCTCTTTCAAGGTAGCTACCGCGTGACACACGCTGGGCTTGGAGACTCCCATGTGCCGGGCCACATCTACAGAGCGCACCATGCCCTTTTCCTTTTGGAGTACCAGCACGGCCTCCAGATAGTCTTCGCCAGAGGCATGAAGTGATGTGCCGTGTTGCCGTTTCACTCTTTTCTTCACGCCAATCTCCAGCCTTCGGCCTGTTCCCGAATCTCAATAAACCGCCGGTACAAGCCGCCCTGGGCCATCAGTTCCGCATGAGTACCCCGCTGGGCGATACGGCCATCCTCCACCACCAGGATCTGATCCGCGTGCTGGATGGTAGCCAGCCGGTGGGCGATGGTGAGGATGGTTTTCCCCTTTGTCAAAGCGGACAGAGCCTGTTGGATCAGGTGTTCATTCTCCGGGTCTACGCTGGCGGTCGCTTCATCAAGGATGACGATAGGGGCGTCCTTCAAAATGGCCCGGGCGATGGAGATGCGCTGCTTCTCCCCGCCGGAGAGGGTGGAGCCGCCCTCTCCAACCACGGTGTCATAGCCGTTCGGCAGGGCCGAGATGAAGTCATGGCAGCACGCAGCTTTGGCGGCAGCGACCACCTGCTCATGGGTGGCATCCGGGCAGCCGAATTTGATATTGTTCTCCACACTGTCCTGGAAGAGATACACATTCTGAAAGACCATGGAAATATTTCGCAGCAGGCTTTCGCAGGTAAATTCTTTCACATCGTGTCCGCCCACCGACACGGCACCCCGGTCCGCGTCATAGAAGCGGGCTACCAAATTGCATATCGTGCTCTTGCCGGAGCCGGACGGCCCCACAATGGCGATAGTGGTCCCCTGGGGTGCGGTAAAGGTCACATCGTGGAGTACCTCGCGGCTCCCATACCCGAAAGATACATGGGAGAGGGACACATCGAACCGCTCCGGTGTGACCTCTTTCCCGCCCTTGTCAATGAAATCCGTATGTTCCAATTCCTCCAGCCGCTCCAGCACCGAGTCTGTCACCGACAGGATGTGGGCCGCGTCATTGATGGCCTCCACGCTGCCGAAAATGGTGAAGGAGAACAGGGCAATCATCAGGAAATACGGGAGCGGTAAAGTTCCCACCAAAGCCTGCTGGCCCGCGGTGAGCACCAGCCCCACGGATGCCGCCCGCAGAGCGAACAGATGCAGGCAGTTCCAGGGGACGAACCCAAACTCGTTTTTAATGCGGATGGCCTTATTATCCCGGCAGGCATCCCGGAATCGCTGAACGGAAACCCCGTCCTGCCCAAAGGACTTCACTACCGGCAGGCCGTGGATGTATTCGACGGTCGCGCCGGACAATGCCTCCTGAGCCCGGTGGCTCACAGGAGCGGTGCGGGCGCTCTGACGGCCAATGCCCCGCAGGGCAAAGGCGGACACCAGCACACCGATCAGCGCCACCAGCGCGGCAGGCGGGCAGAAAATCGCCACGCACAGCAGGATCACGGCTACCTGAATATAACCGTTTACCACTGCGTCCACCATTTTCATACTCTGGAGTTCCAGCGTGCTTAGTTCCGTGGTGAGTGCCGCCAAAATGTCCCCCAGATTGTTTTTGGCAAAGTACCCAAGGGACACTCGTTTCAGCACATCTCCCAGTTCCATCCGCTGCTCTGCCGCCCGTTCCGTTCCGATGCTCTCCTGAAGCCGGTTTTTCCAATAGGTGAAGAAAAACCGCAGCAGGATGAGAACGACGATGCCAGATAAGCACAGCCATGGGAGAGAGCCGGAAAGCTCATTCTCCCCCCAAGCGTTCCCAATCATCCGCCCCAGGGCCCAGGCCGCCAGCATCACCGGCCCCGCGGTACACCATGTTGCAAAAAACGAGCACACAAAGCCCAGAATCATTCGCTTTCGATAGTTCTTTGCCCATCCCATAATGCGTCCTACGCTGTGAAACATCTCAATTCCCCTCCTTTTTGCCGGATGTGACCGCCCAGTTTCGTGCCCCCACATGGGCTGTCCAAAGGGTCTGATACAGCGGGCAGCGGCCCAACAGTTCTTCCTGTGTACCACAGTCTGCAACACTCCCTTTCTCCAGCACCACGATCTGATCCGCGTTCTGGATGGTGGAGAGCCGGTGGGCGATGACCAGAAGCGTTTTCCCCCTGGAAACCGCCATAATGGAGCGTTGGATCTTGTCCTCATTCTCGGGATCGGTGAAGGCGGTCGCCTCGTCCAAAATCACAATGGGGGCGTCCTTCAAAATGGCGCGGGCGATGGCGATGCGCTGACGCTCCCCGCCGGAGAGCTGCTTGCCCGCGTCTCCGGCCGTCGTATCCCAGCCATGCTCCAGCCGGCCGATGAATTCTTCGCACTGGGCCGCCTGAGCAGCCGCCAGCACTTCCTCGTCCGAGGCCCCCGGACGCCCCAGCCGGATGTTCTCTTTCAGGGAACAGTCAAAGAGGAAGTTGTCCTGCGTGACGAAACTGATGGACTGGGAGAGTTGCTTCAGCGGGAGCTTGCGGATGTCCTGTCCGCCCAGGGTGATGGAGCCGCCCGTCACATCCCAAAACCGGGCGGTCAGCCGGGCGATGGTGGACTTGCCGCCGCCTGACGGCCCCACCAGGGCGGTGAATTTTCCCTGTGGGATGGTCAAGTTCAGATGCCGAAGCACCTCCTTGCCCTCCGTCCCGCCATAGGAAAAAGATACATCCCGCATCTGGATGCTGCTGCCTTCCAGATGGACATTCTGCTCCGCTTGCACAAGCTGGGGCAAATTCAGCAGTTCACGGGTGTCCTTTACTGCAAACTGCATACTTTTCATGGAGTTGATGAACGCGGTGGCGCTCATCAGGGGGGACACGATTCCCAGGGCCAGCATCAGGCAGAGCGTCACCTGGGCCGGGTCCAGTATCCCCGCCTGATAGAGCGCGACGCCCGCCGGCAGGGTCCCCAGCAGGGTGGTCGGCAAAATGGACAGGCACAGATTCATGGAAGCCCAGGTGCAGCGGAACCATCCCATGGTGAAATCCCGGAAGGAGGCCACCGCCTGGGCAAATTTCTGATAGGACCGCTCCCCCTGGCTGAACGCTTTCACCACCTGAATGCCCTCTACATATTCCACGATCACGCTGTTTACATGGGCGTTGGCCTCCATGTAGGCGGCGTAATTCTTGTTATAGGTCCGCATCCCGAAGGTCATGGGAATGAGCGCCACCGGGATGGTCACCAGCAGGGCAAGGCCCATCCGCCAGTCGATGGCGAACATGGCGATGACCACGACCAGAGGCAGCAGAAGATTGGAACTGAGTTCCGGGATCATGTGAGCCAGAGGCGGCTCCACATCTTCAATACGGTCCACGATGGTGCTTTTCATGGAGCCAATGGGCCGGCTTTCCACCTCGCCCAGCGGCGCCCCCATCAGCCGGTCCGCCACCTGAAGGCGCAGGCCCTCCAAAATCGTGTAGGCGGATACATGGGCCAGCATGGTGGACAGAGCATATCCCGCCACCTTGACGGCATAGCCGGCCAGACACACGCCGCACCAAAATACAATGCCCTCCCAGTCCGCCTGACGCTCCAGAAAGAGCCGGATGATCTGATAGACGCCGAGATACGGTACGAAGCCCCCAGCCACACTGAGAATCGCCAGTACCACAGACCCGGCCATCTTCCCCCGGCAGGGTGCGGCGAAGGAGAGCAGGATACCGAGCCAAGTTCGTTCCTTCATGTGCAATACTCCTCTCAAAGAAAAATCGTTGTAGTTTGCTTGCGCTAACTACAACGATTATAAGAAATTCTTCTTCCTCTGTCCGCTCCGTCCTGCCGGTCTGGTCCCGTTTGGACGGAAAAATTTATTGGCTTTCCCGCCGGTACTCCAGAGGCGTCTTGCCCTTGACTTCCTTGAATGCGGCGGCAAATTTGCTGGAGCTGTCATAACCTACCCGTCCGGCGATCTCTGCCACTCCCATTTGAGGCTCCTGTTGGAGCAGAAGCGCGGCCTGGTCCATGCGGAAATTACGCATATAGGTGTTGATGGGCTGCCCATAAATCGACTTGAAGCACTCCTTCAGCGCCGTAGCCGGGACAGAAAACCGTTCGGACAATTCCGCAATCGTATAGTGGCGTTCCAACTCCCCCGTCAATAACCGATGGATAGCCTTCACTTTTTCCACCTGGGATTTATAGAAATAAGGCTTTTCCGCATCCTTTGGCAGCTCCAGCGCGTCCAGATACAGGAGCAATTCCAGCACCTTGATGCGGAAATAAGGGAGCTTAATCTGCTCCGGCACCGCGTAGAGCTCCTGAAAAATGTGATCGATGGAGGGCGCCCCATGGAGCACCTTGGGATGGCGGCTGGAGCAGAATTTATTCTGGAGCCGGGCCAGATCCACCGGAAATTCCCGTATCCACTCCTTCAGCGATTGGGTGGCCTGGGGGAGCGCAAAGCCAACGGTGATCCCGTGATAGTGGGCAAGAGGGAAGGTAAAATGGCCCTGGTGCTCCAGCCGCCGGTCCAGCTTCAGGTCGCCCGCCTCCACATAGGAGTACGCATCCGGGCCGGCAGGGTACTCCATGCGCCCCTGGCGGCAGTAATCAATGCACAGCAGATCCTCCGTTGTACGGAACGCGGAATCATAGCTCTCCATATGGAAATCGTTGTACATCAGGGATACGCCGGGGAACAGGTCGTATTGTGTCATGATCCCCTCTCCGGTACCACTGTGAAACTGAAAGACCCGGCAGTTTCCACCCTCCACCAGTGGGACAGGGAATCCGTTGTCTGCCATTACTTGCTCCAGCATGAAATTTCTCCTTTTACAATCGCAGCATCCGGTCACAGGCTCTCTGCATGAATTCCTGGTCATGGGTGACCACCAGAACGATCCGCTCATGCCTTGCCAGACTGCGGATCACCCCAGACACCTCCACCATGCGGGCATAGTCCAAACCGCTGGTGGGCTCGTCAAAAATCAGCACTGGTTTCTCCGACAGCAGCGCCGTAGCCACTGCCAGCCTCTGCTTCTGCCCCCCGGAGAGAGACATCGGATGCCGCTCTCGAAACGGCAGCAGGTGGAGGCTGTCCAGCACCTCCGAAATCTGATCGTCAGATGCCTCCGGCGCGGACATCCGGCACTCTCCCCACACGCTGTCGGAGAACAGCTGATGGTTTACATCCTGCATGACACAGAAAGCCGACCGCTGGCGGCCTTTTCGATCCAGAGGCTTTCCGTTCAGCAGAATTTGTCCCGCTTGTTCTTTCAGCAGCCCGCAAAGGCAGCGGGAAAGGGTGGTCTTGCCCACGCCGTTGGGCCCGGTGATTGCCACCACCTCGCCGGGGCGGGCGGAAAAGGACAGATCCCGGAACACAGGTGCTTCCTTGCGGAAAGCACAGGTCAGCCACTCAATAGATAAACCTTCTTTGGTACCGGCCGATTCCACAGAGGGGAGCGTGCATACCGCCGGGGTCAGAGTACGCAGCCCCAGGGCCTCCCGCTCCGGGTCTGGCAGGCTGCGAAACTGCTCCCCGGTGAAGGTGCGCTCCAGCACCCCGCTCCGAAGATAAAACGCCCGGTCGATGAGATCAGTGAGAAAGTACAGGCGATGCTCCGCTACCACGATTGTGCAGCCCTGCCGCTTCAAAGCGGCGATCTGGTCGTGAAGGCGGGCAATGGCCTCCTGATCCAGATTGGCCGTCGGCTCGTCCAGCACATAGATTTCGGGGCCCATGGCATAGACGGAGCCAAAGGCCAGTTCGCTGTCGGTGTCCAGATTAAAAAACTGGGACTTTGGATTTTGAAACACAGAGCCTACCCGCTGGGCCAGTTCATACATGGGTGTTTCTCGCGGCGCAAGCCCGTTTACCATCACCCGTCCCTCCAGACGGCATCCGGGAGTAAAAGCCGGGATCAGGCCGTTGATCAGCTTCGTCACTGTGGTCTTTCCGCAGCCGGAGGTCCCGCACAGCAAGACGCACTCTCCGCGGGCAACAGTGGCGCTGACTTGGGAAAGCGTTTCCTGTTTTTCTCCATAGCCAAAGGAAACCTGTTCCAAACCTATCATCGTCACTCCCCCTTATTGTACCACAAATGAGCCTATCAGCAAGGCCAGGACCAACAGCATCCCCGTCAGGTCTGCCGGCATTAGACGCAGGGACACGGCGCTGGTCTTCCGGGCTGGATTTTCTATTCCTCGGGTCACGGCCGCCGCGGAGAGCTCCTCCGCCGTCTCCGTAGCGGACACCATGAGGGGCATTACCGTACACTCCAAGCGGCTGAGTCCCCGGATATTCCGCAGCTTCATCGCGTCCCGGATGTGGCCGATCTCCTCCCGGATAGCGGGGAAGTACCGCAGCGTCACGGATATAGCCACAATCAGCTTCTGGGGAATATGTAACTGCCGCAGCCCTACGATCAGGTAGCGCAGAGGGGTGCATTTCAACATCAGCGATCCGGTCATCAGGCAGGGGAACATCCGGCGGGTATAGGTGGCAAAGATAGTGAAGCTGGTGGCGATGATCATAGGCGACGCCGGCAGGATCACCTGTTGAAAGACCAGCAGGGCGCAATATCCAACAGTCCATTTGACTGCCATTGTAAATCTTCTGTGGACGATCATCAGTGCCAGCAGCAGAGCGACCAGCGCCAGTTCTACCCACAGAGTATGGTCGCTGAACGCGATGATATTGGCGGCGATCAGAATCCACAGTCCGGCTCTCGGGTCAAAGATCGATTTCTTTCCGTTCCCCATCTTACACCAGGCCAGCCTTTTCAAAGTGCTTGCGGAACATGGCGCGGGCAAGGATGCCGCCGATGACCGCTCCAACCACAGGGGCCAGGAACAGAACAATCAGCATCCCATTGGAGGAAAGGGCCGCCAGAGTATTCACATAGTCCGCCGGCATCCCCTGTTCTGTGATCTGCCGCAGGAAGTCCTCCCGCATCAGCCAGATCGGGAGCGGAGAGCCCACCATGCCCACAGAGAACAGCACAAAGGATACCAGGTTGCCGGCCATGCTCCGGTAGTGGGTGATGACACGGGTAATTTCAGCCAGGCCGCAGGCCAGAACGAAGGATACCAGGATCACAACGGTGAATTGCCCGGTGACATAGTAAATGAGGCCCGTGATGAGTCCCATCAACAGGACGGAGCCCACCTTCTGCACCTTGGCGCACATCATGAGATATGGAATGCCGGTAAACAGAGCGATAAAGCCCGGCATCAAGATCCACAGCAGCGGGTGCAGCCCGCCCAGAAGCATAAAGGCAAAGTTGATGACAAAGTAAATGGCGGAGAAAATCCCCACGGTAATGACATCCTTGCCGCTCATCCCGCGGCTCTTGGCTGGTTCAGACATAATGTTCTCTCCTTTTTTGGTTAGATTATGCTAACTTCATTCGTGAAAAATAGGACGCCGGGCGTCCATCTCACATGGTGTATTTTACCGAGGATTTCCCTGCCTGTCTATTCCGTTTAGACGACTTTATTCCGTTTGGTTGGAATTATTGATGTTTTCCTATCCGCACAAATCGAAAACGGCCCTTGCTATAAACAAAGGCCGTTTTCTTGTTCCCTTACTTTTCAAAGCGATAACCATATCCATGTACCGTTTGAATCGCATTGATATTTAGTTTCTTCCGTATCTTGTAGATCCGGCTGGTGACACTTTCGAGGCCGGAAGCAAAGTCATCAGACATCGCATATCGGTAAAGCTGTTCCCGGGTAAATGTCCAGCCGGGGTGCAAAGCCAGATAATATAAGATATTGAACTCCATCGTGGTCAATTCCACAGCTTGTTCATTTACATAGACCTTGCGTTCATTGGGGTCAATACGCAAATTCCCGTATTGCAGCACGGCCATCCCTGTCACCAGCCTCACCTCCTGCGGCTATTTCTTTTTGTCCATACTCTGCTTCAGATGCCGAAAACTGTTCTCGCTGATCATATGCTCCATGCGGCAGGCATCCTGTTCTGCTGTTTTTGGATCGACACCTGCCTCCGTCAACAAGCGGGTAAAGAAGCAGTGTTTCTCATAGGTCTGCTCGGCTACCTCCCGGCCTACATCGGTCAGGTGGAGGAAAAAGTCCCCGTCCATGGTGAGAAATCCGCCCTCTTTCAAGGTAGCTACCGCGTGACACACGCTTGGTTTAGATACCCTCATGTGCCGGGCCACATCTACAGACCGCACCATACCTTTTTCCTTTTGAAGCACCAATACGGCCTCCAGACAGTCCTCGCCTGACGCTGTAGCAGATTGTTTTTTCTCCATGTAGCCCTCCTTGAAAAATGCTATGCAAGCGTAACGGCATTCTCACAGCAGCGGTGCATCAGTTCCTGATCATGGGTAATCACAAGAATTGTTTTTCCGACTTCCGCTTCTGCACGGAGCACATCCGCGACAATCCCCATATTACCGCCGTCAAGCCCGCTGGTTGGCTCATCGAAAATAAGGATACTACGGTCCGACAAAATACCGCAGGCGATGGAGAGCCGCTGTTTCTGCCCGCCGGAAAGAGCGGCTGGGTGTGCGTCTTTGTACGCATACAAGCCCAGCTTTTTCAGCAATGTTCTGGCCCGCTCCAGCCGTTCAGGAGCGTAGTCTGAATGAAGCAGCAGTTCTTCCGTGACGCTGTTTGTAAAAAATTGCGTACCCGTATCGTTGGAGCTGTACCATATAGCTTTGCGGCGCTTTCCTGCCGCAAGGCGCTTCCCTCCGATTTGGATTTCTCCAGAACTTTGTTTCCAGAGTCCCGTCAGCACCATAGCCAAGCTGGTTTTCCCCGCACCATTTTTTCCAGTCAGTGCGGTGATTTGTCCGCTGTACAATGAAAAGTCCAGATTGGAAAAAATCCACTTTTTCTTCTTCCTGTAGGACAGATTCAATACCGAGAGCATAGGAGCCTGTTCCATTTGCATAGATACAGGCAATGTGCGCTTCCCTTCGGTAATCTCCCGCAGCCCATAGGCTTGGCGTTCTTCCCAGGTAAGCGTCTGCATCTGCGCCGCAGTCTTTTCCCACTGGACCGCACCATCGGAAATGTAGATATACCGGTCGGCAATCCCCTGAAGCCAAACCAGGCGGTGTTCAGCAATCACGAGCGTATTGCCCTCCGCCTTCAACTTCCGCAGGATTTCCGCAAGCTGTGCAGTCCCCTCATTGTCTAAATTTGCCGTTGGCTCGTCACAGACATAGATTCGGGGCTGCAGTGCGTAAACGGAAGCGATGGCCGCCCGCTGCTTCTCCCCGCTGGACAGAATATCCAGTGGTCGCTCCCGCAGCCGTTCCAGTCCAAGCGCAACAATGGCTTCATCGGTGCGCCGCCGTATTTCTTCTGTGGACATACCGCAGTTCTCGCAGGCAAAGGCAACCTCTCCCGCCAGTTCTGAGGAGAAAAACTGGCTTTTCGGGTCCTGAAACACGCTCCCTATTTCCTGTCCTATGCGCCAGCTTGGTATCGTGGTGAGTTCTGTTTCATCCAGCCGGATGCTTCCGGTCAGCTTCCCCGGATAATAGGCGGGAGCAAGGCCGTTGATCAGCCTGGTCAGTGTTGTTTTTCCGCCGCCGGATGGTCCTGTCAGCACAACACACTCCCCGTTGCGGATGGTGAGATCTATATTTTTTACACCTTCCTCACAGTGCGCATATTGAAAGGTCACATTCCGCAGACTTATCATATGCGAACACCTCCTACAGCGAGAAACACAGAGGTTGCGGCCATCCAAACGCCAAACCAAATATAGTCGGGCACTCCGAGTCTTTTCCCATAATAACTACCCCGCTTGCCCGGATACTCCGCGCCCCTGGCCACGGCGGAAACCGCCAGCTGGTCGGCAATTTGCAGGCATCGCAAAAGCAGGGGGACAAGCACATACTCACAGGATACCGCCGGATGGCTTACAAGCTGCGCCGGAGCCGTCAGCCCACGGTTGCGCATGGAGCGCCCCACGCTTTTTACTTCACTCCTCATGGTGGGAAAGAAGCGGAATACGACTAAGAGCCCAAGGATCACAGGCGTGGGCATATGAATGCGGGAGAAAAACGCCGCGAGCTCACCGGGGGGCGTGGTAATGAGATCCCACGCCGCAAGGAAAACCGGAGACAGGTTCCAGAGCATCAGTACATAGAATTCCGAGAAGATCGCCATATGAAATCCGTGGAAACGAATCAGATACAGGAGAACTGCCAACAGGAGATAAAACACTCCGAAGGAACGCAGAAACCGCCAATTTCGCTGAAACCCCAGGTATGCAAAGCCGAGCAGGGTCAAGGTACAGGTCAGTACAGCGTTGGAGGTCAGAGATACTCCAGCCATCACACAGAGCAGCGCCCATAATTTTGTCGGGACGGCAAGGTGGCTGCGCCGCATCAGAGTACGCCCGCCTTTTTGAAGTGCTTCTGAATCAATTTGCCGCCAATCATACTGCCGAGGAAGCCGCAGAAAACCGTAAAGAGAATGATCACCGCAAGCCATCCAGCGGAGGTATAGTAGTGGACAAAGGAATCAATGTAACTTTGCTCCATGCCGCTGGAGAGGGCGAAGGCTTCATAAGTATCCCAGAAGAACCAGATGGGCAAAAGATTGACTCCATTGTACAGAAGGCTTGAGATCGTCCATGCAGCCGTCATTTTCCCTTTCGACCCCCAGCCGTTTTTCCAGAGAATCGCCTCGCAGATGAGGCCGATGACGATATAATAGGGCAGCAGATACCAGTTGCCCATGAGCAGGAATACGCAGCCCAGAATCGTCATGTAGATCAAGGAAACAAAACGCTTACGAATCCGGCTGACCATCAGGAAATAAACCGGTGCGCAGAGCAGCATTGTGAAGCCCACCGACAGCACCATGCTGACAAAATCATTTACCATGCAGACCATGTTGACGACCAGTTGGATGACAATGAGCAGTACGGTCAGCAGCACCGTTGTGATCACATCCTTGACCGTCCATCTATTTGCCTGTTTCATTTTGAAGGCCCTCCTTTTTCTCGTTATAAAAGCAGAAATTGCATACCTTATCTCCTCCGCCGATGGTCTGATCCCTGCCCCATCGAACGCCGGGGATGTTCCCATACATTACATCATCACTTTCGCAGAAGATGGGCGCCAGCTCCGGCATACTGTATCGGTGAAACACATTGACATACAGGCAGGCGTGACAGTCCCATTCGATTGCATACGCATCATTCCGTTTCCACTCAAATACCCATCCTTTCGGGCCAAAGCTGTGTTTCGTGGAAATAGGGCACAGGATACGGAAAAGCGGAAAAAAGAAGGGCAGCCTTCCCAATCTTTGAAAAAAGTTCGCCATAGGCTGGGCAGCCTCCAATACCGCGGCACGAATTACCGCCAGGGAGGCAGATTGGGTATATCCATATCCCTGCAGACAGCGGTGGACTGCAACGGCCGGAAGAATGGAACTCCTGAGATGCCCGGCCAGCATTGGATCAGACAGATCGTTTTCTCTTAACAGTTTCCCATACTCCACAGCAATCGCCCTCCGCAGTTCCGGCGAAGGAATCGTCTCATACGCTGAGGCCAGTTTGCTCTTTTTCATCCATCTATCCGTGTCTTTGTCACCCATGCGTCTCACCCTCAAGCCGCCAGCCAATCGCCTGTTCCCGGATGTCTACAAAGCGGCGGTACAGGCCATCCTGTTTCATGAGTTCCCGGTGTGTTCCGCGTTGTACAATCCGGCCCTCATCCAACACAATAATCTGGTCCGCATTCCGAACGGTGGAGAGGCGATGGGCAATCATGATAATTGTCTTATCCTTCGTCAATGCCGAAATAGCTGACTGCAGTTCCCGTTCGTTTTCCGGGTCTACGCTGGCAGTCGCCTCGTCTAAAATAATGATGGGGGCATCTTTCAGGATGGCACGGGCGATGGAAATACGCTGCTTCTCACCCCCGGACAGGGATGCGCCGCCCTCGCCCACCTTAGTGCGGTAGCCCTCCGGCAACGCTGAAATAAAATCATGACAGCAGGCTTTTTGGGCGGCCGCCACGACCTGCTCATGGGAGGCATTGGGACACCCAAATCTGATATTGTTTTCTATCGTATCCTCAAAAAGATAGACTCGCTGGAAGACAATGGAGAAATTTTTCAGTAAGCTGTCGCAGGTATAATCCCTCACATCATGACCACCTAAACTGATTTTCCCTTCACGCACATCCCAGAAGCGCGCAATGAGACTGACGAGCGTGGTCTTTCCGGAGCCGGATGGCCCCACCACAGCGCAGGAAGTCTTCTCCGGGATGGTGATTGTGATGTCATGAAGCACATCTTCTTTCCCATAAGCGAATGAAACATTCTGTAGTTCAATATCAAAATGTTTTGGAGCGATGTCGGAGCCGTGTTCATCCAGCACGGGAGTGTCCATAACAGCATCAAGGCGGTCCAGGGATGCGTCAATCACCCTGGCTACGGAAGCCATGCTCCCCACCAGTTCCACGCTGGAATAGATCATGAAGCTGGACACCAGCAGAAGCAGACACTTGACCGGGGTGATCTCTCCCCCAAGGAGCAGATAGGGCGCAACAACGAGGATCGCAGATCTGCTCAATTTGAACACCGTCTGATAAACGCCAGTCAGTGCGGAAAATGTGCTTTCCAACAGGATATTGGCCTTTGCGCTTTCGCAGATCGCTTCATTGACCGCCTTCCCAGAACGCTCACCCAGGCCAAATGCTTTCACCACGCCCATGCCCTGTATGTATTCCAGAAAACAGGTCACAAGGCTGGCCTGCGCCGCCTGCCTCCTGGGAGACAGGCGTTTTGCGGATCTCTGAATCCCAGCGTAAACCAGCATGGAAACAGCCAGCCCCGCAAACATCAGCAGGCCGATGCGCCATTCATAAAACAGCAACCAGACGCCAATCACAATCGCATGGATGAAGCCCCCGGCTACCCGCTCCAGGACTAAGACGGCATTGTTCTCAATGTCGCCCAGTGTGGTAGTCGCGGCAGCCGCAATCTCACCCAGCCGGTTTTCACTGAAATAGCCCATAGGAACGCGCTTCATATGTTCACCAATCTCCAGCCGTTTCTGCGCGCACATGGCAAAACTGCCCAGCGTCCGTTTCACACAGGACAGGTTGTTAAAGAAAATACGGCCCGCGATGCTGATAACCATAATGCCCAGCGAGGCCCAAATCGTGGATGCCGCCATAACGCCGCCCTCCGCCACGGTGAGAAGGCCGGAAAGAACGGTCAGGATAGCCATGATGGGAAGCATCTCAAAAACGGAATCCAACAGGCTGAACACAAAGGAGGCTATCAGGTCATTTCTCTTCCCACCGGAAAATTTCAGCAGCCGCTTTATCATGTTTGTCATGCCGGACCCCCCTCTCTTGTATCTCTGGCGCTGATATGCGCCTCCCACAGTTCCCGGTAGAGCGGGCATTTTGCCAGAAGCATATCGTGTGTTCCCTCAGCTTCTATGTGCCCATTGTTCATCACCAGTATCTTATCCGCCGCCACAATGGTGGACAGGCGATGGGCAATAACAATCAGTGTCTTTCCACGCACCAGATGGTTGATAGATTTTTGGATTACCGTTTCGTTCTCTGGATCGGTGAATGCGGTCGCCTCATCCAGAATCACCACAGGACTGTTCTTCAAAATTGCGCGGGCGATGGCAATACGCTGCCGCTCACCGCCCGAGAGATTGCCGCCGCCTTCTCCGGCCAGCGTATCGTAGCCCTGGGGCAAGGCGGTAATAAAATCGTGACAGCTTGCCTGTTTTGTCGCGGCGATGATTTCCTCATCCGAAGCGTCCGGCTTCCCCATACGGATATTTTCCTTCACAGAGAGATGGAACAGGAAATTATCCTGAGAGACATACGCCACCATATCCATGACCTGTTTCAAGGGCAGCCTGCGTGCATCCACACCGCCGATCTGCACCTCACCGCCATCCGCTTCCCAGAAAGAGGCGATCAGCCGCGCCACCGTGGATTTTCCGGAACCAGACGGACCCACGATTGCGGTCATACCGCCCGGCACGGCGTCAAAGCTAATTTGGTGCAGCACCTCGGTATTTCCATAGCCAAAGGAGACTTTCCGGAAGGAAATATTGGTATTTTTAAGCGACGCCGGTGTGGAGGGGCGCTCCAGTTCCTTTACCTCCATCAGTCCGGCAATTTCCTGAACGGTAGAGTCTACCATAGCCAAACTGTCCGTATATTGAAGCGCCTGAATGAGCGGCTTTACAAGCCCCAGAGAGAGAATGATACAGGTGATCAAAACCGGCGCGGTCAGACTGCCACTCTGAAACAGCCACGCCCCAAGCGGAAGCACCCCCAAAAGACAGGAGGGCATAATCGAGATGCCCGCCACATAAAACCCATTGGTCTGCTTAAACCAGGTGGTTTTGGCCGCTTCATTCTCGTTCACCGCGTCAGCATATTTTCCATACGAAGAACCGCTTTGGTTAAATGCCTTGATGACCTCGATTCCACCAATGTATTCCACAATCGCGGCGTCCATATTCTTGCCCGCCGTCAGCACTCTGGCGTACCGTTTCTCATAGTCCTTCATCATCCCCATATAGCACGCAAGGCCAATGGGAATGGTAACAAGGGACATGAGCGCGATGCGCCAATCCAGAATAAACATATAAATCAGCATCAGAACAGGAATCAAAAGATTCGCCGTCAGTTCCGGGATCATGTGGGCCAGCGGAAGTTCCAGCTTTTCCACCGTATCCACCAGCAGTGTCTTAAATTTACCGGAAGGCGTATCCAAAATATACCCCATAGGCACACGGGAGAGCTTCGCTGTCAGTTCTGTGCGTATATTTTTCAAGATTTTAAATGCCGAACGGTGGCTGAGCATGGTAGACGCTGTGCTCAGCCAGGTGCTGCCCAGATAGCCCAGGAACGCAAAAAGCGCCAGCAGCCCGATGGATGTCAGATTATAGTTACGATCAAGGAGCCGGATGATAATTCGCGATACCGCCAAATAGGGGATAACGCCGCAGGCAGAGCCCAGTACAGCCAGCAGAACTGAAGCGGTCAGCATCCCCCGGCATTGTCCCGCAAAGTGAAGAATCCAACGGAAAGTATTATTCTTTTTGCTCTGTTCCATATTCAACCCCCATCATCTCATCCATGCCGCAGGATCGAACCACCCCCGTCTGAATCTCTGTGATACCTCCATTCTGTAAGCACAAAACCCGCGTGCATACGGTCTGGATGAATTCGTGATCATGCGTAATAACAAGCAGGATCTTTCCTCGTTCCGCCAATTCTTTTGCAAGCCGGCCGACCTCATACATGCTTTTCAAATCAAGTCCACTGGTGGGCTCATCAAAAATCAAAAGGTCTTTTTCGCAAATCAGGCTGACCGCCACGGCAACCCGCTGCTTCTGTCCGCCCGAAAGCGATAACGGATGCCGGTCTTTGTAAGCGGTCAGGTCCAGCCAATCCAAGGCTTGATTGACCGTATCATCATCCGCCTGCTTCACGCCTAAGCGGCACTCAGTCTCCACGCTGTCAGTAAAAAGCTGATGGCCCACATCCTGCATGACCATATAGGACCGCTCTTTTCTCTGTTTTTCCGAAAGAATACAGCCGTTCAGAGAAATCGTTCCAGCGCCGCACTTCTGCAGGCCGCAGAGAGTACGGGCAAGCGTCGTCTTGCCAGCCCCGTTTTGACCAGTCACCGCTATGATTTCGCCGCCATGGACCTCAAACTCCATCTGTTTCAGTATCTCGCGATTTCCCAGCCGCACCGTAAGCCCTTTTACCGCAAGCGTATTACTGTTCTCCGATAACCCGACTTTAAGCTGTATCATTTGTGGCAGAGTGCGTCCGCGGAGCCCCATGTTGGCAAGTTCCAATTCCGTGAGCGCCCGAAACTCGGAGATAGGCATATCCCGCACAATCCGTCCATCCTGCATATAAATGACCCTGTCTGCGGTTTCCATCAAGTACCAAAGCCGATGTTCCGCAACGATAACCGTCTTCCCCTGTGATTTGACCACTTGGAGCAGCCGCTTCAGTTCCCTGATCCCTTTCAGGTCCAAATTGGACGACGGCTCATCCAGCACAAAAATCTCCGGCTGTGTGGCGTAAACAGATGCAAATGCGATTTTTTGTTTTTCACCGCCTGAAAGTTCAAAGATATTCCGCCCGCGGAGGCTGGACAATTCCAACTCCTCACAGGTTTCTTCCAGCCGTTTTTTCAACTGCTTTTGAGGCAGGGCACGATTTTCCAGGCCAAAAACGATTTCGCTGTCCGTGTCTGTATTAAAAAACTGAGTACGAGGGTTTTGGAACACAGATCCCACATAATCGGATAATTCTGCGATTGCTGTATCCGCTATATTTAAGCCGCATACAAACGCCTCCCCTGTCAGCGTTCCTTGAAAAAAGTGGGGGATAAGGCCATTAAGGAGGCGCGTGACCGTCGTTTTTCCGCAGCCGCTTGCTCCACAGAGAAGGACACACTGGCCGTCTGGGATCTCCACGCTGACATCATGCAGCCCATTATCTTCCTTCCCATCGTAGGAAAAGGAAATGTTTTTTATTTTAATCATCATATCCCCCCCCACCAGCGGCGAAAACAGCCAGCGCAATTATACCGATATAAACCAACAGCACCAACACATCCGTTATGTGAAACTGTACGGTTTCTATACAGGTGCGTTTTTCCGCATGGTCGATGCCCCTTGTGATCGCCGCCTGGGTGATTTCATCTGAAATTTTTGAAGCGGAGACCAGCATGGGGACATAGACATATTCCATCGTCCGCAGGGGATGGCGGAGAAAACCTCCCACTGTAACAGGAATCCCACGCAGTGCCATAGCATCTTTCACTGAATTCCATTCCTCCCCCATAGTCGGGAAATACCGCAATGTAATGGAAAGAGAAATAGTAAAGCCTTTGGGCAGGTGAAACCGCCCCACTGCCGCAAGAAACTCGCTGACCCTTGTAGTTGAAATCAGGAGACTGCCTAACATAAAACAAGGGACAAGCTTGCGTATGTAGACTGCAAACATATAGACGATCCCACCCACGCTGATGGGCAAAGCGGGAACAAGCCATAGCTGGACAGCCAGTAACACCAGAAAGAAAAGTCCGTATTTGATACCGCTGCGAAACCTGCCCACAGAAAAAAGCAGCATCAGCGGCAGCGCCGCCAGGATGCATTCCACAATTATGCTTCCGTTCAGAAAGGTGAGCACACTTGTAATGGCAAGGACAAATAATTTGGAACGAGGGTCCAGTTTCATTTTAGACGATCCCCGCCTTTTCAAAATGTTTTTTCAACAGTTTTTTGCCGATATACCCGCCAATCAGAGCGCAGATAATTGTACCCAGTGTCATCAGCGGAATGGCCCACCACTGGGCCCCGATAGCGTCAATAACGCCCGCAAACGAAGAGACATCCCCTTTTTTGCTCATAAACTCATCGAACTGTGCCGGCATAACGACCATGGGAACATACGCCCCCATCGGTGCCAGAGCCAACAGACAATACGCTGCCATATTCCTTTTAAACGATTTGAATTGGCCGGATGCACAAATCAAATCGGCAATAATACCAAACGCCACAAAGAAAGCGGACATCATCCAGAACATCCCGGTAATAAACAGAAGGATTCCTGCAATGACCCCCAAAATAGTAATCGCTCCGCGCTTGGGAATTTTGGCAGCATAGAGCATGAACACCGTACCCGTGAACAGGGCTACGACCATCGGCATGAACGGAAAGGTAAGGGGAGTCATCTGTGCAACGCCTCCGATGATAAAAGCAACAGCGGCATAAATCAGTGAGAAGATACCAACGGAAATAAAATCACGAGTCTGCAGTTTGTTAATGTCCCGATTCATTTTAAATACCCCTTTCTCAAGTTAGAAGTCGCTAACTGTCATATAAAAAGTTAAGGCTCATTTGAGCCTTAACAGGCCGTCCCAACCGCAGTTGAAAAAGACTGCCAGCTCATTGACATACCCAATCGCCTGCTCTCGGGTCATATCATGGGCAACCGTTTCAAAAACAGCCGTAAAATAGGCGCTGGTAATCATGTGATGCAAGTCGTGGCTGACTGTGCCTTCTACTCTGCCGAGCCGCCGGAGTTGCTGATAATACTCTTCCGTCTGGGACACTTCAAGTTCCACAAGCTCATGGACATAGTTGGCATATCGAGTCCCTTCAGAACAGCAGATTACCAGTTTGAACGCATCAAAATTGTCATAAATATAATTGATAAAGTGATTTAGATAATCAGTCGATAACTCCCGGCTCTGTGCTGTCTTCTCCCCAGGGATCAGGTCATAGTGTGCCTGTTGGGCTGCCTTGAACTGCTCCATCAGTGTATCCGCAGCTTCAGACACCAGCGCATCAAAAAGAGCGGCCTTGTCCGGATAGTACCCATAGAATGCGCCTTGAGTAAACCCAGCCTCCTTGACGATTCCGCGAAGAGAGGCGTCTTTAAATCCTTTTGCTAAAAATTCTCGTTTTCCTACCTCAAGAATTTTGCGCTGTGTTTCTGTGTATTCCACCATATCGTGAACAACCTTTCTAAAACGCAATATATCATCGCTATATATCATTGATATATTAACATGAAGCATCTAATCTGTCAATGCCATTTTTGTAGATACTTTGACTGTGTAACTTGTCTCACCGGGGAACACACACTACTATTGAACTTCAAGCCTTTCTTTGCACAAATAAAATCGCCCTGTCATGGAAGGACGATTCAGGAAATAGACAACTCCATTTGCCAATCGAAGATCACCTGGTTTTGAATACATAACGAGGGAGCCTCTGAATTGAGGCTTCCTCGTCGTTGAATATGTAATAGTGTTACGGCGGCAAAAATTTATAGCCTTTTCCATACACGGTTTGGATAAAGTCAGCGTTCAGCTTATGACGCAGCTTGTAAATAATGCTGGAGATCCCTGTCCAGCTACTGTTGAACGAATCAGGTGCGACAAGTTCATAGATTTCCCTTTGAGAGAACACCCGTCCAGGCCGTCGGGCAAGCAAATGGAACACATCAAACTCCATAGGGGTCAACTCTATGAATTTACCCTGCCAGAATACCTGGCGGCACGCAGCATCAATACACAAAGCCCTATACCGCAGGGATGTGGAGGGAATATCCGTACATATGACCAGTTCTGTTGACGCTATGAAATCCATGAGTTTCTCAACGGTTTCAAGGTCATCTTCTTCGACCGACAATATGAACAGTTTTCCCATTCTATCACTCCCAATAACCTCGACGGATAAGCCGCCTTTTACTTACCCTGTAGTCCTGATTTTATTTTCTGAAAACTGTCGTCGCTGATTGCGTGCTCCATGCGGCAGGCGTCCTGCTCGGCGGTCTTTGGCTCCACGCCTGCATCCACCAGCAGGCGGGTGAAAAAGCAGTGCTTCTCATAGGTTTTTTCAGCAACCTCCTGCCCCACATCTGTTAAGTGGAGAAAGCGATCCTCGTCCATCATGAGGAAGCCTCCGTCTTTCAGAGTATTGACCGCATGGCACACACTGGGCTTAGACACCTCCATGTACCGGGCTACATCCACAGAGCGCACCATGCCGAGCTTCCTTTGGAGTACCAGCACGGCCTCCAGATAATCCTCGCCCGACGCATGGAGTTTTTTCATAGGCGCGACCTCTTCTCTATACAGTGATTTTCTGTTCTGCGTTCCACATGGCCGCATATTTTCCGTTCTCGGCCAGCAGCTCCTCGTGGGTGCCGGACTCCTTGATCGTTCCGTCCGCCACTACTAGGATCTGATCCGCGTTCTGGACAATGGACAAGGTATGGGCGATCATCACCACGGTCTTTTTCTCCTTGAGCAGATTGGCGATGGCCTGCTTGACCGCCAGCTCGTTCTCGATGTCCAGGGATGCGGTAGCCTCGTTCAGCAATAGGATGGGACCGTTTTTCAGAATGGCCCTGGCGATAGAAAGCCGCTGCCTTTCTCCTCCGGAGAGCAGGCTGCCGTTTTCTCCAATCTCGGTGTCATAGCTCTTTTCCAGTTTCTCCACAAAGCCGTCACATCCGGCGTCCCTGCAGGCTGCCTCCACCCCCCGGTCAGTGGCCGTGGGCCGGGCGTGGCGGATATTTTCCTGCACGGTATCGTCAAAGAGGAACACCTGCTGGTCCACCATAGAGAGCTGTGCCAGCACCCGCTCTGCGGAGACAGTCTGGATGTCCTGCCCGCCGAAGGAGACCGTCCCGCCTGTGGCGTCCCAGAAGCCTGCCATCAGCTTGGCAATGGTGGATTTTCCGGAGCCGGAGGGCCCCACAATGGCGGTGATCTGCCCGGTGCGGGCGGTAAAGCTCACATCGTGGAGTACCTCCTTCTTCCCATCATAGGAGAAGCACACCCGGTCAAAACGGAAGGAACGCTCTCCCAGCTTCACCGGCTTTTCAGGCCGACGCTGCTCCGGCGTGGCGAGGAAGTCCTGAATGGGGTCCAGGTTGGGAGCCATGTAGGAAAGCTGCCCCAGGGCAAAGCCGAATTTGATGAGCCCGGCCATAAAGCCGAAGGGGATGATGATGCAGGCCAGGAACAGGGGCAGCTCCAGCTGCTTCAATACGGTTTCTGAGAAGTCGCAGTTCCAAATAGGATAGCATACAGCGAGGACTTCCGCCCCTGTGCCTGTTTCGATCCAAAAGACGCCGTTCATCAGCAGCTTGTAGCGTGCGGTACGGCCCCGCAGCGTGGCAAGAGGCACTGGATAAGTTCCAAAGTATTCCGGATGATACTCCATATTGTAAAAAGCAATATCACGAAGCGATGTCTGTCCGTCTGCATATATTCCGTGCCTGATCTGATACCGATAGATCTCATACTCAATGATTTTATATCCCTGCCGCTCTTCCGCAAACGAATAGAGCAGCACATGGGAGTCCTCTTCAGGCATCTTCCCATATGCCATAGCCTCTTTTGATATGACTGGTGAGGTTTTTTTCCACCACATAGTATTCGTCTGCCAAAATTTGGCGTCTTGTTTTCTGGCTGCGATATAGTAGACGCCAGGGCATTCCTGGCTTGCCCTTACGATTTTACCAACTGTATCATCCAAGCAGAACGGCAGCCTCTCCAGAGGTGATTCTTTCTCTCTATCCATGCGTTTCTCTCTTTTCCCGTGTGGTATTTTACTCAAACAGTAACATATTTTTCCTAATCCGTGTGCCTCTCTCTGTAATGATCTACTATGTTTATAATTCCTGTATCTGGATGAATCAACACGATTGACAAGTTTCTTTTTTCAGCGAGTTCCATCGCTGTCTCCACTCCACTGTAATGTTTCGGATCATTATCATAAACAGCCACAACATAGTCGGCCCGTTTCATCATATATTCCGTGCGCTTTTTATACCCTTCACTTCCGGGGTGTTCTGTACCCATCAGCACCTCGGTACAGCTCTCACGGAGTTTTCGCTGCCGTGCCTGGCTCTTTGGGTCCCATCGAACATCATGACTAGGGAAGGGGCAGACCATTATAACTTGCAGTTCCTGATATTCCGTCTGGCACCGCATATTCAGCAGAATTTCGCCTGCCCACATATCTACTCCCAGAGCGCCCCCAATGAAAAAGCAACGCACACCTCGCTGGTATAGTGACACAAATGCATCGTGCATCCGCTTTTTTATGCGTTTGCATGAGGTCATATATTCATTATATTTGAATTTGAATCGGGTAGGGTGTTGACCAATTACAGCACACGAATATCCTTTCACTTGCTTTCCCTCCAAATTTTTTCGTTTTATGATTATTATATATGCTATGGTTGTCCAAACTCAACCATGGTCGCTTAATTTTTCGTGCTATAGTGGATAAAATGTAACTATAGCATGGAGGATTGCGAATGAATGAGCTTTTGAAAGAAATGGGCCAGCGGATTCTGAAACGAAGAAAACAATTAAATATGACACAGGAGACTTTGGCGAATTTGACGCATCTCACATCGCAAACCATCTCGTATGCGGAAATGGGGCAAAAAGCGATGCGACCGGAAACCATGCTGAAGATCTGTGAAGCACTTGGTATCAGCGCAGACTATTTGCTGCGTGGTAAAATTCTTGAAGCAGACACTTCATTGCTCCAGCAGAAGATTTCCACATTGACACCCAGCCAATACCGCCACTTGGAGCAGATTATCGACAGTTTCATTGCTGCCATACAGGAAAAGTAAGAGGTATGAGAGTCGACACAGCTTCGCTCCCATACCTCTTTTTTAGCTGTTTCTACGGAAAGCTGCCATGGTGCTGGCAATCAGATTGCGGGTCATATCATCAACTTCGGAAGCCCCAGTCGTTGTCAAACTTTCTAATGGCTCTGCCGCCTGCTTCTGCGACGGCGGGGCTATTTTATTTTCCTTTGGATGAGAGGATTCTCCGGTCGAAACTGCCTTATCCGGGGCCTGCTCTTCCTGACGCATAATTTCCCGTACTATCGCTTCAATGGCTGCTCGGTCAATAGCTGGCGCTTTTAATGGCTGAGGGTCATCAGAAAAATGAGCGTTATAGTATATGAGCGCATTTGCAACATACTGGGCTTTACTGTGGGCCGGCTGTAACTCCAGCAGTTCGACAGCGGCCAGCAGCACTGGGTCACTGGTATTGAATCGCAGGGAGAAGCGTCCCCTTTCTTTTTTGGCCGCCATAATCGTCACCTGCCCACAGCCTCAAGGCGGTACAGATACTCATAGCCGGCTGCATTGGCATTGATATTCGAGACGAACAGAGGCTTTCCCACTTTTCCTGATGCCTCAATTTGACGACGCAGCAGGATGGCGCCGCCGCCCACAAACACCACCGTGCAGTAGCGCAAGTCCAGCATCCGCTCCCGCAGGGTGCTGAACAGGTCGTTGACGAACTCCTGTGCCAGCTGCTCCACCAGCCAGACTACCGACGACGGGTACTGCGTCTGCTTGCCGGTGAGGATGGCGTCCACATCTCCCTCATCCAGCAGAAGATCCAATTCTGCGTTGCCTCTGGACCTGATCTTATTGTAGAGCAGAATCACGCCGTTTTCCAGCGAATCGCAGGAGGTGAGATCAGCTTTTCCGTTTTTCAAAAGAAGATAATCCGCCGTGAAGCCGCCGATATCCAGCACCACCGCTTTCGGGTCATCCATGAGCGTGTGAAGCATGGTAGCGGCCGCCGCGTACGCCTGCGGGTAGCAAAGCACATCGGTAATACGGATGGCATAGGGCTTATCCCGGTACACGAACTCCACGATTCCATCTCTCTTGAAATAATCGGAAAACCTTTTTGCCTGGGCACCAAAATGTGCCGGCGGCAGTCCTACCGGAAGCTGAATATTGTAGAGCTCCTGCTTGCCGATTTGACGCGCCTCCAGTTCCTCCGCGATGGCGATCAGCGTAAGTACAAAGAAGCGGTCATCTTCCGTCTTGTCCTTGCGGAACGGGATGCGCTCACTGGAGAGCGTGTAGTAATTGCCCCGATATTGCAGGCTCTGGCCAAAGGGTTTTGTAATGCTCTGCTGCAGACCGGAAACAAACGGGCTGCAGTGGACGGTTTTGATTTGCTTGTTGCCATGATCGACACCAATCAACATAGGTAGTTGCCTCCTTTTTTTGCTTTATACATATCCTTTACGCCTGGATGACGCCTTTCTCAACAGAAGTTCAAAAAATCAATGTTGTACTGGTAATTTTGCAGCACCACTTTATTTCATCCATTCCTGATGGCATGGTATTAACCAGCGCCACACCATTCTATTAGCGTATTCTGCCATGATACAAATTTTGCGGATCAAACAAACACTCTTTCCTACTTGTTGGGTCTGCTTAAAGCATGGTAGAATAGAAGCGATATTAACCGGGGGATTCGCACTATGATAGTTTACTTACAAATAATCGAAACTCCAGAAGAGCGGTCAAAATTTGAACAACTCTATCTGGAATATAAGGGTCTTATGTTTCATGTTGCTTTTGACATATTACATAACGAGCAGGACGCTGAAGATGCGGTCCATCAGGCATTTATTAAAATTGCGGAAAATATTAAAAAAATTGACGAGCCTATGTGTCCAAAAACTCATAGCTACGTCGTTACTATAGTTGAAAATCAATCTATCGATCAGTATAGAAAGCAGCAAAAGCGGCAAACTGTCAAACTAATCGACGAAACACATGGCATTTCTGTGCAATACGACAGCGCCAGTGATTTGACAAAATGTATCTTAAAATTGCCTGCTAGGTACCGTGAGATGATTTTGCTACGATACCATCAAGGATATACTGTCAGGGAAATTTCAAAAATATTAGGATTGTCCTTACCAGCTGCAATTAAACTGGACCAACGAGCCAAAAATAAGCTCAAAAAACTATGTGAGGAGGCGGGAATCCTATGATAAGCGAAGAAATGCTAAAAAAAGCAGCGATGGAAGCGGATCAAATAATCAGGGATTCGCTCCCCGCTCCTGCCGAATGTGAACATAATTTTTCTCCATCGTTTCAAAAAAAGATGCGCCGTATTTTCCGTAGAGCAAAACACCCCGTAGTCTATAAGTTACCTAAATATGCAGCCTGCTTTGTTCTTATTGTTGCTCTCGCCAGTAGCACTTGGCTGACTGTTGACGCAGAAGCACGGACTGCTTTTTTTGCATGGGTGCGTGAACAATACGAAACATACATTGAATATAAATTTTTGGGACGCGGCCAAGCAGACAACATAGATACTCAATACTCCCCCACATGGTTGCCTGACGGCTTTTCAATGCTTAAATGCAATGTTGCACCTGAAAAAACACACATAATCTATGAGAATGATTCTGGGATGCGTTTGACTTTTTTATCTTTAAAAGAAGCTGATGCATTAAGTATGTTTCTTTCTTCGGATTATAAGGAAATGCATTCTGTTCAAATGGGTAATACTTTGGCTGATTTTTATCAAGCCACTCAGGCTTTGGATGCCAATGCCCTCGTTTGGGCAGAAGATGATATGTGTTTCTGTATTACCGGAGCATTTCCAGAGGAAACATTGATAAAAATTGCAGAAAGTGTCAAAAAAAATAATCCTTAATTTTTGAAATTCAGTGTCCAAAATAACCTCCTTCATGCGTTTAATAGGGATATAAGCGTATGAAGGAGGTTATTTTTATGAAAAAACATATTATCCCAATTATTTTCGCTTTCCTTTTACTTTTCTCTACTACAGCCTATGCTGCTTCACCGCGCGTGGCACCAGTTGTGCCTTCTATATCATTTAATGGGACAACTGCTATTTGTTCAGTACTCGTAATTGCTGACAAATCTTCTGATTCAATTGATGCTACCATTAAATTATGGCAGGGAACTCAGTGTATAAAAACATGGACTGATTCGTCTACTGGTGATTTAGATTTTACCGGCAAATATGGTGTATCGAAAGGAAAAACTTACGAACTAACCGTGGATGTAACCATTTCGGGAAAAAAACTTCCTAGATATTCGATTCAGGCTACATGCAAATGAGATATATTCATAAGGAGGTGATTCCAATGGGTTTAAGATTTTTCTTTGAGGCAAGGTGACACCCCATTTTTTCATAAAAGGGAGGAATTTAAGATGAAAAAGCTGAAGATGTTGTTCTCTATCGTTTGCGCTATCGCCATCGTCTCTTCGCTATGCGTCCCTGCTTTCGCGTACTCGGACGGTGATCGTGAAGTCCTGTACTATAACTTCCACATTGGTACTGATGAACTGGTCGGCTGCTCCTCGTCCAGTATGAAGCGCCTCTACAACCGCCAATGGGTCGTATCGGTGACCAGCCGCGCCAACAACCGCTACGCCATCACCTATGGAATGCTCAACAACAATGCGACTGAGTGGGACTATGCGCTCGTGAGCAATACGACCTCTCGTTCCGGAACCGGAAACTTTGGTTCCACCTATTATGGGTCTTCGTCCATCGGTTCTCGTCTTTATCTTGGTGCCCTCATCAACTACAACGATGTCAATCGCGGTGTTGAGACAAGCGGCCAGTGGAGCACGGATGCAGCCAAATAACTTCAAATAACGCAAGGGGTGGTGGGGATTGTATGGCAATTCTCATCACTCCTTGCTGCTTTATGGAGGGGTATATGAAAAAAACGAAAAAGTTCTGGACCGGCGCGCTTCTTTGCCTTTTATTACTTACAGCCTGCCAGCCGGCTCCAGACAAACCCACAAACTCAGAAACCAGCAGCACCCCTGACGCCTCTGTCTCACAGCCCAGCAATACAATTGAGAATAGCGCAGATTCTGGCAGCGATATAGACTCCATTTTAGATTCAAATATGGAGCTGGTACGCAGCGTGAATGAAACAACTATGGACGAAAGAATCACCACAGCTGATGGGAAGCAGATTCTTCTCAATGCTCGGGTAAATACCGAAAACGTCGAAAATGTTCAGCAGTATCAGTACGAGGTGCTTCCAATTACAGACGAACTGCGTAAAACGCTATTTAATTTGTTTTTTGGTGAGCGGGCTTCTAAGGCCGTTTACGACCAGCGCAACGATGTCTGGGAACTTCACAACTCTGAAGCAATCGGCGATTATTATCTTTATGAGCACACTATGGCCATGGCCGGAGAGAGTGTTCCTGGAGAGGAAATCTTTACATTGCAATACAGGGATGTAAACCTTTATCCCTTTGACGATAACCTTTTGTCCACCTCGGAAGAATGTGGGGTATCTACCCCACTAGAAGATGTCATTTCTTTGTGCAGCACTATTACAGATGCCATCGCTCCTCAGAGTAACTATACCGCTGATACAGTGCTACCTTACGGCAACCAAGGTCGGCACCCCTACTATAAGATTTTCTTTCGGCGTACAGTAGATGGAATGCCTATCACCGGTTACAATGATCTTTCTTTCTGGGTAGATAGTAATGGCATCCAAACAATTAGCGGCGCTTTTTACGAACTGACAGCTCAGCCGATTTCCTCTGACCTTCTTACCCTTGAGGATGCAGTTTCAATCTTGCGGGAAAACGCCGCACTTATTGATTTCTATGGTGAAGATGCCCTTACTGTCGGCGCCATTTCTTTAGAATACATTGTAACACTGACTGAAACTCAAGAGGCGGTTGTTGTCCCAGCTTGGCGTTTTCAAATTGGATCGGATGATGATGCTTTGATGATCAACCGCGTGCGGGTCCTGGCAGTGAATGCGGTCACAGGGGAACTGATTCAAGGAGAGCGAGGGATGAATTTTTGAGTAAATCATTGCGAGTTCGGCTTTACACTAGTGTTTTCTCCTGGCCGATGCTGGCCAGCATCATGGTAGGAGTATTCCTCCTTTTATGGAATCAGATTTATTACTGGATTACCTACTGCCTTTCGTATGAACCGATTCCTCTAAAAGCCATGTGTACTACTTTTCTTGACTCAATTTTTAAGGCAAACGACCTGGGTGGGTTTGGCATATTCGCTGCGATTCTGGCTGTCCTGCCTGCATCCACTCTATTTTGTGAAGATTACAACAGCGGTTACTGCAAGGCAATTTTGTGTCGGGTAGAGCGGAAACGCTATCTTCAGGAGACCTTACTCTGTTCCGGCATTTCCGGCGGGTTGGCTGTTTTTCTTCCCGTTTTACTCAGCGATATAGTTTGGATTATAAATGGGAAGCCGAATACTGGTGAGCAGATGGGAATCAACTATTTTACAGTCTTTGATGAAACTGTGTATCGGGAACTGCAGTTTGTCTGGAACGGCCTTTTCCTGGTGCTGTTCCTGCTCCTGCTGGCTTTTCTGTTTGGTGCATCCTGGTCTGTGATCGGGCTATGTGTCTCCGCATTTATCCCGAACCGCTACATCGCCTTGGCCGCTCCTTTTGCACTGTTCTTCGGTGCACACCTGATTCTCTACCGATTGGGCGATCCGTTACTGTTCAGCCCCGCCAATGTTCTGATGCCAGCTACAGACTTCATTCCATTCCCAGCCTTTCCACTGTTGTACCAGTTGGGGATGCTGGCGCTGGCCTCTATTTTATGTTGGAAGCTGCTTGAAAGGAGGCTGTGGGATGTTTAAGATCTGTGCACATCAATTCCGCCAGACCTTTCTTTCGCCACGGCTGTACTTAGCACTGATCTTGGGCTGTACTATTCAAATCATCAGTGCGTTTCCTCTGTTGGATTTTTCAAAAGCCATGGGGGAACCCATTGGAATTTTTGAGGCATTCATTTATTTCAATACCGATACCTATACAGCTACCTGCGTTTTTCTGGGTGCTGTTCTGATGGTGTCCGACATACCATTTTCCAGCCAGAACGAAACATACACTCTTCTGCGAGTTTCTCGCAAGACCTGGGTTGCTGGAAAGGTTCTCTATTTGCTCGGCATCAGCGCAGTCTATTATCTCGTGCTGTTTATTGCTGGGGCATTGTTTATTTCAGAAAATGCCTTTGCCTCCAATGTATGGAGTTTGCCTCTCACTGTGCTTGTTCAGAATCGGGCGCCTGAACTGGCTTGGGAATACCAGGTTTCCTTTCCATACGGGCATTTGATGACACTGACACCCGCCATAGCCTGCGTATTAAGCTACCTGCTTAGTGTGTGCTATGTTTTTGTAATGAGTCTCATCATTTTCTGGCTAAATCTACGCATCTCTAAGGTACTCAGTTACCTTGCTGCTATACTGGTTCATGTGGCAGGATACATTCTGACAATCGGGTTTTTGACTGATTCTTACCGAAAGTTTTCTCTTCTGGCGAACAGCCTGCTCATGTACCACAATGTCAGCGACTCAAAAGCGGAAATCGCATACCTGACACTGCCTCAGTCGTTCCTGGTCTATGCTGTCGCTGCTGTGGTCCTATTTCTTTTGATTCTCCGTGCGATCCGCAGTTACGATTTCCGTATTACAGTGGGGACAAAGCAATGAAAGGACGCCTATTTACACGGGTCTTTGACCTTCATACACTTACCTGCTATCTTACCGCAATAGCCCTTATGCTATTCCTTGTGGGTGGACACCGCTCTCCGCTGTCGTTCTTCATGGGATTTTCTGCCCAAGATGGCGTGGGCGGGCTGGACATTCTGAAAACTATGGAATGGAATTTATGTGTTCTTCCGCCTGTCTCGGCAAGCCTTCTTTTCCTCATGCCAGAGCTCGGAACACTAAGTACATATACCATCTTGCGTTCCAAGAACATACGAAGTTGGTGGCTGATGCGGCTGGCTGCTGTGGTCGTAATAAATTATGTGTTTTTTCTCTTTGCACTGATCCTACTGTCCCTGATTTCTGGCTCGGATTTGATGTGGGCAGAATGGTGTATGGTTGCGGTGCTGTTCCCACTGCACACCACACTTCTCGCAGTCCTCTGTGCCGGCGGTATGATCCTGTTTGCCAGCCGAGCAGCAGTCATCATTTATCTTTTCATAGAGTGCGGTCTGTTAGCGGTTGGAATGGCTTACCCACCGATCAGCCTTTTTCTCCCGCCCTACTGGGGTATGGAGCAGGCAGCGGGGAACAACTGCAGTTCTTCGGTGGCACTCAGTTTGATTCTGTTGATAGTGCTGAACCTTGTCATCGTGTACTGGCTGGGCCGGCATAATCCAGCAGCAAATCCGCAAAGCAAGTAATTGGAGGAATATTATGGAATCAATTATTGAAGTGCAGGATGTTACGAAGTCCTTTAAGGGAGTTACTGTACTCCACCAAATCAATGTCTCCTATTACAATAGATTTACGGTTCAAGGCACGGCAGCCAGCCGTGTCTT
>ERZ791881.565-NODE-565-length-32610-cov-11.453847_pt1 | contig 32610 bp, 32 predicted proteins | sample MGYA00510161_ERZ791881 | MGnify/ENA primary metagenome ERZ791881 (study PRJEB30046, sample SAMN00792073) | human gut metagenome | study: EMG produced TPA metagenomics assembly of the A metagenome-wide association study of gut microbiota in type 2...
TGCTTTTGTGCGGCCACCCGCCCCAGTGTTCAAAGATGTAGTTGTAGGTGTTCGCTCCCATGAGCAGGCAATCCGCTTCCAAGTATTGCTTGCCAACGATGTTTTTTATTTCACGGGGTAACCAGTCCAGTTCCTTGTCTAAGGTGGCTGTATGTCCGTCAAGAGATACGGCGATGTGCGCTTTTATTTGTTTCATACTATCAGGTATTTAACAGTTTGATGTCCGTGTTCAACTGTCCGCCAGTACCTAAAAAAGAAGCGTGAACTTACACTGCTCCACTACGAGGTACTGGCATACCTAAATGACGAAACAGGCAAGCCCACGCTATGACAAAGCATAGCATAGACATTGCGCTGAAAATCTCGTCATTTTTGAAAAGTGCCAGTTTTCGTAGTGAGATATTCGGCGAACGAATATGTTATATATAAAGACGAAATCACAGTCAAAGCTGTTCAATCGCCGTTATTCTCTTATGTTATTTCTGCAAAAGTAGTGAAAATCATTGAGAAATCATGGCGTATAATAAAAAATCCTGCCGTGTTATCACAACAGGGCAGGACACGACTAATTGAATGATGACAAAAACCACTGTCTAATCCGTGCGCTCACGAATAAGCCTGTGTATGTCGCTTGCCCGATAGTAATATTTTCCGTCCAGAAGAAGATAGGGCAATATGCCTTTCTTCCGGTAACGCTGCAAGGTCTTGACGCTCACTTTGAGCATAAAGCACAAGTCCTGATTGTCGAGCAGCTTTTCACCGTTCAGGCAGTTGTGGCTGTTCATCAGACGGTCTATCTTTTTATCCTGCATGTCGAGCCTGTCCATGATACGCTCCATCCATGCCACGAAGTTGTCATTGTCTATATACATAAGCTACCCCCGATTGAAATTAAATGAGACCTATCATAAAATAACTCTGGTTTGCCGGGTCTTTCAGGATGATTTCTTTCTCCCGCATGAAACGGATATAGTTCTTGGCTGTCCGCTCCTTGATGTCCAGTACCTGTTGCAACTGTTCGCAAAGGTCTATGTAGGTGATGTGTGTCTGCCGCCCGAAAATATCACGGGCTACACCCACCAGTTCCCTTTCCTTGCGCTTCTCTTTTTCTTCACGTGGCTTTTCGCCCCGGTACGTGTGCATCCCGGCTTTCTTGTCCCATGCGAAAAGCATCAGCGGCACGTCCAGTGGGCTTCCGTCCCTTACTTTCAGGGCTTTCACTACCGATTGCGTGGGTTCATCGTCTTTCTCGATTGACAGGATGGTAGCTGCCTTCCTTTGCAGTTCGCTTCCCAAATGTCCACGCAGCTTTAATCCGTTCGGGACAAAATGAAGCACGCAAAGTATGCAGGTGTTGTAGATACCCGCCAACCTATACAGTTCATCTATCACCGCCACGCTTTCCGCTTCATCGTTGGCACTCTTTACGAGGTCGGCGATGCCGTCAATGACAACCAACTGGATGCCGCCATACTGGTAGTAGAACTTATCCATGCTTTGTATTATGGCGTTCAACCGTTCCTTTCGGGACATTCCCGTAAGACAGAACGCTTTCAGTTCTTCCGGCTTTTCCTTTTGCCCCGCACGTGCCAGCAGGTTGCTTACGTTCTTGAAAAGCTGTACTTCCGACTGTTCGGTATCATAGAACAAGACCGCCTTGTGCCTGTCGTTTGCGGTTATCCGTATGCCCAGCGTGTCTGTTTCCGTATCGGGAGGGCTGATACAGCCTGCCACGATTGCGGCTACATAGTTGCTCTTGCCCGTTCCCTCGCCCCCTGTGATGCCGAACAGGTTGCCTTGTGTTCCCAGTGGAACATCGCCCGCCGATATGATGACCTGTGCTTTGACGGGCGGATTGTTGAAGTCTATCTCGCATGATTTAAGCATAATCAGTGTGTCGCTATATAGGTCGTCTAAAAATCTGATAAACAGTTTCAGGAAATCTTCACGGGTGTTACCCGCCTTGAAATAATCCGATATGTCCTTTTCCTCTTTCGTGCCCGGAAGCGGTAGAGAAAGGCGTTTCACGCCAAATTCCCCCAGCAGTCTTTCCTGCCTGCTTGAACTCTCCCTGCCTGTCTTGTCCATGTCGAAAAGCAGGACAATGTGCTTGAAACGGAATGTCAGCCGATAAACCAGCGTGGACGGTATCATTACTGTTTCACTGTTGAAGCAGATGGCATGAAAGCCATGTGCCGCCAGTGAAAGTACGTCCTTCTCGCCACCCGTGATAAACAATGTGTCACCTTTGGCGGGCAGTTGCTCCAATCCGAAACAGTAGTTTTCCCCGAAGCTGCCGCCATATAGGAAACGGGGTGTGGAAAAGGGACGGTACAGCTTGATATACTGTTTGCCCTTGTAGCCGTACATCGGTTCAGCCGCCGATGAAATGTAGGTGTATGGCTTTCCCTCTGCCGTTTCGCTGCTGTATTCCCGGAGTGAGCAGACCTTGTAATGCTCCAGCACTTCGGGAGTGATGCCGTACTGCCGCCAGTATTCCATTTCAGCGGTGGAAAACTTCTGTTCCCTGAACTGGTAAGGCTTGACAGGCTTTTCGGGCGGTTCAACAGGTGTGTTCGCCGCAATACGTTTGTCGGCAGTCTGGGATATAGGAACGGGGGTCCCGGAAGATAAGCCCAGCCCCAAATCCCGATCGATGGTTTCCAGTATCTCGATGAAGTCCAAAGCCCGGTTACAGTCCAGCCCTTTCAGTTGCCCCACGAGGAAAAAGCAGTCGCCGCTGTAATTGTCGTTGCCGAAATCTTTCATCTTGTACATACCGCTATGGCGGTCGAAGTAGATGTTGCAGGAAGCCTTGCTGTCTTCATACAACGGATTGAGAAAGTTTCTACCGATGCGCCAGTTACCGGGCAGGTAGTGTTTGAACACCGACAAACCGTTATTTGTCCTGCTTAGTATTTCTTCTTTCCTTAGCATACAATTCATGATTGGTTATCAGGTTACGCATACATTCGTCATTGCTCTTTATCAGCCGTTCTTCCAGCAGGCGTTTCAGCTCGCCTATCTTGTAATAACACCGTCCTCCTATGTTGGAGAAAGCGACTACACCTTTTGCACGCAAACGTTGCAATGTTCGGTCGCTGATTTGGAGAAATGTGCAGACCTCGTAACTGTCCACCCAGATTTCATCCTCGTTTTTCGTGTCCTCCTGTGAAAACACATAATTGGCTATCACATCTATCTTAGCCACTATCTCCTTATAGGCTTTTGATTCAATCGTAATCACATCCATATTGCTAACTTATTGGTTTGCCGCAAAGTTCGGGATATGGTAAAGATAAAAAGTCATGGTTTATACCGTCATGGTAAAAATATTTTTAGTGTATTTTAGGGCTGTTTTTAATGAGATTTCAGCTTAAAGAAGTAAATCGCAAGCTAGTTTTGAGAACAAAACAAGATGAAAATAAAAATACCGTGTCGGTATGAACACGGTATTTTATAGATAAGAATATCAGATGATTATCTCTTATTGTCATCTTCTCTCATTCGTTTGGATAGTTTTTCTGCCAGCAAATTCAAGTAGGCGGTCTGGTCTTTTCGTTCTTTCATGGCGATATACGCATCATAATAGCCGCCTAAGTCTATGTTAAATATGGAACTAAGGTATTTCATAAACTCCTTAATCTCTATATTGCCGTGATTTATATCTCCGGAAGAGACGAGGGCATAGCCTAATTCTATCAAGGCATTCTTTTTTCCTGTAAAACGAATTGGAATCTTTGTTGTAACGGTTTGTTTATCCTCTATGTAACTGTCGCATTCAAGTTTCTGCAATTTCTTATTTAGATAAATGCGTAACATTTCATTAGCAAGTATTTTTGCGACTTTATAATCATATCCGGTTGAAAAATTAGGGTCTTTATCAAATTGTGCACTATCGGTACATAAACGAATGTCTGTTCTACCACGCAAAAAATAGTGCTCATCATGGATTGTTGAATGAGAACGGTAATATTGGTAAAAGTCTAAATTTCGATTGAAAAAATAAGTCAGACTATCCAGTTCTTTATTGATATAGAGCCTTATTACTTCATTACTCCCTGTCGGGCATTGCGTTTCTATACGATATATTTTATAGAAATACAATAATCTACCTAATAATTCAGGTTTCTGATTTTTGAAAAAGTATATTTCTTCTTCTTTTGTCGGAAATGTATATGTTTGTAATTCATCTCTCAAATCAACTAATACATTCTGTAAACGGTGTACCATTGAAAGGGAAGTTTCGATAATATCATATCCGTAGAGGTCGATATTATCAATCTCTATATCTACTTTATACAATATATCAGCTAACTTCTCTTTCATTTATTAACAAATGTACTATATATTAGGAATTTTGTTTTTAATGCAAATTCCACCATAAGTAAAACCACCACCAAATCCCATAAGTAACAATTTGTCATTTAATTGTATTTTATTGTTTTTTATGCCTTCATACCATGCTAATGGTATAGACGCAGCAGAAGTATTACCATATTTCCTCACACTATCTAAACATTTCTCCATTGGTATTTTAAGTTCTTTACAAACAGCCTCTAATAGTCTGTAGTTTGCGCTATGAGGTAAAAAATAGGCGATGTCATCTAATGACATACAGTTTTTTCGTGCAAGAGATTGTAACCCATATGATAATGTCTGTATAGCCCATTTATATACAATTCTACCATTTTGATGTAATTTGTTATTTGCTACGACTTCTTCATCATTTATAGAGTTTTTCTGACTGGTTAAATATAGGTCTTTTCCAAATTCACCATTGGTTTCTGTTATAGTTTCTAATAAATCATTCTCTTCACTACATTCTACAATAACAGCTCCGGCTGCATCACCGAATAATATACAGGTAGTTCTATCTGTAAAGTCTGTTACTTTCGATAAAGTATCAGCACCAAAAACTAGAATTTTTTTGTGTGTTCCTGCTGCTATTAGTCCTTTTGCTAATATTAGTCCATTACAAAAACCTGCACATGCACATGATATATCAATGGCTCCCGCATGAGGAATTTTAAGACGTGTTTGTACTTGGCTTGCTACATTCGGGACAACTTGGTCTGGAGTTGTTGTTGCCACAATTATAAAATCCACATCACTTAAATCTTTATTATAATTTAGTGACAGGTTGATTGCTGCTTGTACACACATATCACTTGTGTATTCATCTGGTGATGCAAAGAATCGACTTTCAATGCCAGTTCTTTCTTTAATCCATTTATCAGATGTTTCTAGTCTTTCTTCAAAATAAGTGTTGTAAACTTTCTGTTTAGGATGATAAATTCCTATCGAGTTAATTGTTGCATTCATAATTATACTTATTAGTAAGTAAGTTATATTGTAAAAAAATTATATTTTCAGTAATCCCTCTTGTATATTCTTATATACAGTATTATCTCTTAACACTTTTGTTATTTGTAAAGCTGATAATAGCGTTGAATGAATCATAAGAGCTTTAATTTTAGGTTGTTCTGCAAAAGAAAAATCATTTGATTTTAGTCCTACATCTAACAAGTTTGTTAGCCAATCTAAAATGATATTTATTAGGATAGATAATTTTTGCTGCATATTTACTGGTAACGTATCAAATGAAGGTGCAAGTGCACCAACAATACATACCCAATGATTATTTATGAAACTATCGTGCATATGAATATAATTATAATATTGCTGTTTATAACTTAATGTTTTCCAGCGGCTAATTAATTCATTAAATGCATCTATATTACGTTTAATAATTTCTTCCCCTAAATCAGATTTAGTGGGAAAATAATAATGGATAGCAGCATTTTTGATATTTAGTACTTTCGCAATATCTGCATAGCTAAAAGCATTATATCCTACGGAGCGTATTAATTCGCTACCTATACGTATTATTTCATTTCTTGTATCGTTCATACTGCAAAGATAATCATTTTATACTTACTAGTAAATAAAATTAGAATTTTAGTGCAAGGTGCAAGTATATATCTATATATAGCTTGCACCTTGCACTAACCGTAGAATATTTATTTTCAATGATTTGCGTATTTGAAAATAAAGTGGTATCTTTGAACCGAAGATAAAGGCAGACACAATCCCGACAAGGGAAGTCAAATGTTCTTTGAAAAAAGTGCCTAATTCGTACCCCCTTAAAGATTGAGGTACGCTAAAATATTGATTTTAAGACTTGTGAATCGCATGGTTCAAAACCCAAGCGGATCACTTGGAAAGGTCTTCAGTAGTGAAGACCTTTTCTTTTTTAGGAAGTCAAACGGCACTGGCATTCAGTGATTTACGTCTCATTTTGGGGCGAAATACAGGGTGGCGACACCATTAAAAAAAACGAGTGAAAGCGACACAAGTGGACATAAAAAGACCCTTTTGGACGGGTCTTGTGTTACCACTATGAGCAAGTACGTAAGACTATTCTTTAACAGGAAGAAAAAAGCCACGGCAACAGTGGCTGGAGCTATTGAAATCGTTGTTTGCCTTCAACAAGAACGGTGCTATTTTCACACGGGACATAGCGTTACCCTCGGTCAATGGGAGGATGGTATGGTCGTGAACCATCCGCGTGCCGTTGTTATCAATGAGGAAATCCAAAAGAAAGTAACAGAGTCGAACATATCCTTATAGCCATGTGGTGAATAAGGATGATATGACCATTGCCCAATTCAAGACATATCTAAGTGCAGACGGTGGTAATCGCCGTAACTTTATGGCATGGCTCAGGGAACGTATCAATAATCGTCCGCTTCGCGAAGGTACTCGAAAAGGGCATTTAACTACATACAAGGCACTTGAACGATTCGGTAAGTTCAAGACCTTTGATGATGTAACCCTGCAACATATCTATCAGTTCGACCTTTTCATAAGGGAGGAACAAACCTGTACGATGAAAGGGGAGCCAATCATCAGAAGTCAGGCTGCCATCCATAATTATCACAAACGGTTCAAGTCGTATGTGTCCGAGGCATTCCGTCTCGGGCTTATTAAGGAAAATCCATACGAACGTTTTCAAGATAAACGTGGGGAGAAAAGCTACCGTCCTCACCTCACCGAAGCACAACTGAAAAAGCGAATCCGTATGCGGGAAGAAAGCACGGATGCCATAATGAACAGGTATCTTGACTTCTTCCTCTTCCAGACTTTTACAGGCATGGCATACAGCGATGCCAAATCGTTCGATTATGAACAGCACATTGTCACCATTGACGGCAAAGATTACATTTACGGACATCGTATAAAGACTGGAAACGAGTTTGTTACTCCAGTCCTGCCAATCACACGAAAGATATTGGAACGTAACAATTACAAGATGGAAATAACCTCCAATCAGAAATACAACCAGTTCCTTAAAGGTATAGGCTTGGCTCTCAATTGTTCTTTCCCATTAACCACACATATTGCCCGGCACACATTTGCCTGTACGGTGGCTCTCGGACAAGGTATATCCAAAGAGGTGTTACAATTTATGATGGGGCATACCTCAATAAAGACAACTGAAATTTATGCAAAGCTGCCAATGCAATATGTGTCGCAGAATATTGGGGATAAGATGTTCAGGGCGTGGAAGTAAAATTTCAAAGAGGAGGTGGCTAAAAGGCATCTCCTTTTTGTTTGTTATTTATACAGATGGTCAATTAACGATAATCAATTGTCAATGAATTGCTTACCATTGCAGAGAATCAACTCTATATCCAATTCAAGAAACAAGCGAGGTACAAACTTCGTTAATTAGTAGCCAAAACAGAAGGGGGCAGGCTGGGAAATGAGGCCGAAGCAGCAGAGTCACGCCAAAGAAGGATAAGATTTCAGTTTTTCAGTTCAGTTCAAGCACTTTACGCATGGTTTTAGCGGGAATTGTATTAACTTTGCGGCACGGACAATAACATAAGGTGTATGGAAAAGTGGAAGAAAATAGTCTTTATTATAGTCGGATTGCTTCTGATGGAGGCGATGATAATGCTTTACGCAGTTCCAAAAGCCAATGAGGATGAAATCAGTATGCGAATACGGGTGTTTATTGATTTGGCATTAGCCCTGTTGATAAGTTTGGCAATCCTGATTAAAGGAAATAGAGGCAAACGTAAATCTGTTGTCCGACTGTTTGTGATATGTGTTATCCCATATCTTCAAATTGGTTATACTTCGGCATTTTATGAATGAAGCGCGGTATGCCTTACACTGCCGATATTTCAGATTGTATTCGGATATGCAATATTTAAGTTATCCCACAACATTACATCGTCATTGGTATGCTGTTCAAATCTTCTGTTTTCAACGATATGGGCCAATCAGATGCGGGGCTTTCTATGGTTTAACAACATATCCAACGACCTTGAAACTGTGGGCGTAGCATCTTTGCATGCAATAATCGGAGCGTTGATTGTGTTAGCAATTTCGTCAATAATGATAATGATGTTCGAACTCCTTACAAGCAATGAAACTGACAGATAAACGAATTGACATATACCCAAGTATATGGCGAGTGATTGGTCTTACACTGACCAGCTTGTTGTTTGTTGTTGGAGGGTTCTTTATGAAAAACTATCCTCGTGTCGATGTAGATAAATACATAGGTTATATTGGGATAGCGTTTTTCTCATTCGGAGTCATTGTCGGGATAGGTTGGCTTATATTGATTGCGATGCACAAACCGCTTGCAAGGATATTTGATGACCGCCTCGAATATCTGATACCGGCAAGGATGAAATATAAGATTATTCCTTTTCAACATGTTGAGATGTTTGTCATAACAAAAACAAGAAGTGCTAAAATCATAAGGGCGGATTACTTGACCGGAGGTAGCAAAAACACCGGAATTTTGAATACTCTTGTATCAGTCGGTAAAGTGTGCGACATACTGAATGATAAACTTGAACGGTATTGGGAACAGCCCATGTTGTCACAAGAATTAGACCAAGCATCGGTTACCTCGGCTTCCTCGTACTCGCAGTGATGCTGATTATAATAGCCAAATAAACTTTTGACATGAAACAGACTGATAAACTATTTAAAGAAATAATAAGGATTAGCGGAGATTCATATTTGGATAAATATATGTATGAAAGTGGAGCTGCTATTTTAGAAATTTATATTGATGAGATTGATAAAAAAATAAGTATCGAGGTAGAATCGAATTTGATGTTTTTCAATGTGCCAAAGGCTAATGATATTGTGAACAGAACTTGTTATATAGAGCTTGAGTACTTACCGAATCATTTAAATATTAAAAATGGAATTTATGTGCCTTCTGGTGACTTTAAAGATATAATGAGAGAAAAAAGAGAAAATTATAATCTTGCATATGGATTAAGAATTAGAGAATATGAGTATATGATATCTCTTAAGGCAAGCCATAAGATTATTTCATTAGTCGTTTGAGGAAGCTCCATTGCCTACCTATATATAGTATTTTCCATTCATTATTTATATACAAAACATTGTCCATAATAACTGTACGGACTACCATAAAAGTTATAACAACCTCCCTCTCCACTTTGGTGACTATTGTCCTTCTTTTTTACGGCAGGGCAATCCAATTTAGTTAGTACTTCGCGCGCCCTTTTCAGAATAGCATTTCTGTGGCCATCCAATCGTTTCATTTGGGAGACGCTCCATGGGTTTTCATCTAATATGGAAAAGGCACTCATCCAACTACATTTATTGTCAAAATGCTTATAGTTCCATAGATTCACTCGCCCAATGCTCATACAAATCAGCCTGCTGTACAAACTTGACATAATTGTATCTGCACTATATCTTGGTCTTTGCCCTTTCGTATATGGCAACAACAGTTCATTCGCAATTTCATATTGCTTTTTTAAATGTTTTTTGAATGACGGCTTACGTATACGCATATCACCACGCCAATTAATGTCAAACCCTACAAATGTAATCCAGGGGTATGTGTCTTTACCTTTTATTCCCCACTCGTATGGCCCTCTCGTTTTACCATCCCAGAAATCACTAGCACGTTTTACACTCATCATATTGGAATGAGAAAACAACTTTGAACTGTGTATCGCTCTTTCATAAGCCTTGAACACGGCGGAAATTTTTTCTTTATCTGTACCTACCATTATCATGTCATCGCAAAAACGACAATACAAGATATCTTCCTCCCCTATGTTCCTCAACACGACTTTATCAACATTGTGCATTACAATGTTGGCTATTAAACCCGATAAAGCCCCACCTTGCGGCACACCAACCTTTCCTCTTATCTTGTTGCCTTTAATTTTCGATAATTCATCCACCCAATCGATTTGACATTTCCATGATGCAGCATCTTTGACATGCAAATTCCAAAACTTGTCGGTAGATGGCTTTTGGTTGTTCATATGCACATTCTTCCAGAAGTCAAAGCAGTCCACGTACATATAGACCCAATTCTTGACCACCCTGGCTTCGTAGGAAAGTATTTTCCCATCCCGTACTGCACGTCCGAGCAATATGGAAAATCTTTCCTTGATTAAATCATGGCTGATAGTATCATAGAATTTCTTCATGTCACACTCTGCCACATAAAGAGCATCACATTCGTGTTTTTTACGATATTCTCGCACGGCATTGACCGCATTCAAGTGCTGAAGTTTAAACCCCATCTTCTTTGTACGAAAGGCATACGAGCAGTCAAAAAAATAGTCGTCCAAAATCCGGGAAAGAAATTTATTCAATAGGGAAAGCACAATCTTTATCTCACTGGGAAAAGTACATATCGGGCGGTAATGGACTTTTTTATCATTCGCATCCCTCTTCTTCTCTATGACCGCGACTTTGGGTGGTGGTATGCTCCCTGTTTGCGTGTTTGCCATTTTGACAACCTTATCAGCGTATTCGCAAAGTTTCAGATACCAATTCTCTTCACACTTTACCCGCTTCGCCTGCAAATATGTGTATTTTAGCCTGTATTCATTCCTTTTCACGGAATCCAGTTGCTGCCTGCGTTTCCCTAAAGAACACCATTCTCGCCTCGGAGGGAACATCTTATAGATGTCACGCTCCAAATACCGATTACCCTTGCTTTTGACACACTGGCGACTCAAGAACTCTTCATGTTGATTAATCTCTGCTTGTTTATCCGCCAACTTACAACGCTCCTTGATGAGCGTCATTACTACTTTATCCCTGTCGATGAATGAAATACTTGGCATAGGCTAGAAAAATGCTACTAAGACCTGCGTTTACAGCCAAGATTAATTAGCCATAATATGAATAAAGTTCGGAAGAGATGAATTGCCAGTTAGCGGCATGATGGTTGGCATCCCTCTATTCATTTTCTCATGCCAAAACACACCGTGCATTATGCACAGTCTTACCTGTCCAGCACGACACCTTTCTGCCTTGCCAAGTATATGATGGTACTTAGGGTACATTTGCCTTGATTATTGCGATATGCATCCCATATTAAATGCTCACTTTTAGCCTCGTCATGTCTTGCACCGTCCAACCGGCAAAAGTTCAGGAATAGTTCTCTCCCCTTTTCCGGATGGACACTAGAAGCGATGGCGAAAGCCACTTTTACCCAGTTTTCCCAACTATCAGTTATGCTGAGCTTGCGTTTCTTTAGTTTTCTCAATAAATAAAGCAACTGTTCTCGGTTCTGTTTGTTGAATTTGTAGTTGGTTGCTTTTCCATATATGTGATTCCAATCATTCGCTGCGATATGTTTGATAATAGTTGCCTTGTTTCCTCTTCCATTCTTGATTTTATCTTCGATAATGGTTGGCATTTCAACAAAAAAAGATTTCGCGTACTCTTTCACGGTGAGGTGCTTGTCTGCCGACATGAAACAGAGACGACTTATGTCGGAACCACTCTTGTCTAATTCTATTGCATATTCTGATAATAGATATTTGAAAACCTGCTTAAAAGCCATCTTGTGCCGGTCCTTAATATCATAGGAGAAAAGTCTTTCGTCATATTGCAGGTGTACAAGGCCTTTAAATCCATTACCTGAGGGTGATGTCCAAAAAGCACTCACATAGGGGTCTTCTGCCAATATTGACTTAGTCTTTTCCATTTCGTCTTCTTCCAACTTGTCAATGTCAATAACCAATAGACAGTTGTAGTGATTGCACTCTTCTGCCCTATGGCCAAAATTGAATGTGCCACAGAATGTGACAGCAGGTAGACTCTCCTTCTGTCTGTCATAACCATCCTTGTCGCCTTTCTTAAGACATACCCTAGCATCATTTATGACTTTACCGTAAGCGCACCGACGGATTCCATTCAGAATTCTACCGACTGACATATCAAGCCGTTTGGGCACTCTTACATTGTCATAGAATGAAACGGTCAATTTTGTGAGTTCCTCTTTTGACGGCATTTTACAAAATTCCAAGCATCTCTAAAAATGCATCATACAAACAAATGAAGATTTCGTCTATGAGCATTAGCAAAGTAAACCAGCAGAAAAAGTTGTCAACTATAATCTCTTGGTTTGATAATTCTCGGAGAGAAGGTAAGTTCTCCTGGTAGGAAACCGTATTGTGCGCGAATCTGTTTCGGCCTTTATAAAGAGAGTCGTACACATTTTTAAGACATTCATCCAGCAAAGCATCTTTTGCGAAATGAAAAGATTTCAATTTCCTTCTCCATATGAGATATTCAACATAATCTTTCGATTTCCATTTTACCATGATAGTTTCTTGCAAAATATCATCCATGCAACGGAAAACCTTATCTATGATAGCTCTCTTCTTCGAGTCTGTAAACAAAGAACTTTGGGTATAATTATCACAGAGCTTCTTATCTAATTTCCCTGACAACTTCTTATACACCAGATTTTTAGCATCGTAAGACGAGTATTCTCCCAACTTCCCTACATCACTAATCCAGTCTCTTCTGAACTCATAATCTATGGTAGCCGCATCCCAACAAATGCATCTAAGCTTCTGTTCTTGAAACCCAGTCAAGTTTAGAAATACAGATGGCAGAATATAGTCACCCAAAGGATATGCCTCTATGCCATCACCTATCGTTCGACAAGCAGCTAAGGCTTTTTCCAATACCTGTACAATTGGAGTTTTGATGAAAAGACTATGGTGCAACTGCATAGGTTTCATAAATTTCAATTGATCTTTGAATCCGCGAGCGCATAAATCTTAAGAAAGATGGGTTCTTTTTATGCCCATCAACATTTTTCATTTCTTCTATGCAATCGTTTATATGCTGAACTAATTCATCTTTCCGGCTTAAATCGATTTGATTTTTCATGAATAGGATTTGATAGGCCATTCCAAACATATACATGTCCAAATCAATCACCGATGTGAACTTTTGTGGAAAAACAGCCGTAATAGTGCGTTCAAGTTTTTTGAAATCATCATCATAGCCTTCAGGAAATACATTTCTGAAATCTTCAAACGTATCTAACGGCCTTTCACCCACAATGGAATAAATGAAGTTTTCATAATAGTCTTCCGACTTCTTGTACGGATATCCTTTCGAAACTTTATTTGTATTCTTGCATTTATGATATTGGAACAACAAGGCTAGGTATCTCACGAAATCCATTCTTGTATTATTTACCCGTATGTTGGCGAAACTTGGCTCGAAAAAGCCATTTAGGTCTGTTCGTAAATAATACAACGACTTGCGGCTCTCGATAGGCAATAACTTCTCTCCCTGTTGATTAATGTTTCTGAATACGGAAGAATAAAACTTTTGTTGTGCGCTTTCATCATTCTCATTGGGCACGATATAAGTAAATCCAAGGTATTTCTTATAAAAGAAGCTATTCGAATTACCATATTTTACTGACTCGTAAAGCCTTTCGTCACAATTGTCCAATATTTCCGCCTTGCTTTTCCCCAACTCTGTCAATTTCATGAAAGTCCATTCTTGTATGTTTTCAAGAATGTCATCGTCATTATTGTCGTCATTTTCATCGGCGAATAAATCAATGTCAGCTTTGATATCTTTTTCTTTCTTGGGAAATAATTCCAAATACGCCAGGAGAATACTTGTCAGTCTCTGTTGTCCATCAAGTATGTAATTTACCGACTTATCACCTTCCTTGAAAAGGCCAATAGTAACAGGAGGCACAAAAAAGTCACCCTTGATAGAATTGATGAGTTTCTGTACACGCCCCTTGTCCCATACAAAAAATCTTTGATACTGTGGCAGTTTAATATTACCTTTCATCATCAATTCTATCCAATATTTCAACGTGTATTCACCATAATATACATTTCTCTTCATTTGTCATACGCATTATGTTATAAAACAAGACAAACACAATTCACACCAACCTCTTCCTGTTGCCTAATCACCAACCACAAACCAGAAAGGCAGGACAATGCTATGATGCCTATGTACTGCATCGTCTCCCATATCGCGCCTTTCAATTTTTTGGTGGTCATATTAGTTCTATTGCAGTTACTATCCTTTTTGAACAGGCCAAGACATCTCATATCTCACAATATCCTCTTCAATAAGAGGAGAGCCTAGTTGCACTTCAACAAAACGAAGATCTGTCACCGCCCGTACGGCGTGCTTTTGCCCGACTGCAATATTGACAACATCACCCCTACGAACCGTTGTTACCTCACCATCAAGCATCAGTTCGCCCTCGCCTTCAATAAATGTCCAAACTTCTGAGCGATGGTTATGGGCTTGATAGCTAATGTTTTTACCCGCATTGAGGAAAATGTGCTTAACAAGCGTATCGGATTTTGATTCTCCACCATGATGGTGTTCAAGCACCTTATATGTTCCCCAGCGGCGCTCCTCAAACATCGGGCGTGCACACTGGCGCTCAACATAAGGCTTGATTGACTCACAGCAGTCCTTGTCTGCAACGAGAATTCCGTCAGGACTGGCAGCAACAACCAAGTTCTTGGCCCCAATACAAAGACACGGTATACCGAGTCTGTTTACCACATGAGTATTTACAGAAGCCGAGTCGAGTGTAGATTTACCGATAGTGCTACTGCCAAGAACCTCGCTTAATGCATTCCATGTGCCAAGATCCTTCCATACCCCGACAAATGGCACAACAGCAACAGAGTCTGCCTTTTCAGCCACCTCATAATCGAAACTAATCTTCGGAAAACAAGAATAGCACGAACGCAACTCATCAAAGCTATGGCCACAGTCCACATATTTGGAAATAATTTCAAGAAGGTAACCAAGTCGGAAAGCAAATACACCCCCATTCCATAAGGCTCCCAGAGATATAAGTTCAACGGCTTTCTCCGCTGTAGGCTTCTCCGTGAAACGCTTCACCCTCATCGCGTCGGCTGCTACATTGTTGCCGGAAGCCGCCTCTGGTACAATATAACCAAATTTAGTGGAAGGATAATCAGGACGGACTCCCATGAGCACCAGATTGGCAACATCACCTTTCACAGCCTCAACCATCCGGCCAATAGCATCGAAATAGCTATCATCAATATATGGGTCACTTGGCATAACGACCACCGGTTCGTCGACAGCACAACCTTTTTGCTTGGAAAGATAAAGGCATGCCAAAGCAATTGCAGGGAAAGTGTCGCGGCGTTCGGGTTCTGTCACAACACCCACGGTATCACCAAGCTGGCAGCTAATGGCATCACGTTGAGACTCGCCGGTAGCTATCGTTATGTCTGCCCCAAGCGCAGACGATTTTATCTGGCGCACTACCCGCTGAACCATCGACTCTTCACCACCGTCTGGTGCAGGCAGGAGACGCAGAAACTGCTTTGAATAAGAATCGTTTGAAAGCGGCCACAGGCGTTTGCCTGAGCCGCCGGATAAAAGAACAAGTTGCATATTTATATTACCTTTCTGCCCTCATAGGATTAGTTAGGAAGTCATGATATGCAAGGCGGATGCCGTCTTCGAGCTCCGTCTTATATGTCCAGCCCAAGGCTGTGGCTTTTGATACGTCGAGAAGTTTGCGTGGCGTACCGTTTGGCCGCGTAGTGTCCCAACGGATTTCACCATCGTAGCCAACAACCTTTGCCACCAGTTCCGTCAGAGCCTTGATAGTGAGCTCCTTGCCAGTACCGGCATTGACTGTCTCGTTTCCGCTGTAGTTGTTCATCAGGAACACACAGAGATTCGCAAGGTCGTCTACATACAGAAACTCACGCAACGGAGAACCGTCGCCCCAGCAGGTAACGCTCTTTGCGCCAGCCTCCTTTGCCTCGTGGAATCGGCGGATAAGTGCTGGCAACACGTGGCTGTGTTCGGGGTGGTAATTGTCGTTCGGGCCATAGAGGTTGGTAGGCATCACGCTGATGTAGTCGGTACCGTACTGACGGTTCAGAAACTCGCAATACTTAAGTCCGCTAATCTTCGCCAGAGCATAAGCTTCGTTGGTCTTCTCCAGCTCACCAGTGAGCAGGCAACTCTCCTTCATAGGCTGAGGCGCCATTCGAGGATAAATGCACGACGAACCAAGAAACTCCAACTTCTTGCAACCGTTCTTCCAAGCAGAATGAATCACATTCATCTCAAGGATCATGTTGTCATACATGAAATCCGCCAGCGCCGACTCATTGGCAACGATGCCGCCCACCTTGGCAGCGGCGAGAAACACATACTCTGGCTTTTCATCAGCGAAGAAAGCCTCCACGGCCTCCTGCCTTGTCAGGTCAAGTTCCTTGTGCGTGCGAGTGATTATGTTTGTATATCCCTGACGCTCCAGCTCACGCACAATGGCCGAGCCAACCATTCCACGGTGGCCGGCAACATATATCTTTGCGTTCTTTTCCATAATGCATTAATGCTAAGTTCCGCCGGACTGTAAATCCGACGGAACAAAGACTTGTTATTTTACAATACCCTTCTCAAGATATTCGGCAAGGTTCATCTTGCGCACCTTCTCGCTCGCATCCTCAGCTGCTACCTTGTGCATGTCATAATCCACCATGATGCGCACAAGTTCCTCGAAAGATGTCTTCTGTGGATTCCAACCGAGTTTTGCCTTCGCCTTGGTGGGATCCCCCCAGAGGTTCACAACGTCAGTCGGGCGATAGAAGTCCTTCGATACCTCAACAAGTGTTTTGCCAACAAGGTTCTCGGGACCGGACACACAGATGCCCTTCTCGTTTTCGCCCTCGCCCTCAAACTCAAGTTCAATGCCTGCATAACGGAATGCCAGTTGACAGAACTCACGTACACTGTGCTGAACTCCTGTGGCAATCACGAAATCTTCAGGATTCTCATGCTGCAGAATTAGCCACATGCACTCCACATAATCCTTGGCATAGCCCCAGTCGCGAAGCGACGAAAGGTTGCCAAGATAGAGCTTCTCCTGCTTCCCCTGTGCAATGCGTGCTGCAGCAAGTGTAATCTTTCGCGTAACGAAAGTCTCGCCCCGACGCTCACTCTCATGGTTGAACAGAATGCCCGAGCAGCAGAACATATTGTAAGCCTCACGATACTCTTTCACAATCCAGTAACCATAAAGCTTGGCCACGGCATAAGGACTATAAGGGTGGAACGGCGTATTCTCGTTCTGAGGAACTTCCTCCACCTTGCCATAAAGCTCAGAGGTGGAAGCCTGATAAATGCGGCATGTGTCCTCCAGATGGCAGGCACGCACGGCCTCCAGCACGCGGAGCACGCCCGTGGCGTCCACATCTGCGGTGAACTCAGGCGAGTCAAAGCTCACCTGTACATGGCTCTGTGCGGCAAGGTTATAAATCTCGGTAGGTTTCACCTTGTCCACCACCTTTACAATCGACATGGAGTCACCCAAGTCGGCAAAATGGAGGTGGAAGTTGGGCAGACCTTCCAAATGGGCAATCCTTTCCCTGTAGTCCACCGACGAGCGACGGATAATTCCATGCACATCATAACCTTTTGACATCAAAAATTCAGACAGGTAAGAACCGTCCTGACCGGTAACACCAGTAATCAATGCTACTTTTCTCATAACTCTTATTAATATACTATTTTCATTATTTCGTGTTGGGATGTTAATATTCCACACAGTAGATAAAACCAACAAACTCCGCCTTAAGTTGGACTTTTCCTAGGGATATATAAACCTACTATATCTATTCAATAAGATTGCTCATCATTTTCCAAACATCTCACATGCTTCTTTATACGTATCGATGCTACCTATATCGAAACGTCCCCCATTCATTGGCCAGGCATGCATTTCTGTCTTGCCAACCATATAATGTGCAAGGTTTCCTGGCGCATCCTTGCCACAGCCGTTCTCCTCCGATTGTCTCACAAGTGCAAGGTCTTTCTTCATGTAGATGTAGAATGGCGGCACAGCAAGCGTACTCTTGGGTTCTTGTGGCTTCTCCTCCATCTCGAGCACTTTCATCTTGTCATCCACAACGATAACCCCAGTACGGCGCAACTTGTCCAAATCGGGTTGCTCATGGCACATGATACACGATGTTTGCTTCTGATTGGCAAAGTCCACGAAGTCTTTAAACGTAAAGAATAGCAGATTATCAGCAGCCACTACCAGCATGTCGTCATCTATACGGCAATTTTCAATAGCTAACAATAAGTCGCATACAGCACCGAGCCTTGTGTCGTTAGTTTCCGTACCATCGTCGATGATGGTCACCGGCTTAGAATAATGCTGCTCAGATGCCCATTGCCTGAATGTTTCGGCAAACTTATGGTTGGTCACAATGATGTGCTCAGTTATTTCAGGGATGCTGTCAATGTCGTCAATCATCCGCCCCAAAATAGTGTTATTACCAATTTTCAGCAATGGCTTGGGAAAATTCTTCGTCAATTCCCCTAACCTTGTCGCATAGCCCGCTGCAATCACTATATTCTTCATTGTTATTAGTCTGTTATAAATCTCGCCCCATCGTCTGGCTTGACAAAATAAATTTTGAATGTGTTCTCATATTCAGGAAATTGCTCAAGATATCGCTGAGTCAGTTCCTTTTCCACCTCCTCCTTGTACATAGGATTCACAAGAGCAATGCAAGCCCCCTTAAAACCAGCCCCGGAGAAGCGACCTCCATATATGCCGGGCAACTTGCGCATTATCTCATATATCGCTATCAACTCAGGAGAGCCGCATTCGTAATTGTGAATGCTACTCTCACAACTATCGAAGCATAGTTTGCCAAAAAGTTTCAGATTGCCACTTTCCCAAGCCGTCACCCCTTGACGAACACGGCGATATTCAGAATAGAAATGCTCTGCGCGATGGGCAAACCGCTGCGGCATGGCAATGCGAGTTTTCTCAAATGTGGCCTTTGGCACATCGCGCAAGAATGTCTTGTCAAACGGGTGCAACGGCTGGTCGGTGTATGCCAGCATGTTCCACGCCGCCGTCTTGCACTCATACACACGCAAGTTGTAGTCGCTGTTAACGAGGCTGCGCGTTAAGCCAGAGAAAAAAATGCCTATCTCAAAGTCTGGCATGTCTGGATTGCGCTTAATCACGCGCCAATCATTGCTGTCGCAATCTAAGAACAGCAGCCCGTCTTTCTTGCCCAGCGTTATACACGCTTGGTCAAGGATGCCGTTACTAAGTCCTATATACTCGCGCTCTGCCTCGGATGCAATACTTACCACCTCAAAAGGTGCCAAGTCTATATTGTTTGCTTTTGCAAATGCCATGGTATAAGCCACCAGCACAGCAGCACTTGACGACAATCCACCTACAGGCAGCGAACCTTGCACAATGCCATTGATACCTTTTTTTAATGCAAATCGTTTTCTCAATGCGTACTTCACGCCACGAGCATAATCCCCCCAATGCTTTTCCCTAACTTGCGATGCTTGTGTGACATCAAAATCAACAGTACCGCCAAAAGTTAGCGACTCCAAATGCACATGCCCGTCATCATTTGGCGTAAACCAAAGGTCTACCCCCTTATTGATGGCAAAACCAGTGACTATTCCATGTTGGTGGTCAACATGCGCCCCAATAGGACATACACGATATGGAGCGAATATGTGATATTTGTAATCCATAATTTATGTTTCGTTAAAATGAATGTCTAAATTATTTATGGCAAAATAAAATGAAAATGCATGTTGGATATGCATCATACCAACATTAACAAATGTCAGTTTTGAACTGACTTTCGATAAATCACAAATTATTCACCAAAATAAGGCAATTTGTTTATATAAAAAACGCTGATGACGTATTATGTAATTACAATATCATCACGTTTCAAATTAAATATCAACAAGACATGTGTTATTCAGAAAAATGTTAATCACTAACATTCTTATATAAACAAAGACTTATTAATTAGTCTATTATTTTATAGTATCATTGACCAATATTCAAACTATGATCGTGACAAATTGCACATTAATTATTCGTCCTCAATTGGTAAGTCCAATTTGTTAACGATTATGACACCTATTTAAAATCTCCTCATATTCCACCACATTGCCACTATATACTTCCAGCATTTGATCAACAACTCTATCCCAACTATATCTTTCAAGGATGTACGATGCTGAATCGTTTTTATATCTACACACAATATTCGGTGAATTCAACAACATCTGCAATTTTTCATAAAGATCCGTTTCGGATCCTTTTTTATGCCATACTGCCTTATCTTTTACTACCTCTGTATTTTCTGGAATATCACTAACCAAACAGCAGTTACCATAGCTCATAGCTTCCAATAATGCATTTGCCATGCCTTCTAGATTACTTGGGATACAAAAAACATAAGCATTGCTATATAATTCAACCGTCGTCTTGCCTGTAACAAATCCGGTAAAAACGATACGTTCATCGTCTTTTGCCATTTCCTGTAAAGAATCGTAATAATCTTTATTCGAATTTGAACCACCAGCAATCACTAGTTTCTTTGTCGTTTTACATTTCTTGAATGCAGATATTAAATAGTGCAGCCCTTTTTCTGGCACAATACGACCAAGTGACAACACATAGCTGTCTTTCTCCAAGCCCCATTGTTTTTTGATTATGTCCGCATCTTGTTTTTCCGGGGCATCTATACCATTAGCAAATAGGATTGAATTAACTCCATATTTCGAATCAATATATTTTTTCATATTGCGCGACAGCACAAGGCAAACATTTGAACATTTTGCCGCTGCGCGCTCTCCATTTCTTAAATACCAAGAAGCAAATTTTCCCCATTTATCCCGCAAAGAATCAACACCATGCAGAGAAGCAACCACTCTAATTCCAAATAATTTTGCCAATGGTATCATGCAACAAGGACCTGAAGCACGGTAACTTATCACATCTGGTCTACTGATAAAAATGCAATGCAGTGTGGCAAGTAACGAATACACCGGTACTTCGGCTGCACCCTTAAATGTAGGAATAGTAACAATACGTATTCCTCTATACCATTTCCTTTTTTCTTTGTCGTATTCCTTCCCATAAATATTGTGTCCACCACGATTGTATACTGTTACCTTATGTCCACGTTCTACCATTCTCCAAGCATGCTGTTCCACACCCTTTTCAATACCGCCTTCATTAGAAGGTATTCTCTTATGTCCAATAATTGCAATTCTCATGATTCTTGAATCAGTATTTTCATATAATTATTTCGGAAAGCTTCAACAGAGTAGTTTCGTGTAAGCCGAGCCAATGATTCTTTTCCCATTTGTTGCCGTAGGTTAATATCATCAACAAGAGCGGTAAGTTTTGTGGCAATACCCTCAACATCTTTGATTGGGAGAAGATACCCATTTACCCCTTCCTCTATTAGATAAGAATTATCACCTACGTTTGTAGCAACAATGGGTAAGGAGGCATTCATTGCCTCCATGATGCTGTTGCTCGTACCTTCAATCAGCGAAGTGGAAAGATAGATATCAGCCGAATCCAACAATTCGGATATATTGTCTGGGTTAATAAATATTCTACATGAGGCTTCCAAGCCCAACTCTTTTACCCGGTTCTTTATAAATTCTTCTTCCTCGCCATATCCGATTATATCGTATGCAGTTTTTTTATTTTTCCGATGAAGCTCAGCAAACACCCTTAGTGCTGTGTCATAATCTTTTTGAGGATGAAATCTACCTACAGTTATAACTCGAACCACATTCGCTTGCGTTCTAGGTTTATATGGTTGAATGTTCTCAAACCCGTTAGGAATTACCGTTAGGCGGCTTTCTGCAAAACCATGCCTTACAAAATTCTGTTTCCCCGTAAAGCAATTTACAATAGTACCCGTAGCAAAATGATTGGTAAGCAGCCTGTCTACCAATCGTTTTTTCCATGGCAAATCAACGTTTCTCAATCCCGTATACACTTTTGTATGCGTGAGTTTCCCGACCAAACAAGCATAGAGATTGGCTGCGGCTAAGTAAGAAAACAGAATGTCAATACGATTTGTTCGTATATATCTTACTAATTGGTTAAATCTTGAAATATGTCCACCGCTGAACAAGGCGATAGAAATATTAGAATCCTCCTTTAAACGGGTGAGATATTTTTCATGAACCTTATCTGCATTAAAAACAATAAAATGTGTCTTCACTTCTTTAGAAAGAGTTCTGGCTAATAATACGGCTTGCTTCTCTGCTCCACCGCTTGTCAGATTCTTTACAAAGATTCCTACTGATTGCATTATTTATTGATTGGCAATTTGATATAGTCTCCGAATTTATAGTCCCAATCCATTGGCTCATATTTGGTCATACCGCTCCAATGAAAGAAAGTTAATTCACCAAAATAGATATGGCCATTTACATTATATAGGTCTACTCGTACTTGGGTCATTCCTTTTGATAGCTTACGAGCAACCTCCAGCATCTCTTCAAAATTCTCCGGCTTCTTCAACGGTTTATCACTGTTGGGATGCCCATTTAGCACGGGCAAATGATTCCATTCCAAGTCAAAGAAATCAAAACGGGTATCATGTTGCTGTCGCCCGGTAGCGACAAACAGATATTTTGGTTCACCATCAAAACAAAATATTTTATAATCCTTCAATTCATATCCACTTTCATCTTCCAAATATTGTTCGGCAATAATGCGTGGTTTTACATAACGGTATGGATATTCTTTATTTTGATTATAGTAATTCTTACCCCAGCCTTTACGCAATTTTTTAATGGCTTTATCTATATCAAGTTTGGACTTATCTTTACATACCACCACACCCCCTGAATCACTTGTACACTTAATGACAAACTGATTGGGCAAAATACTCCAATCAATTTCATCTATGGTGTTCCAAGTTGCAATAGTAGGTATGATATACTTTTCACCAGCAATTTTTGCCACATGTTCTTTCACCTCAATCTTATCTACTAATTTCTCATATTCAGGGTGTTTGTCATTTAATTTCAGCCACTGTAACTTTTCATTATATGTTATCGGATTCTTAAGATTCAGCCTATAACCACAACGATACCGAAACAACAACTTCAAGTAGGTTTCGTCTGACAAGATAGGAGCAGACATTACGATAAGTTTCCTACCAATACGATAGAATAAACTTTGATGATTATTCATATGTTTTAATTTTACTTATTATTATATACATTCAAGGCCACATGCAGTATATGCATGGCTCGTTTCAAATCATCTTTGTTAAGTACATATGCTAGTCGAACTTGACTTTTTCCTAATTCATGGTTTGTATAAAATCCAGATGCAGGTGCCATCATGATAGTTTCACCAGTTATGCCATGGGGAGTAACATCGTCTTTATAATAGAACTCTTTTAGACACCATGCACAAAAATCCTCAGCATCATCTACTGGAAGTTGGGCAAGAGTATAAAAAGCCCCCATTGGAACTGGAGAATAGCAACCAGGGATTCTATTGATACCATCAATCAAACATTTCCTTCGTTCAACATATTCGTCATACACTTCTTGTGAGTATTGCTCTGTTCCTTCTATACTAGCCTCAGCAATAATTTGTCCTATTAAAGGTGGGCTCAAACGAGCCTGACAGAACTTCATCACTGTTTGACGAACTTCTATATTCCTTGTTATTAAAGCTCCTATCCTGATTCCGCATTCGCTATAACGCTTACTGACTGAATCTATAAGTATCACATTGTTCTCTATACCATCAAGATGCATGGCAGAAATATATGGAGACCCCGTGTATATAAACTCACGATACACTTCATCTGAGAAAAGATATAGATTATATTTCTTTACCAATTCTCGAATCTGATACATCTCTTTTTGAGTATATAAATATCCAGTCGGATTATTTGGATTGCATATTAATATCGCTTTGGTGCGCTCAGTAATTAATTCTTCAAATTTCTCTACTTTGGGAAGACAAAAACCTTCATCAATTGTTGTCGTAACAGTCCGTATGACAGCACCCGCAGAAATAGCAAAACTCATATAATTCGCATACGCAGGTTCTGGAACAATAATCTCATCTCCAGGATTAAGGCAACTCATGAAAGCAAAGAGCACCGCTTCTGAACCGCCACAAGTAATAATAATCTCATCGGGAGCAAGATAAATTTTATATCGTTCATAGTATTTTACAAGTGATTCGCGCAAAGAACGATAGCCCTGCGATGGACTATATTCAAGGGTTTTTCTATTTATTGTTTTTAATGCATCCAATGCTTTTTTTGGAGATGGCAAATCGGGCTGGCCAATGTTTAGACGATAAATCTTTATACCTTTATCTTCTGCGTCAAAAGCAAATGGCGAAAGTTTGCGTATTGGTGACGCAGGCATATCCAGCCCTCTTTGAGAAATCTGCAACGTCTTATTCATTTGTGGTATTTCTTATAAATTACGTTATCTTCCAATTTCCTCTCTTTTAAAAATCTTGCAGGTATACCTGCCACAACTCTGTTTGACTCCACATCTTTTGTTACAATTGCATTCGGGGCAACAAAAACATTATTACCGATGGTTATCTTTCCAAATGCTTTTGCTCCTGGGCCAAATGCAACATAATCACCTATTGTCGGACGATTTGTATTGCTGCCTACATTACCTAATAAACACCCGGAGTTAAAACTACAATAATTACCCATTTTATTAACATTTAGCAAAATCCCCCCCCCTCCAGACAAATGCATTAATTTCAATCCGTATCCACATGTATTAGGATGTATTGAGATATTATAACGTAGCCCCAATCGCCCCCTCTTTATATGGTAGAATGTAGCCATTAATCTATGGAACAATCCTTTATTATTGATATGATATTCTTCATGGCGTAGACACTTCAAATATTTAAAAGCGTGAGCTTGTTCGGAGCCAACCATTAACGATATTAAATATCGTACATAACTTCGGTTTTGTCCATTGCGCTTACAATCTTCTTGAATGTAAAAATGCAAATCATTTTTCGTCCTTATCATATTTATAACTAAAGATTTGTTTTTAGATAAATACCATCTAGGAAATAGATTGTCGGATATATTCTCATTTGAATAATATATCACATGGAATCAAGAATTGGTAAAATATAATCATAACAGATATTTTCTGGAACAATGTCAATACGTGAACCTTTTCAATGGCTAAACTTACTTCAAGTTGCATCAAATAATCTAACAAAATCCTCATTGGTTGCAGATTTATATGTCATACTAAAATTTTTTAATTGCAAGGCCTCAATCATTCCTTTGGCAATGCTAGCCACATTTTCTGTCTCCACCAGAATACCATTATAACCATTTCGTACTATCCTCTCAATCATAGGAATGCAATGTGTCGCCACAACAGGTTTACCAAGATACATAGCATCGATCAGTGAATTTGGCAAGCCTTCTAATCGAGAAGGCATAACGTAACAATGACAATATTTTACCCAACGGTAAGGATTTGTATCAAACCCCACGAAATGAACAATATCAAATAATTGATGACTTTCTACATATTGAAATATCCTCTTGCAATAAGCACTATCCTTGTCATATTGGCCCACAAGATACAAGTGGACATTGGGAATTGTGCTTTTAACAATTTCGATAGCTTTTATAACTAAATCCTGTCCTTTCTCAATGCTAAACCTCCCAACCCAAACATATCTTATGCAATTTCCATCATCTGTATAAGGAGATTCTGCCATCGCTTTCTTATCTATATACTCTTTATCTATAGGATTATGTAGTGTTACCACTCTATTTTCAGATAAGCCTGTATAAGCAATAATCTCATCATGCATCTCTTCTTGCTGAGCTATAACCATATTAGCCCAACGATATGTAGCTTTTACCAATAGTCGCGAAATTTTTGATTTTGAACGACTAATATCAATATTATTTCTTACAATTGATTTACATCCACACAATTTAGCTGCAACAATCAAGCGTGCATTCAAATAAAGCAATGACCCAAACACCACTTCTGGCTTTTCTCGTTTTATCACTCGCATGATTCGCATTGTTCCTGCACAATATATATTATGAACAGGAATTTGTATTATTTCATATTCACTAGGGATAAAATTTACTATAGTTCCCAAAGAACGATGCACTATAACAAATTTTACTTCATATCGCTCTTTTGGAAGCATCTTAGCTATTGTAATAGTCATTCTTTGGGCACCGCCAGTATTAGAAGGCAAGAAAAAAAGCACCTTTCGCTTATTTCCCATAATTATATATCATTAATAAGTTTCTTTATCCAATATTTTCATGAGAACATCTCGATGAGATTCACACCATATAAGATTTTTGACCGCATAAAGTTTTTTTCCTCGATACAAAAATTTAAGTATGCCTCTTCGATTCAGTGCTGCAATGTAACGGTTGTCAAATGGAGAAAGTATATAAAAAAAATCGCGCTTTTTTTTATTCGCAAATTCAGTGAATTTTTCTTCTAATAGTCCATCGTCTGCTATAATTTTATTTAATTCCCTTATTGCATCTCCATAGCACCCCTTATCTTGCATGATAATACCCGGATTTTTACCACATTGTAAGTATGGGTAAATTTCATAATCTACTTTTTGTCCAAGAGACAACACGACAGCAAAACCTTTATTCCACATACAATTTCTTCGCCCATCCCAATCAAAACAAAAATTACCAAGGCCATAAAATATTGGCTTGTCTTTATATATCTCATACCCGGAAAAACAATGCTGATGATGGTTGACAACAGCATCTGCACCTGCATCAATGAAAAAACGATAATTCTTTTTCATTCTTGGGGTTGGTAATTGATACATTTCAATTCCACCATGAATTATGACTATGACATAATCAGCACATTTTTTAGCCTCAATTATGTCATGATAGATATTTATAATATCAAGCGCATTTGAACCGCCTCTATTTCCAATTGCCACAGAAAACTCATGCTCACAAACATTTATGAAAGCTACTTTCTTATCTACAACATTACAATAAAGAATATTACTTGCTTCTTTTGCATTTTTCCCTCCACCTATATAATTTAGTTTGTTTATCTTAAGGGAGTCAATAGTATCATTTACCCCTTGATCCCCTTGATCCCTGAAGTGATTATTTGCCAATGTAACCACATTAAAGCCGACGTTCTTAAGAACTTCTATAGTTTCTTTCGTTGTATAAAGGGTTGGCCCTGATTTCTTGATGGGGGTAGGTTTACCGTATATGACAGGTGCTTCCAAGTTTACTACACGAATGTCTGCATCATTGATTATATGACGAATCTCCCCAAATAAAATCCCTATCTGCTTTGTCTGAAACAATGGTATGGTTCTGTCTCTTGGAACAACATCTCCCGCAATGAAAATTTTAATTGCCATTTGTATTTAGTTTATTAAAGAAATCCTTGATTACATTACTATAATTTCTATAATCAAAACATTTTTTGCAGGTAATGTAACCGTTTTGTCCTATGGTATGTCTCATTTGCTTATTTGTAAAAGCCTCTACTATCTTTTGTGCCAAAGCTTCATTGTTTTCTTTTTCGACAATATATGCATCTTTGCCATTTGTAAGCCAATTCATTGCCTCACCGACATTTGTAATTATTACAGGCTTGCTTGCAGCCATATACTCACCTAGCTTCGTGGAAAAACAATAGTTATTTTGTTGAGTGTTGTATTTGTTTATAATAACAAGTGACGCTTTTGCCAAATATTCTTGTAAGGCATTTTCTGATATAAAGCCTGTAAATACAATAGCATTTTGCATTTTGTATTTTTCTATTATTCGTTCAATAGTCTCCCTATGCGGTGAATTTTCTTTAGTTCCTGTAGAAATAAATCTTATGGGAAATGGTATTTTATGTAAAGCGATTCCGAAAGCTTCTATCATACCCAATATACCATCTTTCTGCTCCAATAATGTTCCGGAATGAAAAATATAAGGAACGGACGCTTCACTTGACTTATCTGGCAATGAATACTTTTCAAAATCCACCATTATTGGAATTTTTATAACCAAAGCATTTGGCCTCTTATACCTCTCAGCTATCTTCACTAGTTCATTTGAGATGGCAATGAAACCATCACATTTCGGGAATTGCCGTGTAAACGTAAACTTACGCCTCTTAACAGCTTTGTACGTCTCCTTAGATGTTCCAAATGGCAATTCACACAAATCCCGTACAAATTTCGCTTTCTTCTTGTGTATAATACCTATCACCAAATTAATAAAGCAAAGATGTTTCCCTTCATATGAAAGCAAGATGTCACCTTCATGTAAATTATTTGACAGATACAACAAAGTCTTTAATTTATCTTTGAAATCGTTTATCTGACGAATAAAAACATTCTTATGACGAATCGGTGTATCACCTATGTACATATAATGTATGCCTTCAGCCAAACCTTCGTTTAGGATGTTTTTTGGCGTTTTACCATAAATTTCTGTACGAGTAAAAACTACAACATCACACTGTATTCCACCTTTTAACAACGCTTTCGCATAACACTTTATGCGATTCGTACTTGCCATCCCATTGGGGAAAGGTTGGTTGGTTAATATATATACTTTCATTATTATTTCAACACTTATAATTTTCCAAAATGTTCAAAGTCTCTTCCTGTTGCTTTGTGGAGAATAGCCCATAAAACCAAAAAGAAGTAAAAATTGGCACTATTAAAATTTGATAAGAGATAGCGGAAAGACAAAACAATAAAAACAAAGCAAATGTCTTTTGAGCATAACTGTCATGCGCTATTTTCTTCGAAGAAATATAGAGAACGTAAAAAAAATACAGTCCCAAAATCACCCCGAACATGCCAAAAACCTTTACAAGTCCATTCGCCAATACGAAATTATTTGATATATACATTCTAAAATAAGAGTGTTCGGCATTCCTACTATATCCTAAAATCGGATCATTGAGAACATTCATCCATTCAAACACCATTGCATCAAAACGGTCTATGGAACCCACATATTCGCCTTCATCATATTGAATCGCCGCCCATGCAAATGTTTGGTCGCGTTGTGAAACATCCTTTGCGTTTTCCAGCTTTTTACCAATCTTCTCACCAACGAAATCTAATTGTGTTATTCCATATACGACAGGTATAACGATTAATGCTGCTAATATTATATATTTAAGATTGAATTTTTTTATCAGGAAAACAGTAAAAAGAGTTAGTGCTGCTACAAATCCTGTGGTAGATTGCGTTGTAGCTAATGCTACAAGAAGCCACCATATATTCATATTGCCCTTAAATTTGATACCATTTTGACATAGATTACAAAAAATAGCTAAAGTAATCATAATGGCAAAGCGACCAGGTTCCCATGAGCAGCCAGCATTTCGCAACAAACCAGAATAAACTTGCCCTTTTACTGGATCCATCCAATTAAACAAATAAATAACATGATTCCCATAAACCGTCTCAGGGAATAAGCGAAACAAAGAAGAAGACATGGGAAGAATAACAGCAATCAACCATCCGACTACTGCAATCTTACACAACAGTACCAGTATGTTTTCATATAACGGAATTAATTTGCGCCCAAATACCTGAACATGAATATAAGCAATTACTATAGCATACACCATAAAGAAATGGTATGATAATTCTTCTGTAGTAAAAACATTATATTTAATCAATGAACAAAATGCCCAAATGGCATAGATTGCCAATACTATATAAAGATTTTTATTATTAAATGATATAGGATGTCTCTTGCACAACAAATAAGTCAGGACTATTGGTATCAAAAAAGGTATGGGATTGCCTGATATGGAACCGACCATGCGCCCTGTTTCTTTGGTTGCCTGAGCCATATAGATGACCATGACAAACATATATAGCACCTCAAAACGGCCATATTGCGAAAACAAAGTCTTGAATTTCATATAACATTTTTCGTCGTTACTTTTCTATAATACAACAACAACACAAGAAAGTAAACTGAAGAACTTAGTATCCTTGTTATTATGGCTGCTGTTATTCCTCCAAAATAAATGCCAACTGTATAGCCGGCCAATGCAATACCGCCACTAATAAAAGCAGCATTTCGCAAATACTTTCCCAAGCCATGAGCACCTAAGAAACGATTATATACATCTCCTAAACCATGCATTGTGAATCCAATAGCCAATACACTAGCATACAATGCAACATTTGAATATGATTCATTGTAAAGTACGTCTACTATCGGAAATATTAATACACAAAAACCTACCAATGTAACAATTGACATTGTATAGGTGCCTAATATAACCTTGCGAGGTATAAATTTTTGATGGGCAAACTGTTTGAAATAAGTAGTTCCTATAACATTGGGCAACATCATTAGAGGCGTGGTAACAGTTAGTGCCAAGGTGTAAAATCCAACATTTGTATTGTCATTACTTAATACACCTAAACTCATGCCTGCTATATATTGCACGGATACATTAGCTAAACTGCCTACATACACTTGAAAGCCATACTTTTTATTTTCCTCGTTTAGTTTTTTAAACGTTTCTTTGAGTTGTGAAAACTTAGGAGAATTTTTAAATATCAAGATTGCAAGGACAAGTGCATAAATACCATTCTGGATGAGTATCATTCGCTTGCTTGTCGCACCAAAATATTTATAAACTAAAAATGCAGTTAATAAATACATTAACTGCGGCCATATTCTGGCAGCAGCAATTGTAGAAATGCTATTATCACCTTGCGAAGATGTGTTGATGTAATTTAAAAGCAGAGTTGAGCCACACACAGGTATGGCGAAATAAAAGAGACTATAATATGGTTTGTGCAAAACAAAATTATGAATGACTCCACTAAGCAGCATTACAATCATCATCAATAGGATAGTAATTCCTAAAATGCAAACAAGAGCTCCCTTTATTCTACTAGCTTCTTCTTTGCTTTCCGACAAAGCCAAAAGCCTACTACCCGAAACGAAATATCCAAACAAAAAAATACCAGAAAAAAAACTTATGATGTTATTTACATATCTAACATCACCATATTCAGAAGGAATTAAGAAGCGAGTGTTTAATATTGAAACCAATACACCCAATAAAACACCTCCTATCGTACTACAATACAAATATACAATTTGTTTTTTTGACTTGCTCAACACCATTAGTGAAAAAAAAGGAAAGTTTAGTTGTACAAACTATTATACAAATGCACTGATGAAAAATGCCTTGCAACTGCCCATCATGTCAACAACTACAGCATCGCGAATAAAAAAACGCGTTGCATTGAAGCCTTTTGCCCCACACCACGAACAGCAACACTAAACCACCTCGACATACTCGGGGCTGACGTCGACGCCGACGGAGAGGAGGTTGGGCAGCTCTACGAGCAGGCGGCGGGTGCGTGTGCCGCGCAGCTTGAGGAGCCGGCCTTCGTAGCCATCGAGGGGGCCTCCGACGATGCGGACTGTGCGTCCGAGCATTGCCGGCGTTATCTCGTCGGGGCGGTAATAGCGTGGACTGTCGGCCGTATTTACCGCACGCATGAAGCGCTCCATCTCTTCGTCGGGCACGGTCATGTGGCGGTTGTGGTAATTGCGCACAAAGCGGTAACGCAATGTTGGCGTGGCCTCGATGATGGGCGTGAGCACCGACAGCGTGGAACGCGCGAAGAGCAAGTCTTGCACCACGGGCACCAACTCCCGCCGCCGTTTTCCCCCCTGCGTGAATACGCGTTCGTGCATGGGCGTGAAACACACAATCCCACGCATGGCAAGCAACTTGTAGGCCGGCAACTTGGCGTGCACCGGCTTCATGTCGCATAGCACAAACCACTGCCTCCGCTCGCCGGACTCTTCGTTTGGCAAAGCCGTCACACTGTCGTCAACGCTGCACATAAGAAAGGGGTTACGTATGTATCATTCTTGCCCAAAGAGCAAACCTTTTAGTACCTCACGGCGGTGTATCTTACTGAAAGCCATGAAGTTACAATAGAATCACTAAGAAGTTGCGGGCAAAATGCGATTGCCATTTCATCTTTGTTTAAAGCCTTGTCCGGGAAGCCACCCGGGCCACATCACTCAGGCACGCATTACAGCTTGTGGCGCCATGACGCCCTATGCGCAGCAGGCTTTTTCGCGTGCAAAAATACACAAAATACTTGAGACGGCGGCCTTTTCAATGCTAAAATAAGCGCATGTTGAAAATTGTTCTAATATAGATTATGGCCACACGAGGAGGAAAAAGAGTTTGGCGGCGACTGTTTTTTGAATTGTCCTTCAACACTTTAATTATCTTACAAAAGAGAAGTAAAATGCGTTTCTCACCTTATTTTTAACATTTGGCCGGGCCCACCAAGCCACAAGAGCCGGGCCGCCCGAATACCCCCGGCGCAAGGCAGGCGGCGCCGCGGTC